>VYLA01000056.1_pt1 | contig 33940 bp, 36 predicted proteins | sample 5114381 | NCBI WGS metagenome assembly VYLA01 (sample SAMN12291789, study PRJNA351875) | freshwater metagenome | isolation source: freshwater lake | place: USA: Michigan, Gull Lake | collected 2011-08-08 | reverse complement strand
AGCCCGGCTTCGCCCCCGGCGTCGTCATGGCCGCCCGCCTCCTCTCCGCCCAGGGCAAGGCCGGTCGGGCCGCCCAGGTGATCGAGGCCGCCTGGAAGGCGGCGCCCCACCCCGCCCTGTGGCTGGCCCTGCGCGACCTGAAGACCCGGGAGACCCCACGGGAGCGGGCGGGCCGGCTGGCGGCCCTCGCCGCCCTCAATCCGGGCGCCCGGGAGTCGCGCATACTGACGGTCGAGGCCGCCCTGACCGGCGGCGACGCCTCGCGGGCGGTCGAGCTGGCGCGGGGCCTGGAGGCCGAGCCCCTGACCGCCCGGATCGCCGGCCTCCTGGCCCGCGCCGCCTTCGCCGCCGGCCATCCCGACGAGGCCCGGGTCTGGCGGGGCCGGGGCATCGCTGCGCCCCGGGAGCCGGACTGGTCGGACCTGGACCCTGAGGGCCGCGCCTTCGCCTACCAGCCCGCCGACTGGGCCCGCCTGGCCGTCAGCTTCGCCGAGACGGGCGAGCTCATCCATCCCCGCCACGAACGACGGGAGCCGGGCCTGTCGGACCTCCCGGACCTGCCCATGTCCTATGCCGAGCAGGACCTTTCCGGCCTGGAGGCTTCGGCGCCCTTCCCCATCGGCGAGGGACTGCAGGGCGAGGAGGAGGACGAGGACCTCGACCCGCCCCCCACGCCCGCCGCCCCGCCGCCCGCGCGTCGCCGCTTGGCGAGGCCGCCGCGAGACGCTAAATAGGCCCCGTCCGCGGGCCCCAGCGCCCGACAGGCCCTTGGGCCGCCTTAGCTCAGCCGGTAGAGCGGCGCATTCGTAATGCGTAGGTCAGGTGTTCGAGTCACCTAGGCGGCACCATTTCCTCCGGTTCAGGGCCTTGGAGGTCCCGGCATGACCCTGTCCGCAATCCGGATCCGGCCTGGGGTCGAGGCGGATTCTCCCGCCATCTTTGATCTCACCCGGCGGGCCTTCGCGCCCATGCCCTTCGCCGCCGGCGACGAGCAGGTGTTGATCGGCGTCCTGCGCGACCTGGGGGCTCTCAGCCTCTCCCTCGTCGCGGAAAAAGGGGGCGAGGTCGTCGGGCATGTGGCCCTCTCTCCCGTCACTCACGAAAGCGGGGAGGCGGACTGGTTCGGGCTTGGCCCGATCTCCGTGGAGCCCGCGCTGCAAAGGCAGGGTGTCGGCGGCGCCCTTATCGCCGAGGCCAGGCGCTGGCTTTCGGACCAGGGCGCGCAAGGCTGCATACTGACAGGCGATCCTGCCTACTATCCCCGGCACGGCTTCCTTCCCGCCCCCGGGCACGCGCCGGAGGCCGAGCCGGCGGAGTATTTCATGGTCCTGGCCCTCTGCGGCCCCATTCCGGACGGCCGCTTCCGCTTCCACCCGGCCTTTTCCGCCTGACCGAGCCCCGGTTCACATCCGCGCCGCAAGGGGCTAAGGCCATTTCGTCGCCCCCGCCGGGCGGCGTCTGTCGCGGGAGGGCGCCATGAGCCGCCGGGTCCATGTGCTGAACGGTCCGAACCTCAACCTGCTGGGCCAGCGGGAGCCGCATCTCTATGGCTCGCGCACCCTGGCCGACGTGGAGGCCCTGTGCCTCGCGGCGGCGGGGCGGCATGGCTTCGACCTCGACTTCCGGCAGACCAACCGCGAGTACGAGATGATCGACTGGATCCAGGCGGCCCGGAAGGACGCCGGCCTGGTGATCAATCCGGCGGGCTTCAGCCACTTCTCGGCCCCGGTGCTGGACGCCCTGAAGATGTGCGAAGGCCCGGTGGTGGAGGTGCACATCTCCAACATCCACAAGCGCACGGTGGAGGCCGACTGGCGCGGCCACTCCATCATGAGCGCCGGAGTCACCGGGGTGATCGCCGGCCTGGGCGTCCAGGGCTATGTCCTGGCCCTCGACTATCTCGCCCTGGCCCTGGCCGGAGAGGCCTGAGCGCCGCTTCCGGCGGCGGATGCGGGTAAGTCTTGCGCCTGCCCCCGCCGGGCTTTCATATGAGGGTCACGAAGCTGGCGCGGCGCCGGCCGCGCGGTCGGGAGGTACAGCGTGACCCAGGAGCTCCGGGACTACGACCTGATCGTCGTGGGCGGCGGCGTCGCCGGCGGGGCTCTGTCGACCGTCATGGCGCGCGCCGGGCGCCGGGTCCTCCTGCTTGAGCAGACCGAGACCTATGTCGACCGGGTGCGCGGCGAATGGATCGCCCCCTGGGGGGTGGCCGAGACCCGCACCCTTGGCCTCTATGACAGCCTCATCGCAGCGGGCGGCCACCATCTCCGCCGCCACATCACCTATGACGAGACCCTGTCACCGAAGGCGGCGGAGGCGGCGCCCCTGCCCCTCGATGTTTTCGCCCCTGGGGTTCCGGGTCCCCTGTGCCTGAGGCACCCCGTTCATTGCCAGGCCCTGTTCGACGCCGCCCTGGGCGCCGGGGCTGACGCCCGCCGCGGCGTGACAGTGACGGAAATCCGGATCGGGACGGACCCAAGGGTGACCTTCGAGGTCGAGGGCGAGGCCTTCCTGGCCCGGGCGGTCCTCGTGGTGGGCGCCGACGGCCGGACCTCCGCCGTGCGCCAGGCGGCGGGGATTCCCCTGCACCTGGATACGCCCCACCACTGGTTCGCAGGCCTCCTGGTCGAGGGTGTCGAGGGCTGGCCTGAGGACACCCAGGCTATCGGCACCGAGGGCGACTTCGGCTTCCTGGCCTTCCCGCAGGGCGACGGCAAGGTGCGGGTCTATGGCGGCTTTCCCCTTGACCAGGCCCGGCGGTTCCAGGGTCCGGACGGCGCACGCCGCTTTCTGGACGCCTTCGCCGTCTCCTGCAGCCCACGGAACGCCCGCCTGGTGGCCGGCCGACCCGCCGGCCCCGTGGGCGCCTTCATCAACGCGGACTCCTGGACGGACAAGCCCTTCGCCATGGGCGCGGTCCTGGTGGGCGATGCGGCCGGCTGGAACGACCCGATCCTCGGCCTTGGGTTGTCCATTACCTACCGGGATGTGCGGATCGTCTCCGATCTGTTGAAGTCCGTGCCCGCCGGCCGGGTCCCGGACTTTTCGTCCTACGTCGTCGAGCGCGCTGAGCGCATGCGGCGGCTGAGGTTCACCGCCCGGATCCAGGCCGCCCTGGACATGGAGTTCGGGCCCGAGGCCGCAGCGCGACGGAAGGATCTGCACGTGCGGGCACAGGCAGACCCCGGGCTCAAGGCCCACGCCTTAGCGGTCATGGCCGGTCCGGAGACCGTGCCGGCGGAGCTCTTTACCGAGGCCCACCGGGCCCGGGTCCTGGGACTTTCGGAGGCCGCCCCATGAGCGGGATCGACATCCCCGCCTACAACGCCGACTGGCTGAAGGCCTGGACGGACAAGGACGTGGACCGGCTCTGCGGTTTCTACGCCGCCGACTGCAGCTACCAGGACCCGCAGACGGCGGCGGGTCTGAAGGGCAATGACGCCCTGCGCGCCTATCTGACCGGCCTGTTCGCGGCCACGCCGCCCATGAGCTACACGCCGGACGAGGTCTGGCCCATTCCCGGCGGTTTCTGCGGCCGCTGGTACTGCGACATCGGCGAGGGCGGCGCCCTGGGCCGGATCCGCGGCTTCGACCTGGTCCTGCTCGACGGCGACCGCATCACCCACAACGAAGTCTACGTGCACCCGCTTCCATGACCCGACCCGACATCCGCGAACCCGGCGACGTCGACGCCGCCTGGCTGACCGCCGTCCTCGCCGCCGGCGGGGTGGACGCCGAGGTCCGCAGCTTCACCGCCCGCCAGGTGGGGACCGGCCAGATCGGCGACAGCGTCCGCTTCACCCTGGACTACGCCCGCCGTGGCGAGGGCGCCCCGGATTCCCTGGTGGGCAAGTTCCCGTCGGCCGGGGCGGAGAGCCGGGCCACCGGCGTCGCGCTGGGCAACTATCTGCGCGAGGTGCGCTTCTACCAGCACCTGGCCCCCAAGGCCCTGGTGCATACGCCCCGCTGCTGGTTCACCGACGTCGACGAGGCGACCCACAACTTCGCCCTGATGATGGAGGACCTGGCCCCCGCCGGGCAGGGCGACCAGCTGCGCGGGGTGACCCTCGAGCAGGCCCGACTGGTCACGGTTCAGGCCGGCCTCCTCCACGCTTCGCACTGGGGCGACGATGGGCTGGACGACCTGCCCTGGGTGTCGGGGTCGAAGACCGCCCCCTCCTCCGCCGTCGGCGACGACGCCGTGGCCATGCTCTGGGCGGGCTTCAAGGACCGTTACGCCGAACGCCTCAAGCCGGAATGGACCGAGGTTGGGGACTGGGTCTCGACCCGCTTTTCCTGGCTGGGCCAGACGCATGACGGCCCCCGCTGCCTGACGCACAATGACTTCCGCCCCGACAACATGATGTTCGCCACGCCCGAGGGCGGATACCCCGTCACCGTCCTGGACTGGCAGTCCTTCGCCTACGGGGCCGGACCCACGGACCTGGCCTACTTCCTGGCCGGCGCCCTGCCGGGGGAGGTCCGCCGGGCCCATGAGGACGAGCTCCTGCAGCTCTACCTCGACACCCTCACCGCCCACGGCGTCAGCGGCTACGGCATGGCCGACCTGCGCCGCCATTATGGCCAGGGCGCCTACCTGTTGTTCCTGACCGCCTTCTTCGCCGCCATGGTCGTGACCCGCACGGCCCGGGGCGACGACATGTTCATCCAGATGCTGGGCAGCGCCGCCGATCACATGATCGAGCACGGCGCCATGAGGGACTGACCCCCGCCCCCGAACCCCGGAGTTCTTCCCTTGAGCGATCTCGTCACCGTCCGCGACGAAGGCCACGTCCGCTACATCACCCTCAACCGGCCCGAGAAGAAAAACGCCCTCTCGCTGGAGCTCGCCTGGGGCGTGATCGAGGCGGTGCGCGCCGCCGCCGCCTCCGACAATGTCTGGGTGGTCGGCCTGACCGGCTCGGGCGACGCCTTCTGCGCGGGCCTCGACCTGACGCCCGGCGCCAAGCCCTACACGCCCCTGACGCCCCAGGCCGCCCAGCTGGACGATATCGGCTGGGTGGGCCAGTTCGTCCTGACCCTGCGCAAGACCTGCGACAAGCCGGTGGTGGGCGGGATCAATGGCGTGGCCGTGGGGGCGGGCCTGGGCCTGGCCATGGCCTGTGACGTGCGCCTTGTGGCCCACTCGGCCCGGCTGATGGCCGGCTACACCCGGATCGGCGGCTCGCCGGACGCGGGCCTGACCATCACCCTGCCCCAGGCCATGGGCTATGAGCGCGCCATGCGCTTCATGATGGAAAACCGCACGGTGACCGGCGAGGAGGCCGTCGCCTGGGGCCTGGCCGGTGAGGCGGTGGCCGACGCCGACTTCCGGGAGCGATTTGAGGCCTATTGCCAGAGCCTCTGCGCCTGGTCGCCCATCACCCTGCGCCTGCTCAAGCGCGGGATGGTCAAGTCCTACGAGACCCCCGATCCCGAGGTGCAGCTTCGCTACGAGGTCTCCAACATCCGCATCGCCTTCGCCAGCGAAGACGCCAAGGAGGCCCGCCAGGCCTTCTTCGAGAAGCGCTCGCCGGTCTTCAAGGGCCGCTGAGGCCTATCTGCGGCCCCGGCGCGGCTTCGCGGCGTCTGCGACGGCGGCGACGGGGTCGGCGTCGGCGGCGAGGCCGGTCTTCGAGGCCGCCAGGGCCAGGACCCCCTTCTGGAACCGGAAGGCGTCTACGGCCAGGTAACCGCCCGATCCTGCAGACCGGGCGACCACCAGGATCTCGGGCGCACCGTCCCGGTCGATGTCCGCGAACTTCAGGGCTTCAAGAGTTCCGTCCCGGGGGCGGACGGCGCCGGCGACGAAGGCGTCGAAGGGGAATGAGGGATCGCCCGCCTTGTAGAGCCGCAGGGCGTAGCTGCCGGTGCTGCGCGGCTCGCCCTCGCCCTCGTCGGCGACGACGTTCACGCCAAGGGCCTCGTCGGAGCCGTTCAGGACGATCCGGTTGAGGTCCGCAGCCGTCGCCGGCGCAGAGGCGATGAGGGCGGCGGCGATCACGGCGGATCTGAGCATGACGGCAGTCTCCAGGAATCAGCCGGCGCGGTCTGCGGCGCCATAGGTGAGGGCCACGAAGACGTCCTCGAGGCTCGGGTCTTCGGTCGCCACGTCACGGACCGAGAGGCCGGCGGCCCGGACGGCGGCCAGCACCTGCTCGACGCTGGATTCGCCCGTCCGGTAGGTCACGGCGAAGGCGCCCCCAGGACGCAGGCGGGTCTCGAAGCCGGGCAGGACGGGGGCGGCCTCCACCGGCGTCTCGGGAGTCACCACGACGGCGCGGGTGTCGATCCGGCCGAGGAGTTCGCTGGTGGCCTCGCAGGCCACCACCTCGCCCCGGTTGATGATGGCGATCTGGTCGCAGAGCTCCTGCGCCTCTTCCAGGTAGTGGGTGGTCAGGACGATGGTCACGCCCTTCTGGTTCAGCTCGACCACATAGCGCCAGAGCTGGCGGCGCAGCTCCACATCCACCCCGGCGGTGGGCTCATCGAGGATCAGGACAGGCGGGTTATGGGTCATGGCCTTGGCCACCATCAGGCGCCGCTTCATGCCGCCGGACAGCTGGCGGACATAGGCCTCAGCCTTGTCGGCCAGACCGAGGGCGGTCAGCAGCTCCATGGAGCGACGCTCCTTCGGGGGCACGCCGTACATGCCGGCCTGGACCTCGAGGGATTCCCGGGGGGTGAAGAAGGGGTCGGCGGCAATTTCTTGGGGCACCACGCCGATGGCGGCCCGGGCGTCCCGGGGGCGCTCGTCAATGTCCCGGCCCCAGATCTTCACCGTGCCGGAGGTCTTGCGCACCAGGCCGGCCAGGATGTTGATGAAGGTCGACTTGCCGGCGCCGTTCGGGCCCAGCAGGCCGAAGACCGACCCGCGCGGCACCAGGAGGTCGATTCCCTTCAGGGCCTGCATCTGCGGCGTCGTCTTGGTCGCCGCATAGGTCTTAACCACGTTCCGGGCCTCGATGGCGTAGTCGGGCGGGCTCATGGCGACCTCCGGGGCTCCGGCGCATTGACGACGAAAGCCGGGGTCGCATACCTAGAGCCTGCCCGGGCCGCCGCCAAGCGCTCCCGGCGAGGGAGATCCCCAATGGCCCGCAAGTCCGCCCCGCCCGCCCCCACCCCGCCAGCCCCGACCCCGTCCGCCGCCGGCCCGGCGCCGGAAGTCGTCCGCGTCCACGCCCACAGGGTGGCCTGTGACGGCGTTGGCGGCGCCCTGGGCCATCCGCGGGTCTATCTGGACCTTGGGGTCGACGGGACGGTGGACTGTCCCTACTGCGACCGCCGCTTCGTCCTCGACGGCGGGCATGGCGACGACGCGCCCGGGGTCTACGAGGTCTCGGGCGGCCACTGACCCGCCACCTGGGATCGACCGCCCGGCCACCGCCCTCTAGGATAGCGGCCATGAGCGACGCCCCCCTCCGCCTCTACCTCGTCGATGGCTCCGGCTTCATCTTCCGGGCCTTCCACGCCCTGCCGCCCCTGACCCGCAAGTCCGACGGCCTGCCGATCGGCGCGGTCTCCGGCTTCTGCAACATGCTGTGGAAGCTGCTGGTGGACATGAAGGCCCAGCCCGACGCGCCGACCCACCTGGCGGTGGTGTTCGACCATTCCGAAAAGACCTTCCGGAACAGAATCTACCCTGAATACAAGGCGCACCGGCCGCCGGCGCCCGAGGACCTGGTCCCGCAGTTCCCGCTGGTGCGCGAGGCGACCCGCGCCTTCGGCGTCCACGCCCTGGAGCAGCCGGGCTATGAGGCCGACGACCTGATCGCCGCCTACGCCCGCCAGGTCCGCGAGGCGGGTGGGCAGGTGACCATCATCTCCTCCGACAAGGACCTGATGCAGCTGGTGGGCGAGCGGGTCACCATGCTCGACACCATGAAGAATGTCCGCATCGGGCCAGAACAGGTGGTCGAGAAGTTCGGCGTCCTTCCCGACAAGGTGGTGGAGGTCCAGGCCCTGTGCGGCGATCCCGTGGACAATGTCCCCGGCGCCCCGGGCATCGGGGTGAAGACCGCCGCCCTGCTGATCAACGAATACGGCGACCTGGAGACACTTCTGGCCCGCGCCGGCGAGATCCGCCAGGACAAGCGCCGGCAGATCCTGCTGGAGTTCGCCGACCAGATCCGCCTGTCCCGACAGCTGGTCCAGCTGGACGACCAGGCGCCCCTGCCCTCGGCCCTCGAAGAGCTGGCTGTGGCCGATCCCGACCCCGACGCCCTGGCCGCCTTCCTGCAGGAGATGGAGCTCAACACCCTGGGCCGGCGGGTGGCGGGCGCGCATCTGGCCGCCAAGGCCCCCGCGCCCGCCGACCAGACCGCCGCCGCCGAGCCGGTGGACGTCGCCGCCTATGCCTGCGTCCGGGACCTGGCGACCCTGGACGTCTGGATCGCCCGGGCCCGGGCGGCCGGAGTGATCGCCTTCGACACCGAAACCGACGCCCTGGGCTCGGCCACCGCCGGCCTGGTGGGGGTCTCCCTGGCCGTAGGGCCCGGCGAGGCCTGCTACATCCCCCTGGCGCATGAGCCCGAGCCCGGCCTCGCCCTCGACGCTCCCGGCGACCTGACCCAGATTCCCCTGGCGACGGCCATCGACCGCCTCAGGCCCCTGCTGGAGGACCCCGCGGTCCTCAAGGTCGGCCAGAACGCCAAGTACGACCTCGGCGTCCTGTCGCGTTACGGCGTGTGCGTGGCGCCGATCGAGGACACCATGCTGATCAGCTATGTCCTGGAAGCCGGCCTGCATGGACACGGCATGGACGAGCTGTCGCGCCTGCACCTGGGCCACAGCCCCATCCCCTTCAAGCAGGTGGCGGGAACCGGCAAGACCCAGAAGAGCTTCCGCCACGTGGCCCTGGAGCCGGCGACCGCCTATGCCGCCGAGGACGCAGACGTCACCCTGCGGCTCTACCGGGTCCTGCGCCCGCGCCTTCGGAAAGAGGGCCTGCTGACGGTCTACGAGACCCTGGAGCGTCCCCTGCCGCCGGTGCTGGCGGCCATGGAGAACGCCGGGGTGCGCGTCGATCCCGACCGCCTGCGCCGGCTGTCCAACGACTTCTCGGTGCGCATGGGCGAGCTGGAGGCCGAGGCCCACCGGCTGGCCGGCCATCCCTTCAACCTGGGCAGCCCCAAGCAGGTGGGCGAGGTCCTCTATGGCCAGATGGGCCTGGAATCCCGCCGGACCACCGCCACGGGCGCCCAGGGCACGGACGCCTCGGTGCTCGAGGAGCTGGCCGCCGAGGGCCACGCCCTGCCCCGGGTCCTCCTGGACTGGCGCCAGTTGTCCAAGCTGAAGGGCACCTATACCGACGCCCTGGCGGCGGCCATCGCACCCTCCACGGGGCGGGTCCATACCTCCTACGCCCTGGCCTCCACCACCACGGGCCGGCTGTCGTCCACCGACCCCAACCTGCAGAACATCCCCATCCGCACGGAGGAGGGGCGCAAGATCCGCCAGGCCTTCGTCGCCGACCCGGGCAATGTCCTGATCAGCGCCGACTACAGCCAGATCGAACTGCGCCTCCTGGCCCACGTCGGCGACATTCCGCAGCTGAAGGACGCCTTCGCCCGAGACCTCGACATCCACGCCATGACGGCCTCCGAGGTCTTCGGGGTTCCCATTGAGGGCATGCCCGCCGAAACCCGGCGGCGCGCCAAGGCGATCAACTTCGGCATCGTCTATGGGATTTCCGCCTTCGGACTGGCCGCCCAGCTCTCCATCCCGCGGGATGAGGCCGGGGACTACATCCGCACCTATTTCGAGCGCTTCCCGGGGATCCGCGCCTACATGGACCAGGCCAAGGAGACGGTGCGTCGGCAGGGCTTTGTGACCACCCTCTTCGGGCGGCGGGTCCACATTCCCGCCGTCCAGGCCCGCAGCCAGGCTGAGCGCGCCTTCGGCGACCGTGCGGCGATCAACGCCCCGCTCCAGGGCGCCTCGGCGGACATCATCCGACGGGCCATGATCCGGATGCCGGAGGCTCTTGCGGCAGCCGGCCTGAAGACCCGTATGCTGCTGCAGGTCCACGATGAGCTGGTCTTCGAGGCGCCCGAGGCTGAGGCCGCCGCTGCAGGCGATGTGATCCGTCGCATCATGGCGGGCGCCGCTGAGCCCGCCGTCGCGCTTTCGGTTCCCCTCAAGGTCGAGGTGAACGCCGCCGCCAACTGGGACGACGCGCACTGAGCCGTCCGTCACGCCCCTGTCACGCGATCCGGGTCCAGTCCCGGCTCGTCTTCCTCCCTTCTCTGCGGACCCCTTGCATGCTCCGGACCTGTCTCTTCATCACCGCCCTTGGGCTGGTCGCCGCCCCCGCCCTGGCCCACGAGACGGGCGCGCGACACGACGGGCATGGCGATGGCCGGGCCTGGCTGGCGGGGGACCACCATGTCCATTCCCAGTTCAGCGTTGACTGGAAGCCCGGCGCCGACCCAGCGGTCGCCCCTGAGCCGGTGGTGGGAGGGGACTCCAACAACACCATCCCCACCAACGCCCGCATGGCGCGGAAGTACGGCCTGTCATGGATGGCGGCGACGGACCACGGGGGCCCGAACCATTCCCGCGTGAACCGGGATCTCGCCTATCCCGAGGTCCTGAAGGCCCGTCGGGAGGTCCCCGAACTGATCCTCTTCTTCGGACTGGAGCTGAACAGTCCCGGCGCCGACCATTCCAGTATCATCGTCCCCAACAGCCCCCAGGAGCGGGATGACCTGACGGATCTTGAGCGCCGCTTCGACAAGCTCGAGGCCTGGCCCGTGGACCCGGCCCGCGACCAGGAAGGACGGATGGTCGAGGCCCTCACCTACATGAAGGCCCTGCCGCGGCCGCCGGTGGTCATCGCCCACCATCCGTCCCGCTCCGCCAAGGGGCTGGGCCAGTACGGCCAGACGACCCCGGCGGAACTGCGCGACTGGAACGATGCGGCGCCGCAGGTCTCGGTCGGGATGGAGGGCGCGCCCGGCCACCAGGCGGCGGGGCTCAATCCCGACGGGTCGCCGCGCACGGAGGAGAAGAGAGGCGCCTACCGACAGCATCCCACCTATGGCGGGTTCGACCAGATGACCGCGCGGGTCGGCGGGTTCTGGGACTCCATGCTTGGCGAGGGCCGGCGGTGGTGGATCACCGCGACGTCGGACTCCCACCGCCATTACACGGATGGCGGGATCGACTTCTGGCCCGGCGAGTACGCCAAGACCTATGTCCGGGCCGCCCGGACGCCCGACGATATTCTCGATGGCCTGCGCAACGGCCGGGTCTTCGTCTCGACCGGAGACCTGGTGTCGGCCGTCGATCTGGACGTCCGGCCGGTCGCCCGCGGGGCGGAAACAGCCGGGATCGGCGGCGAGGTGACCGTGGCGCGCGGCCAGGATGTCCGCGTCACCGTCCGGGTCCGGGACCCGTCCGGCGAGAACTTCGCCGGGCGCTCCCCGGAAGTGAAGCGGATCGACCTGATCCGCGGCGACCTGACCGGTCCGGCGCCCAGCCGATCGGCGGACGAGAACCCCACCGCCCGTGTCGAGCGCCGCTTCACCGCCGCCGACTGGGTCCGCGAGGGCGAGGTCATCACCCTGACCACGACCCTGCGCAACGTCCAGGCCTCAGGCTATATCCGACTGCGCGGAACCGGGACCGAAGACGCCGAGCCGGCGATGGACGTTCCCGGCGAGAACCCCTGGGACGACCTCTGGTTCTACGCCAACCCGGTCTTCATCAAGGTCCGCTGATGGATGGCGGCGCGGCGGCCATTCCCGACAGCCTGGCGGCCTGCCGCCGCCTGGACCGGGACGACCCCCTCGCCGCCCTGTCCCGGCGATTTCGCCTGCCGGCGGGGGTCGTTTACCTGGACGGCAACTCCCTCGGCCCTCTCCCGCGCGCAGCCGAGACGGCGGTCCGTCGCGCCACGGCCCGGGAGTGGGGGCGGTCCCTGGTGGCGGGCTGGAATGTCGACGACTGGATCGGCCTGCCGGCGCGAACGGCCGAGCGCATCGCGCCCCTGATCGGGGCTGATTCCGATGAGGTGGCCTGCGCCGACTCGGTCTCGGTGAATCTCTTCAAGCTGGCGGCGGGCGCCCTGGCCCTGAGGCCGGACCGGAAGGTCCTCCTGGCGGCCGAGGGCGACTTTCCCACGGACGGCTACATGCTCCAGGGCCTGTCCCGCCTGAAACCTGACATCCGTATACGGAGCGTTTCTCGTCTTGAGATCGCCGGGGCGCTCTCGGATGACGTCGCCGTGCTGGTGCTGAGTCACGCAGATTACCGGACGGGCGCCCTGGCGGACCTTTCCAGCCTCTCCCGCCAGGCCTCGGCCGCCGGCGTCCTGACCCTCTGGGACCTCAGCCACACCACGGGTCTGACGCCCATCGGCCTGGCCGCCGCCGGCGCCGACATGGCGGTGGGCTGTGGCTACAAGTACCTGAACGGGGGGCCCGGCGCCCCGGCCTTCGCCTTCCTGGCCCGCCGCCATCACGAAGCTTTCGCCAATCCGCTCTCGGGCTGGATGGGACATCAGCGCCCGTTCGATTTTGCGCCCGGCTACGCCCCCGCCGCCGGCGCGGCCCGGCTGATGGCGGGGACACCGCCCATCCTCTCCCTCACCGCCCTGCATGCGGCCCTGGAGCTCTTCGAGGGTCTCGATCCCGCAGACCTCCTCGCGCGGTCCCGCCGTCTATCGGATCTCTTCCTCGCCCGCGCCGCCCCGACCCTGGAGGCCCACGGCTTCACCTGCGTTTCCCCCGCCCTCAGGCAGGCGCGCGGCGGCCACCTGGCCTTCGCCCACCCGCAGGCCTATCCGGTGGTGCAGGCCCTGATCGCGGCGGGGGTCGTCGGCGACTTCCGGGCGCCGGACCTGATGCGCCTGGGATTCTCGCCCCTCTACCTGCACCGGGCGGACGTCTGGGCGGCGGCGGACCGTTTCGCCCGGATCATGGAGACCGGCGCCTGGCGCAACCCGGCCTTCGCCGAGAAGCAGAGGGTCACATGACCACCCCCCGGGACGAGGCCGGCCGCCGGCTCTACGACATCTCCCAGCCCCTCCGGCCGGACCTGCCGGTCTGGCCCGGCGACACCCCCTTCGGGATCGAGGGGACCTGGGTCCTGGAGGGGGATTGCCCGGTCAATGTCTCGCGCCTCACCCTGTCGACCCACGCCGGCGCCCATGCCGATGCACCCCTGCACTTCGACCCCGCCGGCGCGGCCATCGATGCGGTGGACCTGGTTCCCTATCTCGGCCCCGCCCAGCTCCTGTCGGTGACGGAGGGGCCGGAGCGGATCGCCGCCGACGAGGTCCTGCCGCGCCTTTCTCCCGGGACCCGCCGGGTGCTGCTGCGCACCTTCGACGCCTTTCCCCACAACGCCTGGCCGACGCACTTCCGCACCCCGTCGCCGGACCTTGTGGAGGCCCTGGGCGCCGCCGGCGTCCGCCTCCTGGGGATCGATGGCCCCTCCCTGGACCCGCAGGAGGCCAAGGATCTGGTCAGCCACCAGGCCCTGGGCCGCTGCGGCATGGCGGTGCTGGAGGGGCTGGTCTTCGACGACGTCCCCGACGGGACCTACGAGCTGATCGCCCCGCCCCTGCGCCTTTCGGGCGCCGACGCCTCCCCGGTCCGCGCCCTCTTGCGCGACCTCTGACGGCGCCTCTCGCCCTGCGCGCCGGGCGTGCTAGTTTGCCCCCGAAGCGAAGACAAGACGGGGAGTGATCATGAAGGGACCGGGGATCTTCCTCGCGCAGTTCGCCGGGGACGAGGCGCCGTTCAACAGTCTGCCGGCCATTGGCCGTTGGGTGGCGGACATGGGGTACAAGGGGGTGCAGATCCCCACCTGGGACCGTCGCCTCTTCGACCTGAAGCTGGCCGCCGAGAGCGACGCCTACTGCGACGAGGTCAAGGGCATGCTGGCCGATCTCGGCCTGGAGGTCTCGGAGCTGTCCACTCACAGCCAGGGCCAGCTGGTGGCGGTGCACCCGGCCTATGACGAGATGTTCGACGGCGGCGTTCCCTCACAGGTGCGCGGCAATCCCGCCGCCCGGCAGGCCTGGGCGGTGGAGCAGGTCCTCCTGGGCGCCAAGGCCTCGCGCCGGATGGGCCTGCCGGCCAGCGTGACCTTCTCGGGCGCCCTGGCATGGCCCTACGTCTACCCCTATCCCCAGCGCCCCGCAGGCCTGGTGGAGGAGGCCTTCGACGAACTGGCTCGGCGCTGGCGGCCCATCCTCGACGCCTACGAGGAAGCGGGGGTCGACCTCTGCTACGAGGTCCACCCCAGCGAGGACCTGTTCGACGGGGCGACGGTGGAGATGTTCTGGGACCGGGTGGATCACCATCCCCGGGCCTGCCTGCTCTATGATCCCAGCCACTTCATGCTGCAGCAGCTGGACTATCTGGAGTACATCGACCTCTACCACGAGCGGATCCGGATGTTCCACGTCAAGGACGCCGAGTTCCGGCCCACCGGGCGGCAGGGGGTCTACTCCGGCTACCAGCCCTGGAAGGAGCGCGCCGGCCGCTTCCGCTCCCTCGGCGACGGCCAGGTCGATTTCCGCGCCATCTTCTCTAAGCTGGCCCAGTACGGCTATTCGGGCTGGGCGGTGCTGGAATGGGAGTGCGCCCTCAAGGCGCCGGAGGACGGGGCCCGTGAGGGCGCGCCCTTCATCCGCGACCACATCATCAATGTGACCGGCAAGAGCTTCGACGACTTCGTCGCCACCGGCGTGGACGCCGCCGCCAACCGCCGGATGCTCGGCCTTGACCGCTGAGCCGCGGCTGAAGCTGGGCATGGTCGGCGGCGGGGAAGGGGCCTTCATCGGCGCCGTCCACCGAATGGCCGCCCGCCTCGACGACCGCTGGACCCTGGCCGCCGGCGCCTTCAGCGCCGATCCGGCCCGGTCCCGGGACTTCGGCCGCTCCCTCGGCCTGGCGGAAGACCGCTGCTATGGCGACTGGGAAGAGATGGCCCGGGCCGAGGCCGCCCGGCCGGACCGGCTGGACGCCGTGGCCATCGTCACCCCCAACCACCTGCACTTCGCCCCGGCCCTGGCCTTCCTGGAGGCGGGGATCGCGGTGATCTGCGACAAGCCCCTGACCAGCCGACTGGCCGAAGCCCTGGCCCTGGAGGCGGCGGCAGCGCGCACCGGCGGGACCCTGGTCCTGACCCACAACTACAGCGGCTATCCCATGGTCCGGCAGGCCCGGGCCATGGTGGCTGAGGGCCTGTTGGGGGACCTGCGGGTCATCCAGGCCGAGTACGCCCAGGACTGGCTGGCCCGGGACCTGCCCGGCCACAAGCAGGCCGACTGGCGGGGCGATCCCGAGCGGGCCGGCGCCGGCGGCGCCCTAGGCGACATCGCCACCCACGCCTACCACCTGGCCGGCTTCGTCACTGGCCTGAGGGCCGAGGCGGTCAGCGCCGAGACCTCCCGCTTCGTGGCCGGCCGCCGGCTGGACGACGACGTCCAGGTCCGCCTGCGCTGGCCGGGCGGGGTTCGCGGCCAGCTCTGGGCCAGCCAGGTGGCCATCGGCGCCGCCAACGCCCTGCGCCTGAGGATCATCGGCTCCGACGCCGCCCTGGACTGGTCGCAGGAGACGCCCGACCTCCTGGGCTATACCCGGCTGGGCGAGGCGCCTCAGCTCCTGCGCCGGGGGGGTCCCGGCCTGTCCCCCGCCGCCGCCCAGGCCACGCGCCTGCCCGCAGGCCATCCCGAGGGCTATCTCGAAGGCTTCGCCCAGATCTACGCCGACGCCGCCGACCTGGTCGCCGCCCGCCGGGCCGGCCAGGCGCCCCCCGCCCACCTCTCCGGCCTTCCCGGCCTCGCCGACGGGGTGGACGGCCTGAGGTTCATCACCGCCGCCGTGCGCAGCGCGGCCGCCGACGGGGCCTGGGTCCCGCTGAAGGAGGTTTCCGAATGATCCGGCAGAGCTTCGCCTGGTGGTCCTTCGCCACGGCGCCCGATACGGACCCGAAGGCCCTGCTAGCCGGCGCCGCCCGGGCGGGGGCGAAGGGCGTGGAAATGCTGCCCGATGACCTGTGGCCTGTTGCGCAGGATCTTGGACTGACCGTCGTGACCCTCAGTGGCCACGCCCTCGAGACGGGATTCAACGACCCTTCCCGCCACGCCGCCCTGCATGATGAGGTGCGCGGCCGGATCGACGCCGCCGCCGCCGGAGGCTGCGAGGCGGTCATCGTCTTCTCCGGCTCGCGGAACGGCGATGGCGCCGACGCCCCGGCCATCGCCGCCTGCGTCGAGGGCCTAGGCCCCGTGGTGCAGCACGCCAAGGCGGCGGGCGTACGCCTGCTGCTGGAGCTCCTGAACAGCAAGGTCGACCATCCCGGCCACCAGTGCGACCGCACGGCCTTCGGGGCGGAGATCGTGCGCCAGCTGGACGATCCGTCCCTGCGCCTCCTCTACGACGGCTATCACATGCAGCTGATGGAGGGGGACCTGAGCCGGACCATTGTCGACCACCTCGACCTGATCGGCCACGTCCACACCGCCGGCGCCCCGGGCCGCCGCGACCTGGACGACCGCCAGGAAATCAACTGGCCCGCCATCGCCGGCCTGCTGGCCCGCAAGGGCTACGGCCAGTGGGTGGGCCATGAGTTCGTGCCGCGCGGGGAACCTGTCGCCGCCCTCGCCGCCGCCATCGCCCTTTTCAACGCCGGCGCCGAACAAGGAGCCCGGAATGTTTGACGCCATCGTCGTCGGGTCGGGAATCAGCGGCGGCTGGGTCGCCAAGGAGCTGTGCGAGCGGGGCCTGAAGGTCCTCATGCTCGAGCGCGGGCCGGAAATCCGCCATGGCGAGGACTACAGCCAGGACCTCGCCGCCTCCCTCCGGCGCAGCGAGGACCAGATCCCCCTGGCGGAGCGCGAGAAGCACTACCCCTACTATGTCGGCGTCTCCTACGCCCTGTTCGAATCCAACAAGAAGTTCTGGGCCAGCGACTTCGACCACCCCTATGAGACCGCGCCCGGCAAGCCCTACCGCTGGATCCGGGGCTACCAGCTGGGCGGGCGATCCCTGACCTGGGGCCGCCAGTCCTATCGCTGGGCCCCGCAGGATTTCGAGTCCAACTTGAAGGACGGCCACGGGGTCGACTGGCCGATCCGGTATGACGACCTCGCCCCCTGGTATGACCATGTGGAGGCCTTCGCCGGCATCAGCGGGGACTATGACGGTCTCTGCCAGCTGCCGGACGGCGACTTCCTGCCGCCCTGGCCCATGAACGTGGTCGAGGAGGCGGTGAAGGCCAATATCGAGGCCGCCTTCCCCACCCGGAACCTGATCATGGGCCGGGTCGCCAACCTCAGCCGGACGACCAAGACGCACCAGGACCTGGGCCGCAAGCGCTGCGAGGGCAAGCTGGCCTGCGCCCACGGCTGCAACCTGGGCGGCTACTTCTCCACCCAGGCGGCGACCCTTCCCGCCGCCCTGGCCACTGGCAACCTGACCGTCGTGACCGACGCCGTCGTCGCCTCGGTGGAGCATGACCCCGTCCTCGGCCGCGTCACCGGCGTGCGCGTTGTCGACCGCGTGACCAAGGCCGCCAGCACCTATTCCGCCCGCATGGTCTTCCTCAACGCCTCCAGCATCAACACCTCCGCCCTGCTCCTGAACTCGGTGTCAGAGGCCTTCCCGCGCGGCCTCGCCAACGGCAGCGATCAGGTGGGGCGCAACCTGATGGACCATGTCAGCACCCGGCCCATCGTCGGCCGCTGGCCGGGCTTCCAGGACGAGCCGGACCCGGGCGAGCGCCCGACGGGCATCTACATCCCGCGCTACGCCAACGTGACGGAGCCGGACAAGCCCTACCTGCGCGGCTTCGGCATGCAGGGCGGGGCGGTGCGCACCCGCCGGTCCGAGGCGCCGGGCGGCATGCCCTGGTCCATGTCCCTCATGCCCTTCGGGGAGGTCCTGCCCAACCCCGACAACCGCGTCACCCTGTCGGCGAGCCGGAGGGATTCCTGGGGCGTGCCCGTCCCGGTCATCGACGCCGCCCACGGCCGAAACGAATACCTGATGATGCGCGAGGCCGCCCACGACGCCTGGCGGATGCTGAAGGCCGCCGGCTGCGTCGATCTCAACGCCTGGGAGGAGGCCGCCGAGCAGGTCACCCCGCCGGGCGATCGCATCCACGAGATGGGCACGGCGCGCATGGGCCGCGACCCGGCGACCTCAGTGGTGAACGGCTGGGGCCAGGCGCACGAGGTCCCCAACCTCTTCCTGTCCGACGGGGCGGTCATGGCCTCCAGCGCCTCGATGAACCCCTCCCTGACCTACATGGCCCTGTCCGCCCGGGCGGCGAACCATGCGGCCGACCTCCTCCGCGACGGAGCCTTCGAATGACCGCCTACGGCGTGCAGCTCTACACCCTGCGCAAGCCCTTCGCCGCCGACCCCAAGGGGACCCTCAGCCGCATCCGCCAGATCGGTTACGACGCCGTGGAGTTCGCCGCCCCCCTGTCCATGGACTTCGCCGACCTGGGCGCCCACCTGGCCGCCATCGGCCTGGACTGCCCCTCCGTCCACGCCGGGATCGACGACATGCGCGACCGGCCGGACGCCGTCCTGGCCATGGCCCGCCACCTCGGCTGCCGCTGGATCGTCCTGCCCTTCGTCATGCCGGACCAGCGCGACTGGGACCGGGTGATCGCCGACCTGAACGCCTTCGCCCGCAACGCGACCGACGCCGGCTTCCGCGTCGCCTACCACCACCACGACTTCGAGTTCGCCCGGGACGCGGACAGCCGCCGCCCCTTCGACCGCCTGGTCGCCGGCCTCGACCCCGCCCTCGTCAGCTTCGAGCTGGACGTCTACTGGCTGACCCGCGGCGGCGAGGACGCCCTGGCCATGATCCGCCAGCTGGGCGACCGCGTGCGCCTCCTCCACCTGAAGGACTACAAGGCCGACGGCGGCATGGCCGATGTGGGCGCCGGAACCCTCGACTTCCCCGCCCTCCTGGCCGCCGGCGCCGAGGCGGGCGTGGAGCACCGCTTCGTCGAGCACGATTTCCCCCCCGAGCCCTACTGGCCCAGCGTGGAGGCCAGCCTGGGGTACCTGCGGGGGCTGGGGTGAACGCCGTCTGGGAGCCCGACGCGCCCCGCAGCCTGCGCGACCCCGAGGTCCGCGCCGCCCGTCTCGCGGCCTTGGATGCGCCTCACATTGCACCCCTGACCCGTTATGTCCGCAATCTCCGCGAGCGCTCGCCGGGAATAGAGGTCCCGAACTTCGACCCTGCCGATGGCGGAGTGGAGGCGCGCCTGCTCTTCCTGATGGAGAAACCGGGTCCGATGACCTCCGCCGAGCGAGTCGGCCGCGAGGGTTCCGGCTTCATCAGCCGCGACAATGACGACCCTACGGCGCAGGCTGTCTTCACTTTCATGGGGCAGGCCGGCATTCCCCGCCGGGAGACCGTGCTCTGGAACCTTATCCCGGGGTGGAATGGCGTGCGCAAGGTGACCGGCCCGGAGACGAAAGCAGGCGTCCAGGAGGCGCTACGCCTGATGCCTCTCCTGCCGCGCCTCAGGGGCTTGGTGTTCGTCGGCGCCAAGGCCAAACGCGCCCGCCGCCGTCTTGAAGCGACGGGGCTCAGCCTTCATGACTCGGCGCATCCCTCGCCCATCATGAGAGCTTTCCAGGAGAAGGACTGGCGCCTCATTCCGGAACGTTGGCGGGCAGCCTACGAGGCGATTGAGGGTCTGTAGATCGCCCGCTCCCGCTTCGGACCTCTGCCGGCTGGGGGCGCCGTCTCAGGAGGCGGCCCCACGCTGAAGGCCGCTACACGCGCCGGAAGACGACTTCGGCCTGGCGTACCGAGGCCGCCCTGCGGAGACCTATGGTCGGCGCAGGTGTTTCAGTTCAGGCTGCGCTGCTTCACGGCGCCGGATTCTGGTCCGCTCCTGACGCCCGTGGATTGGGCCTGAATCGCGTCCCGGCGAATCCGCGTGCGCTAAGTCAATTTCTTACCTTGCCTGTCAACCTGACGTTAATCGCTCGCCGCTAGAACGGGCCTCATCAGTCTTCCGGCGTCAAGCGCATGAAGAGATGACCGGCTTCTTCAGCTCCGCAAGGAGCGGTGCGAATCCGGCAAGGGATCGACCTTATGAGGGAGCCATAAATGCTCACGGTGCTGAATAATCGCCTGTCCATAATTGCACGGATTGGTCTTGTCGGAGGGATTTTTGTTGTTCCTGTGGTAATCGCAGTGACGATGATTATCCTCGAGCGGTTCGAGCGGATCGACTTTGCTGCAAAGGAGCAGAGCGGACGCATCTATCTCGAGCAGGTCTGGCCCGGTTTCATGGAAAGCGCGCAAGCTGCGGGTAACCCGCTGGCCTCGCAACCCAAGACCGACGCCGCCCTCGTGAGCGGAGCCAAGGCCTTCGGGGCTGACAAGGCGGCGGCGGAGTATCAGTCCGCCAGATCGTATCCAGAACATCTCTCCGCAGGAAGGGCCCTAATCACCGCCGTCGCAGACGGTTCGAACCTGACGCTCGATCCGGATCTGGACAGCTTCTACACCATGGACGCCATGACTCTGCGTCTTCCGGCGCTGGTGGGATCCGCCGCAGAGCTGCAGAAGGCGATCAGCACAGGCGCAGGCGCGGCTGCCATCGCTGTAGCCCTGGATCGTGTGAAGACGGCCGACGAGGGCGCCCAGGCGTCTCTCAACGCCGCGATCGCCGCCACGACGTCCAGCGAAGCCAAGACCAGTCTACAAGCCCAGGTGGCCCGCCTCGCCCCGGTGAGTGAGGCTTTGATCCGTCAGGGCGAGTTGGCCCTTACGGGTGCGCCAGTCGATGTCAACGCCGCCACTACGGCGCTGCTGACGGAAGCAAAAACCGTCTGGTCCGCCGCCTCTGTCGAACTCGGCGGCATGCTCGATCGCCGGATCAATGGCTTCTACCGCGAGCTGGGCATTAATCTTGGTGTTGTGCTCGCCATTCTGGCGCTCGCGACCTGGTTTGCGTTCACCGTGGCGCGTGGACTGCGCATCCGCGAAGAGGCCGACGCAAAGTCGATCTTTAACCTGAAGGCCATGGCGATAGCGATGGACCAGTCCCAGGCCAGGATTGAGTTTGATCTCGATGGAACGATCCTCGACGCCAACGAGAACTTCCTCAATACGATGGGTTATGCGGCGAGTGAGATCCTCGGCAGAAAGCACGTCATGTTCGTGGACCCGGCCTATGCGCGCTCCCCGGAGTACGCCGGTTTCTGGCAGCGCCTGAGGGCCGGCGAGGCGCACTCTGATGTCTTCACGCGCTTTGCCAAGGGCGGGCGCAAGGTCATCATCCAGGCGCGCTACACCCCGATGTTGGGCGAAGATGGCAAGCCCTATCGGGTGGTGAAGTATGCGAGCGACGTGACCGCTGCAGAGATGGCGAAGGAGGCGTCGGAGGCCGAGCGCGCCCAGCGCGCCCAGGAGCAGGCCGCGGTCGTGACCTCGCTCGCAGACGCGTTGAGCCAACTCTCAGAGGGCAACCTCCAGTCGCAGATCTCTGAGACCTTCCCCGCCGACTACGAGCAGCTTCGGAAAGACTTCAATGCGGCGGTCGCCTCCCTGTCCGAAACCCTCGGTCAGGTGCGGACGGGGTCGGAGGCCATGCGCACCGGCGCCGACGAGATCGCCCATGCCTCGGATGACCTCTCGCGTCGCACCGAGCAGCAGGCCGCGAGCCTCGAAGAGACCGCAGCGGCGCTGGACCAGATCACCGCCACGGTGAAGACCACCGCCGCCGGCGCCCGCCGGGCGAGTGAGACGGTGGCTCTCGCCAAGTCCGAGGCCGTCAGGTCCGGTGAAGTGGTGGCCCAGGCGGTTCAGGCGATGGGCGACATCAAGACCTCGTCTCAGGAGATCAGCCAGATCATCGGCGTGATCGATGAGATCGCCTTCCAGACCAATCTGCTGGCGCTCAACGCAGGTGTTGAGGCCGCACGGGCCGGGGACGCCGGCCGCGGCTTCGCCGTGGTGGCGCAGGAGGTCCGGGCTCTTGCCCAGCGCTCGGCTCAGGCCGCCAAGGAGATCAAGTCCCTGATCTCGGCCTCCAGTCAGCAGGTGGGCCAAGGGGTCGAACTGGTGGGTGAAACCGGCCGGGCGCTCAACATGATCGTGGCGCAGGTGGCGGATATCGACGCCTTGATCTCCGAGATCGCCGCTTCGGCCCAGGAGCAAGCCACTGGCCTGGCTGAGGTCAACACGGCCGTCAATCAGATGGATCAGGTCGTCCAGCAGAACGCCGCCATGGTGGAGCAGTCCACCGCCGCCGCGCACGCTCTGAAGTCGGAAACGGCCGAGTTGAACCGTCAGATCTCCCGGTTCCGGACCGGGTCGCAGCAGGGCGCATCCCGTTCGGCGCCGCAGCCGGCCACCCTCGACTCGACGCCGCGTCCGTCACCGGCTCGCGCCGCCACGCGCCGCGTCGCCGAGTCCTTCGGGGCCAATGCGCTCAAGCCGGCGGAAGACGGCTGGGAGGAGTTCTAGGCCATGACGAACACGCTGTGTCTTGACCCGGTGCTGGATCTCAAGGCCGCCCATCCGCTGAAAGCGGCGCTGAACGAGCACCGGGGCGCATCGGTCCAGCTGGACGCCTCCCATGTGGAGCGCCTCGGGGGGCTCTGCCTGCAGGTTCTGGTCGCCGCCCGGCGCGCCTGGTCCGAGGAGGGGCACGACCTGACGATTGAACCTCGCTCTGCGGCCTTCTCTGCCGCAGCCGCCCTCTTCGCCGCTGAAGCTCACCTCGGCCTGACGGCCGAAAACGACGGAGCCATCCCTTGATCAAGGTCCTTACAGTAGATGACTCGCGCACCATGCGGGACATGCTTCGTCTGGCCCTGTCAGGGGAGGAGTTCACGGTCACCCAGGCGGTTGACGGCGAACATGGTCTGGAGGTGCTCAGCGAGAGCGGCGCCGACGTGATCATCACCGACATCAACATGCCCAAGCTGGACGGCTTCGGCTTCATCGAGCGGGTGCGGGAGGACGCCGCCTACCGGGCGACGCCGATCCTGGTGCTCACGACGGAGAGCGATCCTGAGAAGAAGGTTAGGGCTCGCGAGGCCGGCGCCACCGGATGGATTGTTAAACCCTTCCATCCGGAAAAGCTGGTGGACGTGATCCGCAGGGTGGCGGCTTAAGCCCATGGACGAGCTCGAGGAAATCAAGATCACATTCTTCCAGGAGTGTGACGAACTTCTGGGGGATCTGGAGTCGGGGCTGCTGAGCATTGACGCTGGCGCCACCGACCCCGAACTGATCAATGCGGTGTTCCGCGCGGTGCACTCCATAAAGGGGGGCGCCGGAGCCTTCGGGCTTGAGGCCCTCGTGCGCTATGCACATGTCTTTGAGACCCTTCTGGACAATGTGCGCGGCGGAAAGACCGATCTTCGGCCCGAGCTGGTCAAGGCGCTGCTCCGCGCCGCGGACGTTCTGGCCGATCATGTGTCCGCCGCGAAGCTTGGCGGGGAGGGGGATGCGGCCTCAACAGCCGCGATGGTTGAGGAACTTGAGGCCTGGATCTCCGGAGGTCCCGTACCGACCACTCCGACCGCGCCCGCTGAAGAGGCGGATGTTCAGCCCAATGAAGACGGCATCGTCTTCACCCCCATCAAGCTTTCCATACCTGAGGTCGATGAGGGCCCGAAGGAACAGACCTGGACGATCACCTTCCAGCCCATGGACGAGCTCTATTCCAAGGCGAACGAGGCCGGGCTGCTGATCCGGGAAATCGAGCGTCTGGGCAAGATTGAGGTTGAGCTGCTGGATGACGCGCTGCCGCTCTTCGACAGCCTCGACCCGGAGACGGCCCACTTCGCCTGGAAGGTCCGGCTGAGAACCGACGTTTCTGAGGAGCGCATTCGCGAGGTCTTTGAGTTCGTCGAAGGCCACTGCTCGACGACCATCGTGCGGGAAACGCCGGCGCCGACCGCGCTCGAGCCCGCCGCCGGCCCCGACATCGCCGCGATCATCGCCGCCGCTCAGGCTGGAGATGCACAGGCCGCGGCGAACTCGGCGCCCAGCGAAGAGGCGCCCGCCATCGCCCCCGAGCCGCCTGCCGAAAGCCTTCCGGCGACCGCCGTCCCGGCTCTGGCGGAGTCGATGTCGTCGCGTGGGGCGCCGCCTCCGGCTCCGGAGAAGGGCAACCAGGCGACCATTCGGGTGGATCCCGAGCGGATCGACAAACTGATCGACCTCGTCGGCGAGCTGGTGATCAACCAGGCTATGCTGGCTCAACGCGTATCCGGCCATGGCTTTGCGGCGTCGTCCGACGTCGGGAGGGGCCTGGATGAGCTCGAGCAGCTCACCCGCGACATCCAGGACAGCGTCATGGCGATACGGGCTCAGCCTGTGAAGTCGGTCTTCCAGAGAATGCCACGGCTTGTGCGTGAGATCGCCGGTCAGACGGGCAAGCAGGTTCGGCTTGTCACTGAGGGCGAGAATACCGAAGTCGATAAGACCGTGATCGAGCGGATCTCAGAGCCGATCACCCACATGCTGCGCAATGCGATCGATCACGGGCTTGAGGCGCCGGAAGAGCGCATCGCGGCCGGTAAGTCGGCCGAGGGGACCGTCCGCCTTGCGGCTCTGCACCGCGGCGGACGGATCGTGATCGAGGTGGGTGATGACGGCAAGGGCATCAATCGCCCACGCGTTCGTCAGCTCGCCATCGATCGCGGCCTGATCTCCGCTGACGCTCAGCTTACGGACGAGGAGGTCGACAACCTGATCTTCCTTCCTGGCTTCTCAACAGCCGCCAAGGTCTCGGATATCTCCGGCCGCGGCGTAGGCATGGATGTCGTCCGCAAATCGGTGCAGGGCCTCGGCGGCCGGATCTCGATCAGCTCCAGGCCCGGGCTTGGGTCCATATTCACGCTGAGTCTTCCGCTGACCCTCGCCGTTCTGGACGGCATGGTCATCGACGTCGCCGGCCAGACCCTCGTGGTCCCGCTGACCGCGATTGTCGAGAGCCTGCGTCCGACCCCCGCCGAGGTGAAGAAGGTGGGCGCCCAGGGCGGCGTGCTGGCCGTACGGGACGCCTATGTGCCCTTGGTCGATATCGGGCGGGTTCTGGGTTTCCAAACCGTCGACACCAACCCGGCTGAAGGCGTCGTTCTCCTGGTGGACAGTGAGGTCGGCGGTCGCGCCGCGCTTGTTGCAGACAGCATCCATGGTCAGCGGCAGGTCGTGATCAAGTCCTTGGAGTCCAACTACCAGCAAGTTCCGGGCATCGCTGCGGCGACCATTCTGGGCGATGGTCGCGTCGCCCTGATCCTCGACGTAGACGCCTTGGTCGCCATGCGCCGGCGTGAACTTCCCCGGGCAGACGAACCTTTCATTGAAGCAGCGGAGTGAACATGCATCAGCCAACAAATCCGGTGGCTAACGAGCGCCGCGAGCTGACCTCCTTCTGGGCCGGAGGCCAGGAATACTGCGTCGACATCATGTCGGTGCGGGAGATAAGGGGTTGGAGCGCAGCGACGCCCCTGCCACAGAGCCCCCAGTACATGCGCGGCGTCATCAATCTGCGCGGCGCGGTGCTGCCGATCATGGATCTCGCGGAGCGGCTGGACCTGCCGCCGACCCAGCCGTCCGAACGTTCGGTGATCATCGTCGTTCAGGTGGGGGAACGCCTGGTTGGTCTGCTGGTCGATGCGGTCTCTGACATACTGTCGATCAACCCGGATCAGATACAGCCGACGCCCGATGTCGGATGTGATCAGGCCAAGGCCTTCATCCGCGGACTGATCACGATCGACGACAGGATGGTCAGCGAGATTGCGGTTGAACGACTGCTTCCGGAAGTAGAAGTCCTCGCCGCATGAACGAGCCGGTGCTCAGGCGCGCGGCGGATCCCGAGTCCCTTATCGACGGCGAGTACAGTTTCACCGGCGACGACTTCCGGAGGATCTCGGCGCTCATTTACGAGCAGGCCGGGATTGCGCTGACGGAGGCCAAGGCCAGTCTGGTGTATTCCCGCCTCGCCAAACGGCTGAGGGCTTTGGGACTGTCGACGTTCTCGGATTACTGCGCCTTGATCGACTCCCCGGCGGGAGACGATGAGCGCAGCGCCATGCTGAATTCGCTGACCACCAATGTGACGCGATTTTACCGCGAGCCTCATCACTTCGACCACTTGCGGGATGAGGTGTTGCGCCCGGCGGTCCCGTTCCTGAGGGCTGGAGGTCGCATGCGCCTATGGTCGGCGGCCTGTTCGAGCGGCCAGGAGCCCTATTCCATGGCCCTGACCCTGTTGTCCGTTCTACCCGACGCCCCGCGCTACGACGTTAAGATCCTGGCGACGGATATCGACTCGAAGATCCTCGATCAGGCTCGGCTGGGGGTCTTTCCCGCCGACCTGCTCTCGCCCATCGAGGCGGCCCAGCGAGATCGCTGGATGCACCGCGATCCCAATGACCGCAACGCCTGGCGGATCGGCGAAGATGCGAGGTCCCTGGTGACGTTCAAGGAGCTCAACCTGATCGGTAACTGGCCGGTCCGGGGCCCCTTCGACGCCATCTTCTGCCGCAATGTCATGATCTATTTCGATGACCCCACGCAGGAGAGGATCTGCGCCCGTTTCGCACCGTTGCTTTCGGCCAGGGGGCGGCTCTACATCGGTCACTCCGAGCGCGTCAGCGCGAACATACCGAGCCTCGTCTCGGACGGCTTGACGGTCTATCGACGCACGGAGGCCTCCAGGACATGACACCCGTTCGCGTCGTTGTTGTTGATGACTCGCCCACCATGCGCGGGCTGATCGGTGCGCTGCTTCGCCGGGACCCCGAGATTGATGTCGTCGGCTTTGCCGGCGATCCTCATGAAGCGCGCCAGACGATCAAGGACCTGAATCCGGACGTCATTACACTCGACATCGAGATGCCGAACATGAACGGCCTTGAGTTCCTCGAGCGCATCATGCGGCTCCGCCCCATGCCGGTCGTCATGGTCTCAACCCTGACCCAGGCCGGGGCGGACGCGACTCTCCGCGCGCTTGAGCTCGGCGCAGTGGACTGTGTGGGAAAACCCTCTAACACCATCCATGCCCGGACAGGGCTCGGCGAGCTGGTCGAGAAGGTGAAGGCGGCGGCCGGCGCACGTGTGAGGCCCGCCCAGACCCTGGCGCCGGCGGCGCCGGCCTCCGAGTATGGCGGCTCGAACGACGTCGTCGCCATCGGCGCCTCTACAGGCGGCGTCGAGGCGCTCCTGAAGGTCATCTCCCACTTTCCCGCCAACTGTCCGCCGACCGTGATCACGCAACACATGCCGGCGGCCTTCACAACGAGCTTCGCCGCAAGGTTGAACCGCGCAACGCCCGCCCGCGTCTCGGAGGCGGTGGACGGGGCGCCGCTGCAGCCCGGGCGCATCTACCTCGCTCCTGGCGGCGAAACCCATCTGGAGGTCTCAAAGGGTACGGGGGGCCTGCAGTGCCAGCTGCGCTCCGGCGACCCCGTCAGCGGGCACAGGCCCTCGGTCGACGCCCTGTTCGCTTCCGTCGCGGCGACCTGCGGCCGGGCGGCGGTGGGGGCGATCCTGACGGGAATGGGGCGTGACGGCGCCGCCTCCCTCAAGCTCATGCGGGAGGCTGGAGCCCCCACACTTGGCCAGAATGAGGAAAGCTGCGTCGTTTATGGCATGCCACGCGTGGCCTATGAGATCGGCGGTGTCGAGCACCAGGTCCCGCTCGACAAGATCGGTCCCATGATCCTGACCCTTGCTGAGAAGAAGCGTTAGATGCCTGCTGCGTCTGCATTATCCGTGCTGATTGTGGATGATCAGCTCACGATCCGTACGCTCGTCCGCAGCGGATTGAATCAGATCGGTGTGACAAACACCCGAGAAGCCGGCGATGGCGAGGAAGCCGTGCAATCTCTCGTCAGACGGCCTGCCCATCTGGTGATCACGGATTACAACATGCCCAAGCTGGACGGCCTCGGCCTGCTGCGCGCCATCCGGGCCTATGAGCCCATTCGGAACACGGCCGTGATTATGCTGACGGGTCGGGCGGATCCCGAACTTGTCCAACGTGCGGCTCAGTTCGGCGTCAACAATTATCTGGTCAAGCCGTTCACGGTCGCCACCCTGCGTGGAAAAATCGAAGATGTGTTCGGAGCGCTAACGTGATGGTCGCCGTTCCACCTCCCCGCGCTTCTGGACAGAACAGGGTCCTGGTGGTCCAGGGGGATCATCGTGTCTCGGCGGACCCCGAGACCGCCCTTATCACCGTGCTCGGATCCTGTGTCGCAGCCTGCCTTTACGATCCGCTTCGCGGCGTGGGCGGAATGAATCACTTCCTTCTTGCGGATGGCGACGGCGAAGAGGCCATGCGTTACGGCGCCTACGCCATGGAAGTCCTGATCAACGACCTCTTGAAGATGGGCGCGTCTCGGGAGAGGCTTCAGGCGAAGCTCTTCGGCGGCGCCAGGATCATGGACCGGCTGAACGATATCGGCGCGGAAAATGTCATCTTCGCGCGGCGGTTTCTCTCTACGGAGGGCATTCCACTGGTCGGCGAAAGCCTGGGCGGTCGCCGAGCCCGGCGGGTGGAGTTCTGGCCCGTCGGCGGTCGTGCCCGGCAACGCGAGGTCGATCAGTTCGCTGAGACCCGTGCAGCCCGGCCGGTCCAGCATCCAGATGTTGTGGACGAAATCGAGCTATTCTGATGCAGGTACAGAGCCAAACTGCAGTGTTTCATCCCGAAGACTCTCCGGGTGAAATCTCATTCCGTAGCCTCCTGACGAGAATCGCGCGAGAGCTTGACGAAAACTCGATTCTGTCAAGTGAATGCCATATTGTCGTCTCGGCGCTAGAGGAAAAACGCGTATCGGATAGGGTCAGCAGCCGCCTTCAGTCGCTTGATCTGATCTCGCAATCCCTCCTTGAGCTCAGCGTCATACTGAGCCGGATCGGTGCGTTTCTCCCCGAAGATATGACGCTGCCTGAAGGGCTCTTGAATGATATCAAGCTCGCCGCACTGCGTGATCGCCTGGAGGGCAAGCCCTCGGGTCTCGCGAGCGACGGCGAACCCGAGATCTGGTAAGGAAGATTCATGACCGGCCTAAGGCGCATGCTGGACGGCGACAAACTCAAGCTTGAGGGTGTCCACTTCCTGCTGGTCGATGATAACCCTCACGCCCTCGACATCATGGCGCAGGTTGTCCTGGGTTTCGGCGTCCGGAACATGACCAAGGTCGAAAGCGCCGCCGCAGCCCGACAGGCGATCAAACGGGGGGGTATCGATATCGTACTTACCGATGGACAGATGCCCGAGGAGAGCGGCTATCAGCTGACCCGGTGGATTCGGCACGAGGCTTCGGAAACGATGCGCTACGTGCCCATTCTGATCATCACCGGCCACACGCCCCAATCGGATGTGACCCTCGGCCGGGACCTCGGGGCCAACTTCACGATCGCCAAGCCGCTGGTGCCGCGGATACTGTTGCAGCGCCTCTTCTGGCTGAGTCAGGAAGATCGCCAGTTCGTTCTGTCTGACAATTACAAGGGGCCGGACCGCCGGTTCAAACGGCTGGGCCCGCCGTCAGGGACAGATGGCCGGCGCGAAGGCGACCTGAAGGGCGAGGTTGGGGAGGCCAGCGAGCCGAATCTCAGCCAGGCTCAGATTGATGCGTTGATGAAGCCTGCGAAGGTGGTCCTGTGAGCAATGTGAGATTCATCCGGGCGCCCAACAAACTGGCCCTCCTTGCGCGCAGTAAGGATGGGCTCTCCGCGGGCGAGGCAGTCAGGCGTGCGAATGTGGCGCTCCAGAGCCTTGAGGCCGCCAGTGTCGACATCATTGATGAGAACCTGGCCTTGATCGACCAAGCTTACGGACCGGGCAACCCGGACCGGGTCAATCTCGGCCTGGACGGCCTCTATGATCACGCATCTCGGATCATTGACGCCGGTGGAGGTCTGCCGGACTCCGGCCTGGCGGAATGCGCCCGAAAGGTCTGTGAGCTGGTCGACCGCAGCCGGGCGAACCACACCCGGGACTGGGACGCCGTCGACGTGCACATCGCCACCCTTAAGGTCCTGCGCGCGCAGGGCCAGAGTCTGACCGCTGCGCAACGCAAGTCCGTTCTCAAGGGCCTCAGCGACGTCACCACAAAGCGCGTGGGTGAGGGCTGACCCGCTGGGTTCCGGATCGCCGGGCGAAACAGAGCTCAAAGCCGGCCTCGATCTCCTCCGGGTAGGGCCACCCGCGGGGAGACGACCGCTTGGAGTTCAGGCGGCTTCGGCAGCCTTGAAGGCCGGCCGCGCCTCCAGTCGGTCCGCATAGGCGCTGAGGTTCGGAAGCGGGCCAAAGTCTGCGCCGAGCCGCCGGGCCATAATGACAGCATGTCCCGTGATGGTGTCGGCCACGGTGAAACTGTCGGCGATGTACTCGCGTCCGGCCATGTGGGCCTCGGCGGCTTCCAGGGTGCGGTTCAGCACCTTCAGGGCCCGCGCCGCCATCTCCGGGTTACGCCGGTCGGGGGGCAGCAGGATTGTCTCGACAACGTAGTTGTTGATCGGCGGCATGATCATGCCTTCGGCATAGTGCAGCCACTGCAGGTATATGGCGAAGTCTGGGGCTTCCGGCCCGCGGATCAGGTGTGGAGCGTACTTGGCGCCAAGGTACTGGGCGATCGCAGTGCTCTCCGCGAGGATCGTGTCGTGGTCAACCAGGGTCGGGACCCGCCCGTTCGGGTTGATGCGGGTGTACTCCGGGCTCCGCATCTCCCTCTGCCCGAGGGTGAACCGTTCGAGGTCATAGGGCCTGCCGATTTCCTCGAGCAGCCAGACCGTACGCACAGCGCGGGAATTCGGAGCGAAATAGACCTTCATGGGAGCCCCCAAGGGTACGAGTCACCCGTCACTCTGGGGAAGGTTTTGTGCAATGGGAAGTGTTTTGAGGGCCAGAGCGGCAGGGCTCGTCGCAGGGCATCTGGGTAAGCCTATCGGCGGGGACGATCGAGGTCAGGCCGCCACCGCCTTTTCTTGCTGGAGTCCCGGGGCCGCGTTCGAAAACCGCGTACATCCACGGCATGAGCGCAAATGCGACCTGAGCGGCTAAGCCAATCGCAGAGCTCCCGTCTTTGTAGAGCGTCAACCGCTCGCCCAGGCTATGTCCAAGCATGACGGCGCCGATCGGGAAATCAGCCAGCATCAGAAGGATGAAGGCGACGCCACCCATAAGTGGACGCGAGCGGGCCGCAGGAGGGACCGCGAAACCGCAGATCACGAAGCCGCAAAAGAACCAGGAAGCGGCGAGCATGATCGGCAGCTCAATAGCCACCGCCAGCGGGCGTGCGCTCTCCGGGTTTGCGGGCGCGACCAGGGTCCGCAGAGTTCCGAGTGCAAAGACGAGGGCGACGTCAACAGAGCCAGCCGTCATGGCCCCTCATCCTTCCCCAGCATAGAGCGTCCGCCCTGAGATGGATCCACTCCCCGGTGGTCGAGCCAGCATGGGTGACGAAAAGCAGGCCTGTGAGGCGCAAAGCTCTCCTGCATGGTTGTGTGGCCCAGGCCCCCAGCCGCCAGGCCTCGCAAGACCGGGTCGCCAACTCTACGGTGCGTAGATCAGACTTGGCGCGTCATAGTGTGCATAGCCCACTGCCCTGCCTTCTGATCTTTGACGACCGCCGCAGGTTCCTGTGTCCTAGGTTTCCTATCCTCCGCGTCCGAGATTCCACAGCCCAGCACCCAAACCTGTCGAGGGCCTGAACGGGCCTTGACGAGTGTCGCCAGGCCCTCCATCTGGCCTCCCATCCGTGATGGGTTCTCAAGAGAGCTGGAGCGGCAGGTTCAATGCCTTCTCTGCCGGACGCCATAGTCCACCGATCTCGCGATTCGCAGGCGGGTTGGAGTGATGCGTGCCGAGTGGCAGTCAGAACCTGTGTCTGTCAAAACGATCTCATAGGAATTCAATTCTGTGAATCTATATAGTAACTCAATCCAACCTGTATTCTCCTGGGGTGGATTTTTACTGATATCTACTGGCGGTATATCCGTCTTATTCATATATCTGAATCCAGAATCTTCGCAAGGCCTCTCATTATTGGGTCGGACCATTTACTGGGCCCTCCACACTGCTTTCCTGATCGGGTTGATGCAGACAGCGCAGTTGGCGATGTCGTCATTCAGGAGTCTCGGGGGCTTGCCTCCCATTATCCAGGTTGTGCTCGCCGGCGTCATCGGGGCCGCGCTCTTTACGCCCGTGGGTGTGGGGCTGGACGTCGCCCTTGGCATCGCCGTCAGCTCCGATGACCTAACCCAGAGCCCGGGCGCCCGCCTTCTGGATGAGTTCCTGGCGATCGCGCCACCGGCCAGCCTTACCTGGGTCGGTCTGAACGCCGTCAGACTCCTGCGCCTGCCCGACCGGAACGCCCCGCCCCTTCAGAGTGCGCCGATCGTCAAAACCGCTGCAGTGGGCGAAGGCGAGCGTGTTGATGCTGTCGATCCACTTCCGCCCGAGGGACGCGCGGCGCAAACTCGTGATCCGCAGTTCTTTGAACGCCTCCCGGCGAGTCTGGGAAGAGACCTTGTGGCCTTGACGGCCGAGCTCCACTACCTCCGGGTACAGACCTCGGCAGGCAATACGCTCATACTTTTCCCCTTCGGACAGGCGGTCGCTGAGCTCTCTGCAGCGGACCGGGGGATGCAGATCCACCGGTCTCACTGGGTCGCCGCCAAACATGTTTTCGGGGTTCGCCGGCAGGGGGAGCGTCTTTTCTGCGTTCTTGAGAGTGGCGCGGCGCTGCCCGTCAGCCGACGTCGAGAGGCCGAGGCGCTCGAACGGTTCCCAAAGGTCGACGGCGCCCGGTTCAGCCGCTGATCGTTCACATCGGGGTCGCGCCGCCGCGACATTGAAAGTCCGTTCGTGCAGGCCCGCCTGCCGTTCGTGCAGCCCCTGCTTGAGGCCGCCGAGGGCCACCCTAAATGGCCGCCATCGCAGCACTGGAGAAGCGAAATGTTCTTACGTGGTCTTTCAATGGCCCTTGTTATCACCGCCCTCGGCAGTGGGATTGCTCAGGCGCAGGAGGCGGGCGAAGCCGGCTTCTATGTGCGTGGCTACGCCGGCGCTTCAACCCTGAGTGACGCAAACGTCACTGTCGGCGCTCTCAAGGCTTCGGGCAAGTATAATGGCGACCTCATCACCGGCGGTGCGGTTGGCTACGACTACGAAGGCCCGTGGAGGGCCGAGGTCGAGTACACATACCGGTCAAGCACGTTCAAAGCGGTTCCCGCCACCTTCGCGAGCGCCGGCGACTATGCTTCGACAGCCATCATGCTCAACGGCCTATACAGCCTCGGGCAGTTCGGCGTGGCGAAGCCCTACGTTGGCGCCGGCGTCGGATTTACCCGTGAGGTGGATTTCGACCTGAAGAATGGCGCTGCAGCCGGTAGCTTCTCGGCTTCCGGCGATTTCGCCTTCCAGGGCATTTTGGGGGTGGACGTCCCATTCGCGGACAAGTGGTCTGGCTTTGGAGAGGTTCGCCTTTTCACGATCAACAATCCGACCCTGAAGGGGAACGGAAAGACTCTGAAGGCGGACTATCAGACCGTCGACCTGCTCGTCGGGATCACGCGCCGGTTTTAAGCAAAAGGCCTCGACCTTGAGGAAGGGGGCGGCCCTTTCGCCGGCCGTGCGGAAGGATCCGAGTGGATCGGGTCTGGCCGCCGCGCAGGAGACCGCCGCCCCAAACCCACTCAAGTCTGGCTCATCGACAGGGCGTGGGCGATGCCGGCTGGCATTGTCCACGCCCAACTGGCCTTCCAATTCGCCGCCGGGGCGGTGTAGGGGAGGCCGCCATGAGTACGGAAACCGACACCTACCAGATGCGTTTTCAGCGCCTCGGCCCCGGCCGCTGGCGCGTGCCGGCCGGCGAGGAGTGGCGCAACCCTTCCGGCGGCCTCTGGGGCGGCTACGCCATCGGCCTGGCCACCCGCATCATCCAGGCCGAGCCGGAGCGGGT
>VYLA01000055.1_pt1 | contig 36634 bp, 37 predicted proteins | sample 5114381 | NCBI WGS metagenome assembly VYLA01 (sample SAMN12291789, study PRJNA351875) | freshwater metagenome | isolation source: freshwater lake | place: USA: Michigan, Gull Lake | collected 2011-08-08 | reverse complement strand
TTCCCTTATTATTGCGAGCGGGGGTTAATCCCGAAGAAATCGCCGCTTCCCTAGGATTATCTCTCGAACAGGTCTTAGAAGTGGCTCGTTCGCCGGAAGATAGCGATCGCTAGGATATTTTTCAGATTTCGGCAGCAACGATATAATTTCCTTATCTTCCTTTCCCCCTTTCTTGGATGCTATCCTTACTAAAAAAGCGATGGAATTGGCTAAAATCCCTCTTTATAGGCAGTCCGAAGGCAGTTAACCCCGAAAAAGTCCAAAAATCCCCTCCAGAACCCAGTGATGGCGAATATGAAGGGATATTGATGGGTTTATTCGAGCAGGTGGCGGCGGGAACCACTACCGGTGGGTTACGGGGATGGCTATACAGTCGCCATTGTGACGATAAAAAGCTGGCGCGGTGGCTAGGGGTCAAAAGCGAGGAATGGCTACAGTATCCAGAAGATTATCAAACTTTAGGGCGGGATCTGGCGGCTTTAGGGAAAGTGATGACGGGAAATCTGGGGGAAGTATCCCAACGGATTAGCCTCCAGTTACGCGACGCAGTGAGGGATGTTTCCAGTGTGGAGGGGGAAAATCTAGGTTCAACGGAGACGGATTTAACGGAAGTCCAAAAATTCTATCAACTTTTGAATCAAGGGAAAACTTCAACAACTCAAAGACTATCCACTGCTAATAATATCCCGATTGTTCAGGATGCCGAATTCTGGTTTGAGCAAGGATACCAGAAATACATGAATGGGGATTTGATCGGCGCGATCGCATCCTACGATCAAGCTTTAGAATTTAAACCCGATTTCCATCAAGCTTGGTACAACCTAGGGATTGCGTTAGGTAACTTAGGAAGGTATGAAGAAGCGATCGCATCCTACGATCAAGCTTTAGAATTTAAACCCGATGACCATGAAGCTTGGAACAACCGAGGGATTGCGTTAGATAACTTAGGAAGGTATGAAGAAGCGATCGCATCCTTTGATCAAGCTTTAGAAATTAAACCCGATTACCATGAAGCTTGGTACAACCGAGGGATTGCGTTAGGTAACTTAGGAAGGTATGAAGAAGCGATCGCATCCTACGATCAAGCTTTAGAAATTAAACCCGATGACCATCAAGCTTGGAACAACCGAGGGAATGCGTTAGATAACTTAGGAAGGTATGAAGAAGCGATCGCATCCTACGATCAAGCTTTAGAAATTAAACCCGATTTTCATGAAGCTTGGTACAACCGAGGGGTTGCGTTAGGTAATTTAGGAAGGTATGAACAAGCGATCGCATCCTACGATCGAGCTTTAGAAATTAAACCCGATTACCATGAAGCTTTGTACAACCGAGGGAATGCGTTAGATAACTTAGGAAGGTATGAAGAAGCGATCGCATCCTACGATCAAGCTTTAGAAATTAAACCCGATTTGCATGAAGCTTCGTACAACCGAGGGATTGTGTTAGATAACTTAGGAAGGTATGAACAAGCGATCGCATCCTACGATCGAGCTTTAGAATTTAAACCCGATTTTCATGAAGCTTGGTACAACCGAGGGGTTGCGTTAGGTAATTTAGGAAGGTATGAAGAAGCGATCGCATCTTACGATCAAGCTTTAGAAATTAAACCCGATAAGCATGAAGCTTGGAACGGCCGAGGGATTGCGTTAGATAACTTAGGAAGGTATGAAGAAGCGATCGCATCCTACGATCAAGCTTTAGAATTTAAACCCGATTTGCATGAAGCTTGGAGCAACCGAGGGTGGGCCATTTGTTCTCTGAGCAAAAATCGCATTTCTACTCCTAGTCTGGAAGCTCTCATTTATCGTAAACCGATAGTAGCCCTTAATGACCGAGAACCCCATCTTTTCGGCCTCCGGGAGGCACTTCCCCACCTCGTTCAAGGATCGCCTCCGTGGGGGCAAATTTATCGCTATCTAGGGGAAGCTTATCTGGAACATTCCCAGTATCAAGGGAAAGCTAGTCCCTATTGTCGCGACGCAATCCGACATTATCAAATCGCTTTACCGATTCTCACCGAAAAAGACTTCCCCGAAGATCATTTAGAAATTCTGCAAGGATTGATCCGCGCTCATCTTTCCTTACAGGAAATCACTCAAGCGCGATTCTATCAACAACAGGGACGCGACCTTTTCAACCGACTACGCGCCCAGAAAGGCGATAAACCCGCTTTTGAGGCAAAATTCAGCAGTTTTAGTCACCTAGAAATCGATTTACTGATCGAGGAAAATCATCCCCTAGACGCAATTGAACAGGCAGAATTTTATAAAAATCGTTGCTTGACTTGGATTCTCGATAATTGGCAAGAAAACCCCACCAGTCCCGATTATGCCACTATCCAAAGCCTGACAAGTCCGAATAAGGCGATTATTTACTGGTATCTCAGCGAGGACAATCTCACCACCTTTATTAAGCTAAACGGCTTTTACTTCGGATCACCGATATAGACTCCAAAAGGGTTATAGCTATTGGATCATGCAGGTTAAGCGCCGTTTAGCTTATCACCGCAGACGCTGATCCCGTAATTCTGGAAAGAGAGCAACGTTATCAACAGGCGCGACAGTTTCGGACTTGGTTAACCGAATGGGATAAACAATACCGCGACTATGCTAGTAAAAAAGAAACGGAGAATAAACAAAATCATCCTTGGAGATTGTCACTTAACAACTGTTTTGCCCAATTAAAGCGGATTTTACAGATCGATAAAATTCTCGCACATTTGCCGGTTTCCGTTAATTCCCTCATTCTCATCCCCCACCGGGATCTGCACCGCTTCCCCCTACATACCCTCTTCCCCGAAAAATACACCGCCACCTATCTCCCCTCTGCTCAGGTCGGTTTGCGTCCCCAGTCCGGCGATTTCTCCTATTCTCCCCTCCTCAGTGTCGAAGACCCCAAAACGGAGCAAAAACCCATGGATTTCGCCCAACTGGAATCGGCGATTATTAGCCATATCCTGCAACCGAGTGCGAGAATTAGCCCGAAAAAGGCCTCACGGGAAAATGTCCGCAAAGCCCTCGAAAATGCCTATAAAACCTTCCATTTCACCGGTCACGGCTTTTATGACTCTTTTCGCCCCCAAGCCTCTGCGATCGCCCTTAGCGATGGTTTATTGACTGTCCGGGATATCAACGGACTGAACCTCTCTAGTTACCGTCTCGTCTGTCTGGCTGCCTGTGAAACCGCTCTCACCGGTAAGGATGGCATTACCACCGAATACGTCGGCCTCGTCAGTGCTTTCCTGGCAGCGGGTGCGACTAATGTGGTCAGTACCCTCTGGCCGGTGAAGGAGATTTCTAGCGCCTGGTTTATGATTAACTTCTATCAAAGATTATTAGCGGGTGAATCCCCGGCTCTAGCTCTGAAAAATACACAAAATTGGTTAAAAAACATCACTTGGCAGCAACTAGCTGACTGGATCGAGCAACTTCGGCTACTTCCCTCCCTAATGGAAGGGGTCGATCGACTGGAGGTGAGGGCGGCGAATATTTTAAAAGAAGGCAGTACAATAGGGCTAGATCAACTAACAGAATATAGCGATCCTTACCATTGGGCAGCCTATACCCTGACTGGACAGGACTAAACTTATGGAAATTCCCAAAACAATTATCGATCTTGAAGCGCTGCTAATCGCCCTCGCACAGCAGACTGAACCCTTGCCAGAATATCTACAGCGATCGCTCGAAGCAATTAGACGATTACTAAGGGAAGAACAACCCCAGGCAGCAACACAATTGCGGCAACTTATCAAGGATTATCCTCCCCTAGAAAAAGCTTATAAAAAAGCGATCGAAGAATTAGACGCAGCCTATGCTAACCAAGAACGCACCAAAAGTTTAAGCGTCATTTTTCCCGATAGTTTAGATTTCGAGACCATATTTATTAATGATGTTATTCCTAGCCAAGATTGGGTAAAAACTGCCCAAAAATTAGCCCGATTCCCCCTTGATAAGGGGGGTGCTACTTCTTCCCGATTTTGGGATAAAGCCGATCGCCTGATGGTGGTGACGGTGGGAGGTGCGGCCCTAGGGGGAGCGATTGCGGGAGTTTACGGCGCGTTTATTGGTGCGATATTAGCGGCGGGCTGCGGATGGTATATTACCTTTAGAAAAACAAAATCAGCATAAATTTTTGATGAAGATTGTTAACATTGAAAACTTTCTTTTGTTAATCGGAACCTTGGTCATTACCGCAAGCGTGGCACTGGTTACAAAAAAACAGCCAAGACGGGGAAACAATAAATCTTATCTAGAAATTCTTTTCGTTTCTGGGTTGAGTTTATCGGCTGTATTTGCCATGTCTAAGGTGGTCTATAAAGTGTTAACCGATGAAAATTTTCAGAATTGCCTTGGCTCGGATAGTCAAATCCTTCTTTTGTTAGCTGCTCTTCTCGGTATCTATATTTCTATTAAAGAGATTTGGAAATTATTTGAAGCGAACTAATAGGAATACCAGCTTTATCCATATCCAAAAGTTATACTAAATTCTGTTGAGAAGGTGTAGAATGGGGGCGTTGGGTTTCATGCTTCAATCCAACCTATGTTCTATAAACATTATCAGTAAACCCCAAAAAAAAGGAAGCTAAATCATGAAAATTACTATCGATATTCCCGATGAATTGCTTCAACATTACAACTACAATAATCTTCCCCGTGAAATTTTAGAGGCTTTGGTGGTGCAGGCCTACCGATCGGAAAAAATCACCAGTGCCGAGGTCGGACGTATTTTAGGTCTATCTTCTCGTTGGGTGGTGGATGCTTTTTTAAAAAACCATGATACCGATTTACATTACGATGAAGTCGATCTAGAGAGCGATCGCAAGACTCTTCAGCAACTTCGCAACAAACACGATCATAGTCTTTTATGATAGTCGTTTCTGATACCTCACCTATCAACTATTTACTGCTCATTGACCAGATCGACCTATTCCCCCGCTTATTTGGACAGATTATCATTCCCGATGTGGTTCGCGGTGAAATGCTTGATGCAGATGCACCGGCCATTCTTCAGCAATGGATCGCCAATCCACCCTCTTGGCTTATCATTGAGGCTGTTCAAACGATTGATGAAACCCTAAATATTCTCGACCCCGGAGAACAGGCCGCTATCACCCTCGCTCAAACCTTACCCGCCGATTTGCTGATTATCGATGAACGCTTGGGTCGGCGAATTGCCAGCGAGCGGGGAATTCCTATTATTGGCACTCTCGGAATTTTAGACGACGCATCAAGCCGAGGCTTAATCGAGCTTTCAGATACTATAGCCCGACTACAACAGACTAATTTTCGCATTTCTCACCGCATAATTGAGAAATTGCTTGAAAATAGGGAATAAATTGTTAAAAAACTAAACGAACCTTCAGTCCGATCGCAATTAACCCCAAAGAAGTCAAAAATCCCCCTTCAGAACCTCGTGACACTAATAACTAATAACTGAATAAAACTACATTCCCATAATTTCGTAACCGGAATCTACATAAATAATCTGACCGGTAATACCACTAGAAAGATCACTGGCTAAAAAAGCGGCCGTATTTCCCACCTCAATTTGTGTCACCGTGCGATGTAAAGGCGCGATTTCTTCCACATGATGGATCATATCAAGAATTCCCCCCACGGCCGAAGATGCTAAGGTGCGAATTGGACCTGCGGAAATACCGTTAACTCGGATCTTTTGGCCCCCTAATTCCGCGGCTAAATAGCGAACACTCATTTCTAAACCGGCTTTTGCTACCCCCATTAAATTATAGTTAGGAATTACTTTTACACCACCGAGATAGGTAAGAGTGATAATACTTCCCCCTTCCGTCATCAAAGGTTTAGCCGATTGCGCTAGACGGGTTAGGGAAAAAGTGCTAATATCTAGGGACTTAGTGAAAGCTTCCCGGGGAATGGCGGTAAAATCGCCCGTTAAACCCTCTTTATCGGCAAAAGCGAGACAGTGAATCAAAATATCCAGTTTGCCCCATTTTTCCGCCACTGTAGCGAAAGTATCTTCTACCTGTTGGTCATTTTGGACATCGCAGGGGACATAAAAAGCGGGATTAAGTTCATCGGCCAATTCTCGCACTTTTTTCTCAAAGCGGCCTTTTTCGTCGGGGAGATAGGTGACACCGATATTTGCACCAGCTTGATGGAGTTGTTGGGCAATTCCCCAAGCGATCGAGCGATTATTGGCAATTCCTGTCACTAGGGCGTTTTTTCCCGTTAAATCTAACATAGTTCTCGTTTCTCTTACAAAAATCTCCCCAATAGCCGACCCCAGCGAGATTCGGTATAATAGGGATACAGATAAGGGGGCAGCAATGATCACCCCTTCCCCATTGTCTGGCAAAAAGCGCCCAAAACTTTTCCCAGTTTAGGCAGCGGTTATGTTTAATAGAGGTGACACTCGTTGCATAATAAAAACAATTTTCCCCTTTTTTGGATGTGAGATGGACTTATCATTAATACAAGACAAACCCCTAGCAGATGTGTTCCGTCGAATCGGCAGCGGCAATTTCCCCCCGGTGGTGGAATTGTTCGAGCGTGGCAAAACTATCTTTTTCCCGGGAGATCCGGCCGAAAGAGTCTATTTTTTGCTTAAAGGAGCGGTTAAGTTATCGCGAGTCTATGAAGCGGGAGAAGAAATTACCGTGGCTCTACTGCGGGAAAATAGCGTCTTTGGTGTGCTATCCTTACTCACCGGTCAGCGATCGGATCGTTTTTATCATGCCGTGGCTTTTACTCCGGTAGAATTACTCTCGGCCCCGATCGAGCAGGTAGAAAGGTCCCTCCGCAATAATCCCGATTTATCAATGTTGATGTTGCAGGGGTTGTCCTCGCGGATTCTGCAAACGGAAATGATGATCGAAACCTTGGCTCACCGGGATATGGGTTCACGTTTGGTCAGTTTTTTATTAATTCTCTGTCGTGATTTTGGGGTTCCCACCACCGATGGCATCCGGGTTGATCTAAAATTGTCTCACCAAGCGATCGCAGAAGCGATCGGTTCTACCCGCGTCACTGTCACCCGTTTATTGGGAGAGCTGCGGGATCAAGAAATGGTCTCAATTTACAAGAAGAAAATTACCGTCCATAATCCCGTCGCTCTCAGTCAACAATTTACTTAAATTCTGGATGACTAGCGCTTATATTTTAGTTTTGGCCATCGTGGTTTTAGGTGGTCTGATAGCGGCAGTTGGCGATCGCATAGGGAGTCGTATCGGTAAGAAAAGGATGCGTTTATTTAATCTGCGTCCGAAACAAACCGCAACTTTAATGACGATTGTAACGGGAATTTTGATCGCCGGTTCGACTTTAATTGTCTTGTTTGCTTCTAGTAAATCCCTGCGTCAAGGGGTTTTTGAACTGGATCGTCTTTTAAATGAACGTCGTGCCGCTATTAAGGATTTGGAAAGTCAGGTAAGAAAAACCACCGAACAGAAAAATCAGGTGGAAAAGGCTTTAAAAACGGCTAAAAGTGAACAGATAGCTGTGCAGAAACGTCTAGAGGTTCTTAACAAAAATTATCAAGCTTCTCGTCAACGTTTGCGATTAGTTTCGGGACAGTTGGAAAAGTTTCGTAAGGAAGTGGCTAATTTAAACAATGAACGAGTCATTTTAACTAATCAAAAGGCACAGTTAACCAGTCAACGGGATCAATTGTTCCAACAAAAATCAATTCTTTCTAGTCAAATAAATCAACTACAAACCACCGTTCAAGTTAGAGATAAAGAGTTGGCTAATCAACAAAAGTTATTAACAGCTAGACAAGCGCGACTTCAACAGTTGGAAATCCAACAAAAAACCCTACAGCTAGAAATTGATCGCCGGGATCAACGTATTGGAGAACTCGATCGCTCGATTGTGGATAAAAATTTGGCTTTGGAACAGCGTGAGGGAAAATTAAAAGATTTAGAAACCCAAATGGCTTTTCTTAAGCGGGAAGTGGAAGTTTTAGAACAATACTATCAAACCTATCAAGAATTGCGGGAAAAACAAATCGCTATTTTCCGGGGACAGGTGTTATCTTTTGGAGCTTTTCGTATTGTTGATCCCCAAGCTATTGTCGCTGTTATTGATAAGTTATTGCGAGAAGCGAATATGAATGCTATCCGTGCCACCCAACCGAATCAGCCTAATTTTGACCAGCGTTTAGTTAAGATCACAAAAGCACAGGTAGAACAGTTAAGTCAACAATTACAGGACGGTAAAGAATATGTGGTGAGAATCCTTTCAGCAGGTAATTATGTCTTAGGAGAAAGCGAGATTCGTGTCTTTGCTGATGTGGTTCCCAATCAAAGAGTTTTTGAGGAGAAACAGGTAATCGCTGCCGTTTCCATCGATCCCCAAAATATGACAGAAGAAGACCTACAAAAGCGCTTAGATTTACTTTTAGCTTCGGCTCAATTTCGCGCTAGAAGTGCGGGAGTTTTAGGGTCAATTCAAGTGGAAGATGGGTTATTAACTACGGTAGTTAACTTTATTGGTCAAGTCAAAAAGTCGGGTAATTCTATCGAGACACTTGAGGCAATTGCTGCTAGTAAAACGAATACATCTGGACCTTTAACTTTGCGTTTAGTAGCGGTAAAAGATGGTAAAATTGTTTTTAGTACGTCTTCTTAAAAGATAGCTAAAGTTAGGAGTTGAGATTAAAATCAATTCCTTCGTAAATATCGGCAAGATTTAAGCTAATTCCTAAGGAATCCAGAGAGATAATTCCCCTAGCTGGGATGTATTCTTGCAGTAACCAATGATTTTCTGATGTTTTGCTATAGGATTCTATTAGTATCTCCCCTTGACTGACGAGAAGATATTGGTTTAATTGGGGTATAGAACGATAATAACGAAATTTATCACCCCGATCATAACTGGAGGTGGAAGGGGATAAAACTTCGATAATTAGACAGGGATTTAAAATTTCATCGTTGCGATTATCACTAAATAATGGTTCCCCAGCAATGATCATTAAATCTGGGTATAAACCGCGATTATACTGGGGTATCCATAGACGTAGATCGCTAGATTGAAGACGATAATTAGTTCCTCTTAAAGCTAATTTTAGCAGGACAATCAGATTAATGAGAATACTATTATGATTGATGCTTCCCCCTGTCATCTCGATAATTTCCCCGTCGTGATATTCGTGTTTAACCTCGGCTATAGTTTCTAAATTACGATATTCTTCTAAGCTGAGAGTTTTGGGGGGAGATTGAGTCAACATTTTTCTAGATTAGAGCTTCTTTTATTTAATCATAACACAATTAATGCTACTTATTTAATGCTAATTCCCCTTGCAGAAAATCAATAAATTGTCTAGCAGTTCTTCCCGATCGCCCATTATGTTGGGTTGCCCATTGTTTGGCACGAAATTCTAAGTCTTCTAAGCTAATTTTTAATTTAGCTAAACCTGCTAAATGACGCACTATTTTTAAATATTTTTCTTGATTAGCAGGTTCAAAAGTTAGGGTTAAACCAAAGCGATCACTAAAGGATAATTTTTCTTGTACTGTGTCCCAATTATGCACTTCATCCCCATCTTTTGGTCGGGGTCGATCGGCAAAAAATTCTCTGACTAAATGTCGGCGATTAGAAGTGGCATAAACTACGACATTTTTCGGTCTAGCGGTGATGCTTCCCTCTAAAACAACTTTTAAAGCTTTAAAAGCTTCATCGTCTTCTTCAAAGGATAAATCATCGACAAAGATAATAAATTTTTGGGGCAAATCTCGCAAGATTTCAATAATTAATGGTAGGTCTTTTAATTGCGATTTTGCCACTTCAATTAAGCGCAATCCCTGACTATGATATTTTTGCAATAATCCCTTGACTAAAGAGGATTTTCCTGAACCACGGCTGCCATAGAGTAAGACATTTAAAGCGGGATAACCTGCCAATAAAAACTCAGTGTTTTTAATCAAGGTTTCCTTAGGCATTTCATAACCGACTATTTCTTGAATCTGTACGGGATCGGGATGAGTAATTCCTTGTAATCTGCCTTCTTGCCACCTTAAAGCTTGATAACGGGCAAAAATTCCTGTACCACACTCACGATAATAATCGGCTAGATCTTCGACTAATTCCGTCCAATCTAAACTAGAATGGAGGAAACTTTCTAATTTATTGTCCACTTCCCAAGCGGGGAAAATTAGAAATTTAATTTGTTCAAAAACTGTCGAATTACTTAAGCTATAAATGCTAGAGTTATAAAGAGATTGGAGGATAGATAAATCCTGTTTAACGCCATTAATTAAAGATTCGGGTAACTCCCAAACACTTTTTTTCTGTACCTGTTGACTAAAGGGATTATCATCTAATAAAATTTGTTCGATTAGAAAATCATTCCAACTGATATTTCTGGATGCTAAAGCTTGAAACAATTGACCATAAGCTTTGAGAAAATCGGCAACATTATCCGTAGCTAATAGGGTAATAAATGCCTGGCCAATAGCATTATCAAAAACCCCTTGATACACAACTAACAAGCTGACTTTTTTGTAAATTTCAGAGTTCATTTTTAATTCTCCATTAATAACTAACTAATCCGATTTAATAATTGCCGCCTTGTAGCCGAGGGAATGCCAATCAGTTATTATTCTATCAAGATAGGGTGATCTCTGCAAGATTAAGGTTAAAAAGGGAAAAATGCCTACCGACTAATTCCGGGGATTTCTTGAATTGATTCTCAGTTATCTTCATGGTGAGGTGCAAAGTTTTCGTTTTGGGGAGACGGTCGATGATACCCTGTCAGGTTACACATCATCTTGAGGAGAAACGCTATATTTGATAAAATTTAACCAATCTTGGATTTCCTGTCCTAACCAGAGACATTCATCCTCGCGGAGATTCTGACCGATAAGATAATAATTTTTAGCCGTCCGCAGACGAATCTGATAGTTACCTTCTGTGCCGTTGCTATGGAGAAAAATACCCCATAAATCTTGAGTTTTAAAAGCAAATTTTTTGTAGATAAAATTGAAGATTTTATATTTAATTAAAACTTCTTGAGGGGTAAGAATTAATTGCATCTCACGCAAACAAATAAAACCAATTAGAGCTATAATAAAGGTAAGAATTGGGGAGATAAAGATGCTGACAGTAAGGACAATCGCCAAAGACCAGAGAGTAGCTGCATCGGAAGGTAGCTTAATTTTTGGGGGTAAATTAATCTCTAAATTATCCCGGTGTTTAGCAATACGGATGGAACTGTGGGGAGGTTTTGGTAATTTCTTAGGATCGATTAAACTTGATGCTTGGCGATAGTAGGGATGTTGGAGAAATTTCAGAGCTTCTCTGGCACTTTTAAACCGCTTTTCTACCGCTATATCGGTTATAGTTTCTAACCAATCGCTTAAATCATCATCGATTGTCACCAGTTGGCGAAATTGAATTTTAGAGTTGCGGTGGGGCAATTCTATGGGGACAATTCCCGTCAATAAATGAATTAAAGTCATACCTAAGGCATATAAATCAGAACTGGGAACTGCCCGGCCCCAAAATTGTTCTAGGGGTGCATAACCACTCGTCCCCACCACAGTAAAAGTAACTCCTGTTACTGCACCGCGGGACTGGACTGCCCCAAAATCTACTAAATAAACGTTATTTTCTGAGTTAATAATTAAATTACTAGGTTTAATATCTCGATGTAATACTGGGGGCGATAATTCGTGCAAATAAATGAGAATTTCGAGAACTTCTTGGGCAATAGTCCGAATTACCGTAGCGGTGAAACGTTGCCCCCTTTCTAAGCGATCGCTTAGGGATTCTCCCGGTATATAATCTTGTACAAGCACAAACCAAGGAATCCCGTCACCTTGATTTTTATCGAGGGAAAAATAATCGCGATAGCGGGGAATACGGGGATGATGGAGAGAAGCTAAGACGGCTGCCTCCCGTTCAAATAATTTTAATTCTTCCCACTCCATCTGGGGACTAAAAGCGAGGAGTTTAATAATTACCGATTCTTGGGATAATACATCGATAGCTAACCAAGTTTGACGACCGATAGCGGTATTTCCTAGGCGTTGTTGCAGTTGGTAACGTTCAGCTAAAAGAGAATCAGAAGTAAAGGTCATAGTGGCTTTTCCCTTATTTAGACCGGTTTTTTGTCAGGAAAACTGCTGTCTGGTACTAATTAATATCGATTTGTTTTTTTGCTGTCCAACAAAGAGCGATTCCTTTTTCTTTATAGGAAGATTCTCCGACAAAGATAGGATATAATTCAGATTCCCCACGATAGATAATTTCCTGACCATCAAATCCTAGAAAAATCGGTTGATTGGGTTGAATTGCCTGATAATCTCGTTGAAGAATCTCAGGATGTAACATGGCTTTAATTTCACCCTGTTCATCCCTAGGATAATCGATCGAGCCTAAACGTTGGTAAACTATTAGGGATTCGCTGAAAGTATCGAGATGGGCTGCCAGATAATTTTCCTGTTCGATATAGTCTAGGATTTGATAGATAAGTGTTTCGGTTTGACGAAAAAGATAGGGACAGATGATACCATGGTCAATTGGACCGATTTCTAGGGTAAAAGCTAGGGGACAAATTCCTTTCAGAAAATGATTTTCTTCCTCGCTGACGGGATGATAAATTAAGCGTACCTCAGGATTAATTTTAGTCAGATAGGTAAAGAGTTTTAATAGCCAAGGATGGGGGTTAGAATAAATAATCGCCAGCATCATGTTAGATGTGGTGCTGTGAATATCTATTAATAAATCGATGGATTTTTCTCGGATTTCTTTGACTATTTTTTTAGCTCGTTTTTGTTCGTATTGCTGACAATCGGGATTAACTAAATCTTTTTGGTTAAAACAACGATTTAAATCCGTATCGATATATCTAACCCGTTGCTTTAGGGCTAAGGGATTAGCGATGAGACTGTAGGATTGAAAACTGCTGCGAGCAAGGAGATTAGGTGAGTTTTGCAGGTATTTAACCAAATAAGCGGGAGTTAGTTCATTGCCATGCACACCTGCAATTAAAGCCAGATTTTTAATAGTAGTTTTCTGCTCGATCATTTTTTATAAGTTTTGAGAAGTTGTAATTATTTATGGTTGGCTGAAAAAGTTTGTTGGTGGGGTTAGGAGACAGGAGACAGGGGGCAGGGTTTAGGGTGTTAGGGGTTTAGGGTTTTGGGGTTTTGGGGTTTTGGGGTTTTTAGTTGAAATTCCCTACTTCCCTACTTCCCCATTTCCCCACACCCCACACCCCACACCCTCTTTCAAGTCAGGAGGGGCAGGTTTACCAACCCACCCCTATAACTGATTTAGAAAAACCAACCGTAGGAATGAAGGCCTTTACCTAAAAGATTCACCCCTAAATAACATACCCAAACCACAACAAAACCACTGGCCGCTAGAATAGCCGGTTTTCTTCCCTGCCATCCCCGGGTAATGCGCGCATGGAGATAAGCGGCAAACACTAACCAAGTGATTAGCGCCCAAGTTTCTTTCGGATCCCAACTCCAATAGGAACCCCAAGCTTCATTCGCCCAAACTGCCCCGGCGATGATACCGATAGTGAGAAGGGGAAAACCGAGACCAATGACGCGATAACTGATATTATCGAGGGTTTCCGCCAAGCTAAGACGTTGGGGCGAAAGAGTCGTCATCGCTGTTAAGGTGGGAGTTAAAAGGGCGGTTGTGCCACCGTTAGCCGTTTCCATGAAAATTGGGGCGGAAAGAGTGGTAGATAACTTATTTTGCAGACGATAGGCTCCCGTACCCACGGAACTGCCTTTTAACTCGATATTTTGACCTCTAGTGACGATCAGAAAAGCGATCGCCATCAGGGAACCCACCATCAAAGCAGCATAACTTAACATCATGACGCTAACGTGCATCATCAACCAATTCGATTTTAAAGCCGGAACCAAGGGTGCCGAAGTTTGCATTTCCCCGGGTAAGGACAAAGTGGCAAAAGCGGTAATCACCATGGCTACAGGAGTCGTCACCACCCCCACCAGGCGACTGCGGCTAGTGTACTCAGCAATTAAATGAACCGCAGTTACACCCCAAGCGAGAAAGAATAAAGATTCGTAAAGATTGCTGATGGGGAAATAACCCGCTTCTAACCAGCGCGCCCCCAATAAAGCGGCGATACAGAGATTAGCGATTGCCACTCCCGTGCTGCCCAAGCCGGGCAACAAAGGTATGCTAGGAAAGGCTGCCCCGGCCCAATAAACCAGCATGGTTAAAAACAGGACTAAAAAAGAAGTGTTATCGAGAAAGTTCTCTAAGCTAACTAAATTCATGGGATTTCTCTCGTTTGTCGCTCGCTCGCTACCAAGTATTCCATCCTCTATCCTATCCCATCGGTAAGGCGATCGAGACAGGGAATTGTTAGTATAAACTTTGCATTTTCACTCTCACCTGCCCTAAAAATTATGGCTAATCAAGAAGATAATAAATTTTCCTGGTCGCGGTTGCCGCGGTTAGGCAAAATCCTGATCATTTGTTCTGGTGTTGCCGCTTTAGGCTATTTTCTTATCCCTCGTCCCTCAGAATTATCCAATATTCCCCTCGAACCCTACAGCGAATTTATCAGTAAAGTGGAACGGGGCGACATCAGTAAGGTCAGAATTGGCAATCAAGTCATCTATTATCAATTAAAAAATCCTCCTTTAGAATCCCCGCCTATTCCGGGTAATCCCCCCGTTAATCCCCCAGAATCAAATAATCCCCTTTATGGTGATTCTAGTTCTCTGGGCAGCAAAACAAGCAGTAATCTAGTCTCCGGACGAGTTTTTGCCACGATTCCAGTCGATAACCCCCAATTACCCCAACTATTACAGCAAAAAGGCGTAATCTTCGAGGCGATTCCCGTGGCCGAAAACAGTTGGATCACCACTCTCCTCGCTTGGGTGGTTCCTCCCTTAATTTTAGTCGCCGCCATGCAGTTTCTGTTCTATCGCAACGATGACACCCGTAAATCGCTGCTTTTTAATAAAAATCTCGCTAAAGTTTACGGAGACGACGAAAAATATCCGATTACCTTCAGTGATGTGGCCGGGGCCGAGGAAGCAAAAACCGAGTTAAAGGAAATCGTCGAATTTCTCAAGGATGCCGAGCGCTTTAATAAAATTGGGGCGCGTATTCCTAAAGGTGTTCTCTTAGTCGGACCGCCGGGGACGGGAAAAACCCTCTTAGCAAAAGCGGTCGCGGGAGAAGCGGGAGTGACTTTTTTTAGCATTTCGGCCTCGGAATTCGTGGAGTTATTTGTCGGCACTGGGGCAGCCCGGGTGCGGGATCTATTTGCCCAAGCGAAGAAAAATGCCCCTAGCATCATTTTTATTGATGAATTGGACGCGATCGGTAAATCGAGAAGTTCGGGATCGGGAACTAGCGGCAGCAATGATGAGCGCGAGCAGACTTTAAACCAACTTTTGACAGAAATGGACGGTTTTAGCCCCAAAGAAGCCGTAGTCATCGTTTTAGCCGCCACCAATCGCCCAGAGACTCTTGATGCCGCTTTATTGCGTCCGGGGCGCTTTGATCGCCAAGTTTTGGTGGATCGTCCCGATTTAGCGGGAAGATTGGCAATTTTGCAAATATACGCCCAACGAGTCCAGATGGGTGAAGATGTTAACCTCAAAGCGATCGCCACCCAAACCCCCGGTTTTGCCGGTGCCGATTTAGCCAACCTCGTCAATGAGGCCGCTCTCTTGGCTGCCCGTAATAATCGGGAAAAAGTCAGTCAAATTGATTTTAAAGAGGCGATAGAAAGAGTTATCGCCGGTTTAGAAAAGAAAAGTCGGGTTTTATCGGAAAAAGAAAAGAAAATCGTCGCTTATCACGAAGTTGGCCATGCTTTAGTCGGTGCTGTCATGCCGGGAGGTGGTCGGGTGGAGAAAATTTCCATCGTTCCCCGGGGTTTATCCGCTTTGGGTTATACCCTGAAAATTCCCACGGAAGACCGTTTTTTGATGACAGAAACCGAATTTAAAGAACAAATTACTATGTTATTGGGCGGTCGGGCAGCCGAAGAATTAATCTTTGGCAGCGTGACTAATGGCGCTTCCGATGATTTACAAAGGGCGACGGATATTGCTGAAAGAATGGTGACAATGTATGGTATGAGTAAATCCCTCGGCCCCCTAGCCTACGATAAAACAGGACAGGCTAATTTTTTAGGTAATAATCAGGGTAGTCCCAGGCGTTCGATCGGGGAAAATACGGCCAAAGCGATCGATGAAGAAGTTAAACAAATTATCGACGCTAGTTACCAAAAAGCCCTAGCAATTCTCAGTCACAACCGCAATTTATTAGAGTCGATTACCGCTAATCTTTTGACCACCGAAGTAATCGAAGGAGAAGAATTGCAAGAATTCTTAAATCAAGCGCAAATGGTCTGATCAATCCTCATAAACGGTCGAGAAGAGCTAACTTAAGGAGAAGAAAGAATCAAAGCATTAGAAAATTGATATTTCCCTGCTTTGACGGTTAATTTGCCCTCTTTCCATCCCAAAGAAACGGGAGAGTTATCTCGACTTAAACTGTTATAAAGGGCGAAATTTTTTGACCAATCGTGCTTTTGACCGTTACGAATTAACATCGGCAGTAGATTGATTTGATTATAGGTCAATTGTAAACTCTGCCCTTGACTGCCTTTAAATAAAACCCTGCCTTGGTTAATTTGAGTTAAATTTACTTGACTTTTTTGCTTAAATATGCTCTTGAAATTCTCATAACTACCCTGGGTTGCCGCTTCCCCCACTTCCAGAGCAAAACCCGCATAATTGTTACCTGTGGGTAAAGCTTGGTAGGTATTATCATCGGGATAAGGGGAATTAGGAATCTCGATCATTTCAGGAGAAGAAAGATTTATTAATCTCAGGGCTAACCAAGTTTTTTCTAATTGAATAAACCAGATATTATCATCTTTTTCTACCTTGGCAGTTTTCGGTAATTGCCAGAAAAAAGCTTGGTCTGCTGGACGTAACCAGATTAAAAGATTACGATATTGTCCGATTTCATCCCCAGGATTTTTGCCCGGTTTTACGCCATTTTTGCCAGTGTTAGCCACAAAAAAATCCACACCTTTATGTTGATTAAAGGCCATTAATTTAAACGGGGCCACATCGCCATCGGGGAAAGTTCCCACCAGACTACCCATTTGATAACTAGCCCCGATAAATTGAGTTTCCCAATAACCTGGACTTTGATTATTGCCCGGTTTCCAGTTTTCATACAGGGGTTTACTGGCGAGAATTTCTACCGGTTTATTAAAGTTTTTTCGGGCTAATTCCATCACTGCCAAAGGAGGACGATAACCACTGGTAATTAGATAAAGAGAGTCCAATTCCGGGCGATTATTGGGGACGGGAGTATCACCAAAGTATAGCCAAAAAGTGCGGGATGCGTGCGATCGCATTACCCCATGGCCATCACCATAATCGCGTTTTACAGGACCCCCCCAACCACCGCGATAATATTTAACACTAGCGGCCATGGATAACCAATCTAAGGCCATTTTTGCCCATTGTTTAACTTCCGTATCTTGAGCAAAATCGTAGAGATTGAGATAGGGAGCAAAGGTATGACCGTGATAAACTTCTGAATCCCATTCTCCCATACCGATGTTATATAAAGCTGAAACGTAACGCTTAATTTTACTTTTATAAATTTGACGAGTTGCTTCATTTCCGGTTTCTTCGGCCATCAGATAAACCGATGTTTCGCGCATAGCTCGCAGGTTATCAGTATTGCGACTATCTACCCATAAACCCCGTCTTGTTATACTCCAATCATTACCCGTTCCTTGGCCCGTACCGTGGATAGGGTGGGGCCGTTGTAAAGGGTCGGTTTCTGTCCAAATTTTCGCCGCATTATACATTCTCTGACGATAAACTGGATCGAGATACTTTCCGAGAAGAAAATACTTTCTAATTTGTCCTTTCAGGGTAAAAGAAAAATAATAATCTATATAATCAGTGTGGGACTGTTCCCGTTTTTGTGGGTCATCCTGCTGCAGGAAATCTAGGGCTTTTTGCCGGTTTCCTGCCAAGAAATCAAACATGGCCATAGGATAGGATCTTTTCTCGTTTTCTCCCCACAAATTGCCATAACTTTCTGCCTTAGCAAAATGGTTAATAAATTGCTTGGCCCTTTGTTGAAATTCTGCCTCTAATTCCGGTGTCCAATCGTTAAGATATTGGGGGTTAACTTCGGCAACAGGGAAGGGAGCGATCGAGTTTTGAGAAACAGAATAGAGGGAATTAAAGCCAATAGTAAATAGGGCAATTATTACCGCTAAAATTAGATATTTAATTCTAGATCCAATCGTCATCTTCGGCAAATTCATCGATGTTTCCTTGATTTTCTGGGGACTGAGGTTGATTTTCTTTATCTAATTGTAAAGGAACTGGTTCAGGAGGGATAATTTCTGGTAATAATTCTTCGGGTTTTTGACCATCTACCTCCACCACAATCATTTCTGTGACGGGAAACCAAAGTATGCGGCCTTGATCGTCACAAACCGTCAGCGATCGAGATTTATCTGGATTCTCCATTGCGAAGAAATCTCCTAACATTTTAGTGGGTAAAATATTCTTACTTTCACCCCCACTAACTCCTAAGAATATATATTCGTTACCTGTGGTTAAATGTTGGACAATAATCGCCATAGTTAAAAAATTCAGTCAATGAAATGTACTTATTGATAGTTGACTTTTGAATGATAGCTTTCAGCCTTAAGCTTTCCACTGATAACTGATTACTGATTACTGATTACTGCTTAACTTGACTGCCGTGACTGCGAGGATCGGTTTGACTAGCGCCCACAAGAACATTAAAATCAGAAGTCTGTCCGGTAGTGGTGGCATAGGGTAGGGTAGAATTAGTTAAAAGTGCTTCTAAATTAGCCGTTAAAATTGATTTTGGCTGTTCTCCAATCGCTTGGGCAACTGGTTGTCCTTGATTATTTAAAAAGACAAAATGGGGAATACCATCCACACGATAACGGAGAATTTCCGGCAACCATTTATTATTATCAACGTTGAGCATGACAAAATTAATGGCATTACCGTATTGTTTTTTAATTTCGGCAATTTCAGCGGCCATCGCCTGACAACTGGTACACCAATTAGCATAAAATTCTGTCAGGGTGGGTTTACCATTGCTGAGGGCAAGATCGAAAGGTGTCGCTTTTTCCGCTTGCGCTTCCAAAGATACAGAACTAGCGGTGGTTTGAAACCCCAAGAAAATCGCTACACTAAGAATAACTGCCGTTACTGCCAGCAGCAGATTTCTGATTTTATTGGTGGGTGTGGTGGCTGTCATGGATAGTCTCTCAAAAATTATTCCTATCCTATCCTATCCTCATGAAAAAACGCGTTACTCTCACTTTTCCCAAAAAAGCCGTCCATATGCCCGTTACCTATCGACTGGCGAAGGATTTTAACGTCGCCGCTAATATTATCCGCGCCCAAGTTGCCCCCAATCAAGTGGGAACATTAGTATTAGAATTATCGGGAGATATCGATGAGTTAGAAGCGGCGATCGAATGGTTACAATTACAAAATATTGGCGTTTCCCAAGTTAGTCGCGAAATCGTCATTGATGAAGAAAAATGCGTCGATTGTGGGTTATGTACGGGAGTTTGTCCCACGGAAGCTTTAACCCTTGATCCCGAAAGTTTTCGTCTCAAGTTTTTGCGTTCCCGTTGTGTGGTTTGTGAACAATGTATCCCCACTTGTCCCGTGGCGGCAATTTCCACAAACTTGTAAAGTAGCAGTTATTAAATTAATTTTTTTGCCGATTTAAATAATAGCCATCTCTGGAGATTTTAAGCCTTCATTTGTCTCCAACGCGGTTAATCGTCACAAATATCCCGGTCCCTTTCTACCTAAAGACCCTTTCTCCGATACCATAGTTAAAAAGAGATGTTGACTCTGGCCACATCTGTGGGGATTACATACCATTAATCATGGTTTTTTTGCAAAAAATACAAAAAACTTGACATGACTTCTGCCGTTCCTCGCCTTTCCTATCCTGATAGTCCGATTGCTGATCTTCGCGGCCTCTATAACTTTATCCTCAACCCGCAACTGTTAGCCGCAGAAAAGGGCAATCCGTCGATCGTTAGTTTTTGTCAAAAAATTTCCCCCGTTGATCCCCTAGAAATTCTCTCTCGGATTGCCTCTAGCTATCCCACCCATTGTTATTGGGAAAATCCCCAACGAGAAACCGCTTTTCTCGGCTACGGCATCGCCTTTGCTGCCACTTTCCACGGCAAACAACGTTTTTTAAAAGCTCAAAAATTTATTGAAAACTGTCAACAAAGAATTATCAAAATTGATAACTATAGCGAGATTACTCCCCGCATCTTTTGTAGTTTCACTTTTTTCGACTCGGAAACAGCTACCCCCTTTCCCTCAGCTACCCTAACCCTGCCTAAGTTTCAAATTATCAAAAAACAGTCGGAATATTTTTTCCTTACCAATCTCCTAATCACCAGCGAAAAAGAAATAGAAAACTGCCTCGAAGAAACTATCAACAACCTCAAAATTATCCAAAATAACTCGAGCAATTGCCGACAAAATCCCCACCAGGCTCCCTGTAGTTACTATATTCATCCTACCTATAATTTTCAAGCGGCTGTTGCCGATGCACTCCAATCTATCCACGCCCAAAATTTTAGCAAAATTGTCCTCGCTCACGCTCTTGACGTGATTTCTCCCCGTCCTTTTCATCTGGTAAACTGTCTCGATAATTTGCGTCAGCGTCATCCCGATTGCTACACTTTTTCCCTCGGCAATGGACGGGGAGATCATTTTATCGGCGCTAGTCCCGAACGCTTGTTAACTGTCCATCAGGGGCAATTAATCACCGATGCTTTAGCGGGATCCGCCCCCCGGGGAGAAAATGCGATCGAAGATGCTCTCTTGGCCAATAAACTCCTCGCTAGTGAAAAAGAACAACGGGAACATCGGGCTGTTAGTGACTTTATTAACCAAAAACTGCGACAAATTGGCTTAAATACGCAAAATTCTCCCTCTAGATTGTTAAAACTCTCCAATATTCAACATCTCTGGACTCCTATCCATGCCAAACTAAAACCCTCCATCCATCCCCTCGAAATTGTTGCCCAGCTACACCCCACTCCTGCTGTCGCAGGGGTTCCCACGGAGATCGCTTTAGCACAAATTCGTCATTATGAAACCTTCGATCGCTCTCTTTATGCCGCTCCTTTGGGTTGGATTGATTGTCAAAATAATAGTGAGTTTATTGTTGGTATTCGTTCGGCCTTAATTGAAGGCGATCGAGCGCGATTATACGCCGGTGCGGGTATTGTTGCCGGTTCCGATCCGGAAAAAGAACTAGCAGAAATTCAGCTTAAATTTCAAGCTCTCTTAAAAGCTTTAACTTAAACTGTAGCTTGTTACCGAACTAATAACTTAAATAAGTCTAATTTACCCTTAAAAGGCGGATATTTTAAAGCGGGATTGAACCAAAGAGGTGTTTTCATAATGGCTTTTTGGTGACTAAAATTCTCAAAGGAAAAACGACCATGATAGCTACCGATCCCGCTATTTCCTCGACCACCAAAGGGTAAACTAGGATTAGTAAAATGAAAACTATTGTTGTTAATACAACCTCCCCCAAACTGGACTGATTCTAACCATTTCTTTTCGGTCTTTGCCTTGGTAGTAAACAGATAAAAAGCTAGAGGGTTAGGATTTTTAGCAATAATTGCTAAAGCTTCCTCAAAAGTGCTAAAGGCAATGATCGGTAAAATTGGACCGAATATTTCCCCTTGCATAATAGGAGCATCGAGGGAAACATTAGTTAATAAAGTTGGTTGAATATATAAATTTTCTCGATCGGTTTTGCCTCCAAAAACAATCTCACCATCTTGGAGAAAGTCAATCAGGCGATCAAATTGTTTCTCATTAATGATCTTACCATAATCAGCACTTAATCTCGCATCTTCACCGAAAAAATTAACAATAGTATTAGCTAATTCTTTGATAAAATTCTCCTGCTGGGATTGATGTACTAAAACATAATCAGCTGCGATACACATTTGACCAGAATTAGAGAATTTTGTCACGGCAATGCGACGGGTTGCCACGGAAATATTAGCATCAGCTTCGATAACACAGGGACTTTTTCCCCCTAATTCTAGAGTAACAGGAATTAACTTTGCTGCCGCTAGTTGATAAATAATTTTTCCTACCCTTGTACTGCCAGTAAAAAATATATGATCAAAGGTAAAACTGTCTAACATATTCGGAATTACTTCCGCACCATCTCCCAGGACAATTAACACATATTCTTCAGGGAATATTTCTTGAATTATTTTAACTACTAATTTTTCCGTCGCTGAGGCAAATTCACTCGGTTTTAATACCGCACAGTTACCGGCAGCAATGGCACCGACTAAAGGCACTAATAACAATTGGAGGGGATAATTCCAAGCACCAATAATTAAAACCACTCCTAAAGGTTCCCGAATAATCTGACTGGAGGATGGGAAATTTAAGAGATTAGTTTTAACAGTTTTGGGTTGCATCCATGAGCGCAAATTTTTTAAAGCGGTATTAATTTCCACCAAAAGAAAGCCATTTTCAGTAATCCAACAATCTTCGGGACTTTTCTTTAAATCGCTATATAAAGCTTGATATATCTCTGCTTCATATTTAATGATTGCCTGTTTTAACTTCTCTAACTGCTGACGACGGAATTGATAGGAACGAGTTGCACCACTGGCAAAATACTGACGCAATTTGGCTAATTTTTCTGAGTTTGACAGCATCTAAATAATTCCTAACTTAATGATGAAATTCTACGGCATCCACTGGGGACGAATTCCCGCTAGAGGTAATTCAATTAAATCAGATTTACTTGCTTTTACTCCATCTTGTAGGGGAGGAATTAACATCCACAAACGACCACCGATAATTGTTTCTCCTGAATCGGTAGTCAAGGGATTAGTCGGATTGGTATCATAACTGGTGCGAAGTTGATCAAAAATAATTGCTAAACCATCGGGAGATAAACTAATGTGAATATCACGATAATCAGCTAATTCCAGTAGGGGAGTCACTTGACCGGTCTTCACATCTATTTTAGCAAAATAGGGTTTTTCTTTGTATTTTTGACTGTTAGTAACTAACTCGGTTAACAAACAATACAAATCACTACCGGTGGCATTAAATTGACAATCTATAATCGAACCTTGTAGATTGAGTAAGCGTTTTTGTAATCCTTGATTATTGACATAAAAAAGCGATCGAATATAACGCATTTTGGCATTATCCGTATTAAAATTCACCATTGCTGCGGCCGTACCATCGGCAGAAAAATTCAAAATTCGCCCAAATTTTGGTAAAAAATCTAGGGGTTTTGTTTCGGTTTTTAAAGGCAAAAGCGCAATTCCTTCCCCCTGGGTGACAGCCAAAGTTTTACTATCAGGTGCAATCAAAAATTCTCCGCCTTGGATGTTTAATTGTTGGGGTTTTTCCCCCGGTTTAACTGCCCATAAATCGAAGTTAATCGGATTGCGGCGCTCAATTCTCTGCACGACAATAGTTTCCCCATCTTTAGCTAAATCAAAGTGATTATTTTGATAATCTTTATTATCTAGCACTAACTCAATTTTTAGAGGCGATTGACTGCTATCAACTTGGTAAAGCTGCAGTTCACGAATTCCCTCTATCCCCCGATTTTTCGCCACGGCCGAAAAGAGGATTTTTTTACCATCAGGATAGAATTCAAAAGCCATAACGGTCAAATTTGCGGGGGTTAAGAGGGTTTTCTTCTCCTCGGTCAAGTTATAAAAAATTAATCTTCCCTGTTCTTCCCCATTAGTGCCAATATAGGCAAAAGCACGATCGCGACTTTTAAATTCTCTTTCAAAAATTGCCAGGGTTTGTCCTAATCGATTACCGCTGCGAAATTGTTCCCGCGCGCCTTCAATTTGCAGATGATATTTTTCTCCGTAGGGAATGGGAGAAGTGAGGGTATAAGCTAATCGTCTTCCGGCCCAACTAAACTTACCCGGCAGCGGAGGATCGATAACTAGATTTTTTTCTACACTAGCATGATCCATGGGGCGATCAAAAGTGATAATAAATGCTTGATCTTCTGAGCCAATTTCTCGATTTTCCCAGCTAAATTCCTTGACCCTTGGTCCGGTTTGTAAAAGACATTGATTACCACAGCTATTACCTAACCAAATTAAGCCGCCAATTACTAAGGTTAGCGATACAATTAATGTTATCGCTAATTTATCAATCGGTTGTAGTTGTAAGGGTTTCAGCATTATAGTAGATAGTTAAGCTGCTCGCGTATTTAAATTGCTTGTTGAGATGAGGCACTCTTGCCTTCCGAAGCTGATAACTGATAACTGATAACTGTTAACTGTTAATATCCGTAGGGATCAGCAGGAGTGGTTATAGATTTCACGGATTTAGCCTTAATTACTAATTGTCTTCTGGTGGTTGATTTTCCCACCTCTACGGGTAAGGATTCCGTGGCCATTTCTCCGGTGATTTCTAACCAAGTATCATTGGGATATTGACCGCGACTTCCTGATAGTTTCACCGGCAAACCCACGGGATAAGCATCTACGGCACAACAGGTAAGAATAAAGCGACTAATTAATAAATAATTATCGGGTAATTGGGGCAATTGCACCACAAAACCTGTGACTTTTACCGGTTGTCCCGTGTAAGCATCAGGTTCGGGGTAAGCATTCAAAGTTCTTACCCATTCAATTAAACTTTTTTCCTCTGGTTTAACGGTAGTGCCAAAGGATTGAGTTTGCAAGCGAGTTAGGGGTAAAGATTCACTAATTCCCCTCTGTAATGCGATTTGACTGCTGAGGGGCTGCGGGGTGATAAATAGGCCTAAAAGGGCAGTTATTACTAATAAACCTGAGCCAAAATGTTGGGGAAGAATGGTAATATGCGATCGATTATCGTTACTATCTAAATTAATCTTTTTTTGCCACTGTTTTAACAATGTCCAAAGCTTGACTATTCCCAGAAAAAATAAAGCAATACTGGTGATAAGAACCAGAAGAAAATAATTAGGATGAATTAGTAAATTTAACTGTCCAGTTATCCAGTATTTAAATAGTAACGAACCCCAACCGATTAGGGCAATAATATCGATAAATTGGGGGGCGATTATTTTTAGACGTGATGAATTCATGGGAAAAACTATCCAGGTACTGACCTAAAATAAATAACTGTGAGCCAAGGTGAGTAAAAAAGTCATTTGCGCTGCTAAAGCAAAGAGATAAATTAACATTCTCGGTTTAAAAATAGACAACATTAAACCAATCCCTTTCAGGTCAATCATCGGACCGAACACTAGAAAAGCCAGCAGGGAACTACTGGTAAAACTAGAGGCAAAGGAGAGAGCAAAAAAAGAATCAACCGTGGAACAAATCGAAACAATTACCGCTAACAGCATCATGGCCAAGATCGAAGTAATCGGATCCTGACCCAAGTTAAGAACAAATTCCCGGGGAACAAACACCTGTAAACCGGCCGCTATAGCACTTCCTAAAATTAACACTCCTCCTAATTCCCGTAATTCCATCACCACGTTTTCCACAAAAGTTAACCAGCGCCTTTTCATCGGGATAGCTTGCACTGCTGGTAGGACAGCAGTAGCGGCAAAACTTTCATCTAAGCGCAAAGTTTGCCCAGAATTACCGATCAGAAAAGAACCGGATTGTAGTAGTAGTGGGATAGATTCTTTTTCCGGTGTTTGCGGTTGCCAATTGAGACTTTTTGCCAAAGAGGTTTGTAGGAGCGGTCGGGGATCTTTTTGGATACTAAAGATAATACCGATAACCGTAGCGATGAACAAAGAAAAGATAACTCGATAGAAAACAATTTCCGGTTGATCGCGAAAAGCTACCCAAGTGGACCAGATAACAATCGGGTTAATTGTCGGCGCTGCTAAGAGAAAACTAACCGCTACTGCATTCGGCATTCCTTGCACAAGTAAACGTCGCGCCACCGGTACATTGCCACACTCGCAGACGGGAAACAAAAAACCAATACATCCCCCCACAAATGCTCCTAAAACAGCATTTCGAGGCATCAAGGCAACTAGGCGACGTTCATCGACAAATATTAAAAGAATACTAGAGAGAATCACCCCTAGCAGTAAAAAAGGCATAGCTTCCACCAACAGGCTCAGGAATAGGGTAAAGGCATTTTGTAGTTGACTCATCTATCCTCGCCTTGGGAATTAGAGGTTTAGGGGTAAAGACTTAGGAACCCTAGAAAAAGGTTCATCAGTCCGCTCCCTGGCTTTTTAACATTTTTTTAATATATCCGATCGAGTGACCAGTTATCAGTTATCAGTTATCAGTTATCAGTTATCAGTTATCAGTTATCAGTTATCCGTTACAGCCTTTCTCGTCAAGATGAAGTATAACCCAATTTGGTATTGACGACCGACGACCGACTCCCCAAAACGAAAACTTCGTACCTCACCATTAAGATAACTGCTAGAGCAGATTTGAGTTTTCAGTCCACTGATTACTGATTACTGATTACTGATCACTGAACTAGAGGACTCGATTAAGCTTGCCGCTTTGATAACCTTCTAGATCGAGGCTGACATAGATAAAGCCTAATTTTTGCAGATCAGCGACTAATTCGCTTAAATTTGTCCGATTAATAAAGTCGGGAATTGCTGCTGCCGGTAATTCAATCCGTGCCGTATCGCCGCTCGATCGCACCCGTAATTGACGATAACCTAATTTTCGCAGATAAATCTCCGCCCGTCCGACTCTTTGCAATTTCTCCAGGCTAATTTCCTCCCCGTAGGGAAAACGGGAACTTAAACAGGGTTGCGCCGGTTTATCCCACCAAGGTAAATTTAAGTAACGAGATAGTTGACGAACTTCGCTTTTTGTGATAGCAATTTCCGCCAAAGGTGAACGAGCGCCGCGCTCCCTAGCGGCTTGAATTCCGGGACGATAATCCCTTAAATCATCAGCATTAACGCCATCGATGACGTAGGAATAACCACGAGCGAGAGCAAGGGGTTTAAGGGTGTCGTGTAGCTCACTTTTGCAGAAATAACAGCGATTAACGGGATTACTGGTGTAATTGGGGTTATTCATTTCCTCGGTTTCCACCAATTCGTGCCGAATACCGATATAATCGGCTTGAGCGATCGCTTCTTCCAATTCTTCCGGCAGTAGGGAAGGAGAAACCGCCGTAATTGCCAATGCTTGACCCCCTAGCAGATCATAGGCCACTTTCGCCACTAGGGTACTATCCACGCCCCCAGAATAGGCAATCAGGGCCTTTTCGCTGGTTTTTAAGAGGTTTTGTAATTGTCCGAGTTTATCAAGTAATTGACTGTCCATGGCGGCGATTTTGGCAACTGGTTTAGGGAGACCGTTTTTTATTTGGGTATAGACAAGTAGCTTAAGCCACTTGTCCCAAGAATTTGCGGCAATGAGGTAAGTAGTAGTGCAAAATAAATTTCCTAGTCAAGATAGGCACTCATGCAAGAGGCAAGAGGTGGTTAGATATGTGTAATTAATTTTGCGTGCGGTACTTAGTATAATTATAAATGTGTCTTAGCTTAACCCTCTCTACATGACAACAAATCTCACAGACTATAAACATATTTCAATTGATCATCGGGGAGTACCAATAATTGCGGGTTCTACCCTGAAAGTGATTGATCTAGTTATGGCACAAATAGCCTACGGTTGGACTCCAGAAGAAATTCACATTAACCATCGTGATTTAAGTATGAGTCAAATTCACTCAGCATTAGCTTACTATTGGGAACATAGAGAGGAATTAGATCAAGCTATCCAAGCTGATTTAGAATTTGCCCAAAAAATGCGAGAAAAAGCCGGAGATTCTCCCTTTGTTACCCGACTTAAAGCACAGGCAATAAAGTAAGGATGGACGGTTAAAATGCGTCTTAGCTTATTGCTGATCCCAATTATTTTAGTAAGTATTTAGTCATAAACTTCACTTCTATGACCTACTCTAATAATAATAATTATCCTACTCTCTCGATCAAATTCATAAATAACCCGATAATCTCCTACTCTTAATTTGTAAAACCCCGACCATTCTCTCGTAAGAGGTAGGGGGGTTATCTGTTCAAAGTTGATGGCTAACCATGCAATTTTATTAAGAATCCTCAGTCTGATAAAATCGGTGATCAAATCTAAATCAGTTATCGACTCTGGTTCAAAAGTAACAGAATAGCTCATTTAAGGTTCTATCCCATATCTTTTATCCACCTCAGCTGCGGGAATAGTCGGTCTTCCTTGTAATCTTTTTTGTTTGATTTCTAGTAACTTTTGTTTAAAAGATTCTTTAACTTGTTTTCCCTCATCCGGATCACCGAAGTACTCATCTAGAGTATCATCTACTGTATTACGGATTAAACTTTGTAACTCTTGGGGAGTCATGTCTTTTATCTGCATATTTGCCCCTATTCAGAAAAGATAATTGACCTCTCACTCCCGATTATATCAAGATGTCGGGGCAACCCCTCTGTAGTTGCCCCTGCCAAGGATAATTTATCCCCGACGACGAAGGGAAGCGGCACCCAACGCACCAACAGCGATTAAACTCACTATACCACTAGGTTCCGGGGTTGATACACCACCGCCACCAGTGGGAGTGATATCCCCATTAAGAGCCACAAACCCACCCCCAGCAACATTAGCAGAGTTGCCACCATAGAAGAAGACTTTAGATGAATTAGCATTCAGTCCATAGAGACGGAACTGCACCGGGCTGGTTTGGGGTGCTAAACTGCTTAGGTCAAAGCTGTAGGTATTTGAGCTAGTTGTTAAATTAACTTGTGTCCCTAAATTACTGGTGAACCCATCAACACTGGAGCGCAAGACTAGATCTAGCTGAAGTTCATCATGCCGCGCATTGAGTTGCAAGTTAGTAAAATCGACTTGAAAACCTGCACTGGGACTGACGGCAAATTCGACATATTGGCTGGGATTAACAGTGCTACCTGTATTCCAATGCGCTGTTCCTCCAGTTGCATCACCCAACGAGAAAAAAGAAGAACTATCCAGCCTCTTTATCCCAGCGGTATCTAAGCTAGTGCTGGTTATATTCGCACCCACAGTATCGGCCGCCTTGGGATAGGATGCCGTATAAGCATTAAATTCATTCCAACCAGCTACGATGGCCGCTTGAGCAGGAGCAACCCCGGCTAGTCCCATCAGAGTCAAGGGGGTTAAAATTGTCAGTAATTTTTTCATGGATTTGATGACAGTAATAAGACAAAATTATGGTCATATTTAACGCTAGTTTTGCGCCAATATCCTGAGGCTAAAGCTATCACAATGGGGGGGGAGTCAAGGTTTATTTAATCATTGTTTATTATGGTTTTTATATTTAAGATAGTTTTGGGTTATATAAATATTTTTGACTCGTTCCAAGGTTCTACCTTGGAATGCAGATAAGCGAGGTTCTACCTCTACTTATTTCTTTGACCCAAATTATCACCTTCGCTCCTAGGTTCCCCCGCAATAAATTGACTGGGTGCATCTTACATTTGCAGGAATACCGACAATCAGCAATTATCAGTGACTCTTAGATGATTACAAATGTGTCAGCAGCTGTCTGTAAGCATCCCACCGAAAAACTAATGCGCTCCGGGGTTTGGGGGGTTCTACCCCCCAAAAGCTTGGATTGAGTCATAAAATCGGAAGTGATACTAAATCCGTTAAGTATAGGCTACATATCGGGAGAGGCACTCATGCAAAAGGGGCAGTAAATAATCAGTTTTTAATAACCGGATTTAGTATGATATGTTCAATCTCCAGCAATCCTAACACATATTTTTGTAAACTTAAACAATACCCACAGCGATTGTTAGCTTGTTGGCGAATTTTATCTTTAGTATAGTCGGGAATAGGGTTAGGATTCATGCTTCTAAGGGTGAAATTAATCCTCTTTTAAACGCTTCATTTAATCCTTGAGACTTCTTTAACAAGTTTATTTGATAAATTTGCATCAATGACCAAAGTTCCCTATTTTCAAAGGTTGATAAATCCCTCTCTTGTTGTTCATTGAGCAACTCGCTTAATCTTTGATCCTGTTCTGATGCCATTTGTAATTGAGTTAATTTGATAATTTCTTCATCTGATAATGAATTTAGGGATGAGATTTTTTCGCCTTGATAATTGGGACTAATAGAAAAAGCGATCGCTTCTACTAATATATCATTAAGATCACGGTTAATTGAATGGGCTAAGGATTGAGCTAGATTAAAAATCTCATCAGGTAAAGTTAAAGTAATTGAAATAGCCATAAGCTTTTTTGATGCTGGTTTATAGAGATATTATAATTATAACTCAAATTTTTTGGCGATTTCGAGGCAAGATTTACCGATAACTTAACTCACAGCAAACCCAGTTAACTTACGAGTTTCCAGATCGTAAAAAGCTAAAACTATATCTTCTTTAGAAATACCCTCCCTTAATAATTCCGTAGCGATACCTTCCTCAGTCCAATCCTCCTCAATATAAATCTTCTCATTTTTAATCCTAATATGGACTTGAATATTCCTGATTTTTTTCTTGCCTTCCCAACCCATAAAAAGCCAAAAATACTGATCATGTATCTCATCAAAAACAAGACAACTTTCTTGATCTAAATTAGCAGAACCAGAAACCCATTCGTGATATTCTGTTAATACTTTTTTAATGGCATTACGATATTTTTTTAATCTATCCATTGTAAAATTTTCTCCTTTTCCATTTCAACAACCAGCAAAAGTAATTGATTTATTTTCACAATATCCTGAATTGATTCTCGTTGGAAAAAATTTTCATAAATGCTGTCTTTAATGGCTAGATAAATTTGATATTCTGGTTCGGTAAGACTGATTAAATTTCGATATAAAATATATTGTCCTAAAGCTATTTCAAAATCTCTCATAGGTGAGGGACTTAAAAAGCTTTTGATTTCCACAACAATTTTACGTCCATTTCTTTCAGCAGCCAAAGGTTTTTCTGCTGCTAAATCAGCAAATAATTCAGCATCTTTATATTTAATTTTATAAGGAGCAGCTAAAATACTCCAACCGTCTTTAATTAAGGCATTTTTCACGGCTTCATGGTAAATATCTTTTGCTGGCATGGTTCTAAAAAAGTAATTTCATTAGTTATATTTAATTTTATTAACAATCCTAAGTCTGATAAAATCGGTAATCAAATTTAAATCAGTTATCGAGTCTGGTTCAAATTTAATTTTTGTTGATGATAAAATTTAGTTTAATTTAAACGATCCCCCCTTCTCCCCTTAATAAGGGTGCTGATAGTCGGGGGGATCTGAATTAAAACCCACTTACTTAGGGGAGGATTGTTGATTACTTCCCTCTAGTTTTTTCGGCCCAAACTTTGCTGGGTAATCCCCAAACATAGATGAAACCTTCGGCAGCTTTATGATCAAATTGATCCTCGGCTCCGTAGGTAGCTAAATCGGGAGAATAGATAGAATTGACTGACTGACGACCGACCACTTTAGCGTTACCTTTAAACAGTTTCACTCGGACCGATCCCGTTACCTGTTCTTGGGTTTTGATGATAAAAGCATCGATCGCTTCCTTTAAGGGACTGTACCACAATCCTTTATAAATTAACTGTCCGTAGGTATCTTCAATTCCCCGTTTATATTGGGTAACATCTCCAGTTAAAGTCAAACTTTCTAGGTCCCGGTGAGCGTCAATTAAAACTAATAAAGCCGGGGCCTCGTAAATTTCTCGGGATTTAATTCCCACTACCCGGTTTTCGATCATATCTAACCGACCAACACCGTGTTTACCCACTAGGTCATTTAATTGACTAATTAGCGTGACGGGAGCGAGATTTTCTCCGTTTAAACTGACGGGAATCCCCTGATTAAAACCAATATCGACGTATTCCGGCTCGTTGGGAGTATCGGCGATCGCTTTGGTCATTAAATAGATTTCTTCCGGGGGTTCCGTCATCGGATCTTCCAAGGGACCGGCTTCAATACTGCGCCCCAACAGGTTACGATCGATACTAAAGGGTGAGGATTTTTTCACGGGAGACTCAATCCCGAATTTTTCCCCGTAGGCGATGGTTTCTTCCCGGCTCATGCCCCATTCCCGGGCGGGAGCGAGAACTTTTAAACTAGGATTGAGGGCCATAATGCCCACATCAAAACGCACCTGATCGTTACCTTTGCCGGTGCAGCCGTGAGAGACGGCATCGGCCCCGTATTTCTCGGCGGCCTCTACTAATAATTTAGCGATTAAAGGACGAGCCAGGGCGGTAGAAAGGGGATAACGATTTTCGTAGAGGGCATTAGCTTGAATTGAGGGAAAAGCGTATTCTTTGACGAATTCTTCCTGGGCATTGACCACTAAGGATTCGATCGCTCCGCAGCGCAGAGCTTTTTCTTGAATTGGTCCTAATTCGTCTCCCTGTCCTAAATCGGCGGCTAGGGTAATCACTTCTTGCACTCCCCATTCCTGTTTGAGATAGGGAATACAAACGGAAGTATCGACTCCTCCGGAATAAGCTAAAACCACTCTCTTGGCGCGTCCCATAATTTTTTCACCTAAAAACGACTAATTGATTACTCTTTTAATTTTATTATATATCTTGGGGATTTGATGCTTCTTTTTTAATGCTTTTTTGTTTAGTTTTTGATGAAGAAAAGGAATAGGAAGTCACGAGCAAAGAGCAAAAACTAAACGGGCAACCGGCCGCTATTTACGTTTACTGGCAGGACGACGGGAGGATTTTTTCGGAGCGGTATTTTGGGGATTATCGTTAGTTTTATCTTTAAATATTGGAATAGTAAAATGAAACTGACTGCCGTTATTTTTGCCCTGGGATTCTGCCCAAATTTCGCCGCCCCAACCATTAACGATCTGACGACAGATAGCCAGTCCTAAACCGGTTCCCCCGGCACTGCGTCGCAGGGCCCCCTCCTCTTGGTAAAAGCGATCAAAAACCTGTTCTAAACGATTGGGTTCGATCCCGCGTCCAGTGTCAGAAATGGTTACTTCTAGAGTTTTTGGCTTTCCCGAAGCGACTTCGATCGAGACATTTCCCTCGCGACCGGTAAACTTACAGGCATTATCGAGAAGTTTGGAGAGTAATTCCACTAACCACTCGCCATCGGCTAAAACAAAGGGCAGATTAGGGGGGACAAGATTGCTAATTTTTGGGTTGTCGTTGTCGAGATTGCGGGAGTGAACGTGACTGATGGCTAATTCCACACATTCCGATAAGGATAAAGCTTCGGGATTCCAATTAACCCGGCCACTTTCTAACCTAGAAAGAGTTAAAAAATCTTGGATTAATTTACGCATTCGTTCCGCATCTTTCAGGGCAGTATCAAGCATAATTTGGCGCATTTCTGCCGGCATATCCGGTTCCGAGGCCAAACTTTCTAGACAGACTTGAATGGTGGAGAGGGGGGTGCGTAATTCGTGGCCGGTTATGGCGACTAAATTAGAACGAGTGCGATCGAGGGCGGCCAATTGTTCATTTAAATCCTGTAAATTAGCGTATGCCTCTGCTTGAATGAGGGCGACTCCGATTTGAGTGGCCACCGCATCCACAAGGGCAACATCCTCGCTTTTCCAAGTGGTGGTATAGGGTCCACAGTGATGCAGTTCCAACATTCCCAAGAGACGACTTTGGTAAAGAATCGGTACTAATAACCAGGAATAGATGGAACATTCCCGCACCAGATTTTGAATGGAATCGCCGGGGAGACGGGGATCGTGAATAGCGTCTTCGATTTTCAGGGATTCTCTCAATTCCAGCACTTCCTGAAAAAGAGGATTATTTTTCAGTGGCCATTTTTGTCCTTTGATGGAACTAATGCCGGGGTTTAAAAATTCGTGTTCGATGGTGGCGTTAATGTCGGCCTCATGACAACGATAGACCACGCAGCGACAGACTCCCAATCCCTGCCCCAATTTCTGCACTGCCACCTGTAGGATAGCTTCCGGATCGAGGGAACGACGGATCGAGGCTGTCACCGAGTTGATCAGTCTTTCCTTGTGTTCTTTCGATGCCAAGGAACGATTGGCTTTCAGCAGTTTATACTGTCCCGCTTGCAAATAAGTGACCAATCGCTGGACAAAGGGATCTGATTCCTCTTGATGATCCCTGTCCGTCAGTTCACAGATCAGGTATTCTTCTTGAGCGCGCCTAATTTTGTCGGCTAGTTCGGGACGATAATCGAGAATATGATTTAAAAGAATTTGGGCGGCCTGTTGACTACCATGGCGATTGCTCGTCCAAATCCCCTCAAAACGACGATTATTATCCATAGCTGCCCCATTTTCCCCCTCTGCTGTCAGATGGGTTCGTTCCCGACAGATTAAACAACTAGCATAATGGCGACCGATAACCACTAGATGCCATTCTTGGGCTAAACTGTCCTCCGGTTGAAAAGCGATCGTCTCGTAAATGTCGGAACTATGCTTAAAATCGGTTTCTGGGGCCGACAAAACATAAACTTGCCCGCTTTTGTGGGCAATGCGTCGATAGCGATGGGCTTCTTGACGATAAAAGCGCTCACGCTGAAAACTGGCAATCACTAACGGTTGATCGTCTTCCGCTAAAACCTGATCCTCCATGGCGTGGGATAACGCAGTCAGGGATGCTTTGAAGTACATCTGCGATCGCCATTGGGGGAGTAACTGCAACAGTTCTGTTAAAACAGAAGTTGATCTGCTCATCGATAATCTGTCTCGAGTCGAGTGTGACTAAGCTAAACGGCGCTTAACCTGCATGATCCAATAGCTATAACCCTTTTGGAGTCTATATCGGTGATCCGAAGTAAAAGCCGTTTAGCTTAGCAAGCGCGATAGAGGGAACTAGCAATTTCCCCCTTGACCCTATCCTACAGGCTCAAGGGGACAAGAGGTGAGATCGTGATGGCAAGAAATTTAAACCGAGTGATGCCAAAAGTGAGCGAAATTATTCTAGTTAACTAGATGTAGGCGACTTTCATTGCCCAAAGAATCAGAGCAATAATACTACCGATAACGATAATCGACGATATCGCCACTACTGCCGGTTTATCGGCTCCCTCGAATTTCATGATGCCACGATTTAAGTCTGACATTGCCCTTAACTCCTTTTCATGAGATGGATGTAGAAAGTATGAGACACTTTAGGATCATAAATTAGCGAACTCTCATCTATCCGTGTTATTAGAAATTGGTATCATTCGGCTGTCTTTAATCATTCTAGGCGTTCTTTTCGCCCTTGCCCTTTTCCTTGAGGCTATTTTAAGAATTGTCTTCGGGTTCGGTAATCCGCTTATTTACGAAGCTGATGCTGAAATTGGCTATCTTTTGGCTCCTAATCAACAAACGCGCCGTTTTTCTAATCTTATCGCCGTTAATCAGTATTCGATGCGGAGCGATCCGATTACACCTCAACGGCCCCCGGAGACGACGAGAATACTGTTAATCGGGGATTCGATCGCTAATGGCTCCTGGTGGACGGATCAAAAAGAGACCATTTCTGCTTTAATCACCAAAAATTTAGGCCAGAATCTGACTGGTTCAGTGGAGGTTCTCAATGCTTCGGCCAATTCTTGGGGACCGCGCAATCAATTGGCTTATCTGCGACGTTTCGGAACCTTTGAATCCCAGGTGATTGTGTTATTAATGAACACCGATGATCTGTTCGCTTTAGCTCCTAGTTCGGCGGTGGTGGGACGAGAAATTAATTATCCCGCTCGCCGGCCGGCTTTAGCTTTAATCGAATTGTACGATCGATATTTTAAGCGTTATCCTCCCCTGCCACCGGTGCGAGAAGGGGGCGATCGAGTGGACAATAATTTAACCGCTCTTGCCCAAATTCAAGCCCTTGCTCAGGCTAATCAAGCCCGTTTAATTATCGCTATTACCCCCCTCATTCGCGAAGCTCAAAAACAGGGGCGAGATTATGAATTAAAAGCCCGTCAAAGACTAGCGGATTTCACCGACAACCAGCAGATTTTTTATCTAGATTTTCTGCCCATTTTTCAAGCCCATCCCAATCCCGATTCTCTCTATATCGATAATATTCATCTCAGTCGAGACGGTAACGAGTTAATTAGTCAAAAACTCGCCGAGGCAATCAAAAATGTCTTTTAAGTAGGGTCAGTTATCAGTTATCAGTTATCAGTTATCAGTTATCAGATGTGAGTTTACTGGGGAGCATCTCAGTTCTGCGATGAGTATAAACACTTAGAAAAACCAGCGATCAGCAAAATTTGGTTTTGCAAGTGATACTAAATCCAGTTATTAAAGACTGATTATCTATTCCTCCTTTTGCCTTTTGCCTCTTGCCTTTTGCCTATCCTCATAAGTAGCCTATACTCAACGGATTTAGTAAGCTAAACGGCGCTTAACCTGCATGATCCAATAGCTATAACCCTTTTGGAGTCTATATCGGTGATCCGAAGTAAAAGCCGTTTAGCTTATGAAAAGAAATAGTGTACAATGAAGTGCATCAACCTCAGAATTATCCCAATTCTTGAGGTTGATGCACTTTATTGTTGGATTGGCGACTCTTGACATCCTCACCGCCGTAAACGGACGGTGATTCCCAAACCTCACGATTTAGGTTTCTGCTTCTTTCCCTTGCGGGGTTTCGCACCTGCCTTAACAGATTTACTCTGTTC
>VYLA01000054.1_pt1 | contig 37176 bp, 35 predicted proteins | sample 5114381 | NCBI WGS metagenome assembly VYLA01 (sample SAMN12291789, study PRJNA351875) | freshwater metagenome | isolation source: freshwater lake | place: USA: Michigan, Gull Lake | collected 2011-08-08 | reverse complement strand
AGAACCACTCGTGTATTAAATCAATGCTCATAGAATTCCGCTTCCAAATCTGAAATGTCCTGTCCTTCAGCAACAACAAGATTGTTGGTCGGGAGACCAACAATAACAAAATATTTTGACCAACGACAACTAGGGTAATGTGGGGTTGCTGCGCAGGGCAAGCAAGTGCGCTTTTAAATCTTCTTTTATTCCTCGCAGAGTCTCCGTTTTCGGGACTCTGCGCACTCTCAACTCAAAACTTTCTGCCCTAAACTTTTCGTAGTGCTTATGCTTGCGCCCGAGTCCCCGAAACGGGTGACTCGCGCGAGAAAAATGCCACGGAAGAACCCGCTGAGGCTTATTTGCACCTAAACGCCAAGTCTGGTTCTCTTCTCTAGTCAAATCGGGGTCTTCCGCAGGAGACCCCGCTAACAAGAGACGTCATGCGTGTACTTATTTTCTTACAGCCACTGGAAGATTGCCATAGAGTTCATTGCGGACGGCCACATTGATGGCATCCTCTACCTGGTAAAAACGAGCAGCCACTGGCAGTGAAATGGATTTCTTTATCTGCTTATAGTATTTCTGGCGCAATTCAAGTTCTTTCTTTTGAATGGCAGCACTTTCTTTTACCATTTCATCTGCATGGACTTCAGCGATGCCTTTTTCAATATTGAATAAATAGGCTTCGACTAATTTTAGTCTTCGCGTAAAGGCATCTATTCGCTGCTCTTCGTATTGATTATAGATGGGCCAAAACTTCTCAGCTTCATCGTTGCTCATCTGCAGGTAGTCGGCTACCAATGCTTTCTTTTCCAATTGAAATGCACTGCGCACCAATTCAGCTTCTGTTTTTTGCGCAACGACTGTGGTGCCACACAGCAAAAGAAAAAAAACGATCAAATTTTTCATGGAAGTCATATTCGGTTAGGCTTAGTATTCAAAGTATTTAAAATCATTTCTTAGGTGCTGGAGGAAACTTCGCAAGAATTTTTGTCACTGCAGCTTCAATTTTGTCTTGCTGAATGGATTTCTCTGTCACCGTTGCTGTGCCGCTGCCCATCCAAACCAATTCTTGCTTCGCTGCATCGACTAGATTAATCACCAACGTACCTTCGGTATAGTTAGTCGTATTGACCTGCGTTGTTGAAAAGCCAGTGCCGAAACCCCACCGCCTTCCATAAAATCCACCCATGTTCACAGAGTTAGCAGATGTCTGTTGTTTTTCTTCCGTTTTCACACCAAGATCAACCAACAAATTTGGCTTTTCGGCTTCTTTTAGTCCTTTGCTTTGCAGCGCACTGTGGATGGCATCAAAGATTCGCTTTCGCACCAAATCATTTACGGGCAGTTGATTGGCCTCTGCCGAAAACCCGTACGTTTTATACTTTCCAAAATCCACACTTTTGTCATAGTCAACAGTAGTTTTCAGTGACCCGCACGAAACCAGCACCAAGGCAAACAATAAAATAGATAATCGATTCATAGTTTTTTTAATTTAATAAGATGCAATTAATTCATTTTTCCCTTTGAACTTCAAAGAGCCTCTATTTTTTTTCATAGATGGTCTTCCCTTCTTTAATAGTTTCTAGCACAACAATATCCTTCAACGTCATCGGATCAACTTTTAATGGATTTTTATCAAGCACCACCATATCGGCCAGTTTGCCGACTGTCAATGTGCCCTTCTTTTCCTCTTCAAAAAACTGCTCTGCACCCCAAATGGTGATCGATTTTAAGGCTTCATAAGGTGTTAGTTTTTCATCAGGTCCCATTACAGTTCCGCTGCGGCTCACCCGATTGACCGTTGTCCATAAAATCATCATCATATTGGGAAACGCGACAGGTGCATCTGTGTGACTTGTGACCCTAATACCTTTCTTCAGGGCTGATTTAATCGGGCTGATTTGTTGCGCTTTGTCAGGGCCGATTATTTCTTTATACCAATCGCCCCAATAAAAAGTATGCATGGGGAATAACGAAGCAACGATGTCATATTTTTTAATACTATCTAACTGGTCCATGCGAATCAATTGGCCATGTATTAAAATATTGCGTCTGTCTTCATTCCCATATTTGGCAGAAGCTTTACCAATAGCTCTAAATAATTGATCGGCAGCTGCATCACCATTGGTATGTGCTTTCAACTGCCAGTTATTGGCAAACGCACTATCCACAATTTTTTGAACATCTTCATCTTTAGGAATGGCAGGATAGCCTTTGTAGCCTTTTTTCTGACCATCAGGTGGAATCAGGTAAGGAGAATTGCGCCAGGCCGTTCTGCCTTGTGGCGAGCCATCGAGTGTTAGCTTGAGGCCCGCAATGCGATAATGGTTTTTATACTCTTTGCTATGCCACTCGCTGCGCATGTGTTGCGGAACCGAATAGTCGATCCAAGAATTTACATCCAGATACATTTTTCCTCGTGTCGCATAGTCGGCCATCTGCTCATGGTTGCCCATCGCACGACCTTCGTTGCAAGTAGTATATCCATAACTTGCAGCCATTTTTTGCCCAGCATCAAGGTATGAATCGGCTAACTCTTTGGTGGGTGGCGTAACCAATTTAAACATGTGTGGAATAGCAGCAAGCTCCTCTAATACTCCATTTGGCTCCTTGCTTCCTTTTACGCGTCTAATCACTCCACCTTCCGGATCCTTGGATGCCGCTATTATGCCCAATACTTCCAATCCTTTTGTGTTAACACTGCAAAAATGCCCGGAGATATGTGTTGCCATCACAGGCAAGTCGGTGGAAACCTTATCTAGGTCATCTTTTGTTGGAAAACGTTTTTCTTTTAGAACGGCATCATCGAACCCAATTCCCACAATCCATCCTTGTGTTTTGTCAGTACCATTCTTTTGATACCATGCCTTAAGTTCATTCACCAAATCATCTATGTTATTGCTTGTACCATCGGGTGGCGCTAAAAGGTTAGCTGATATAGCTTGCGAACCAAACGCGAAAAAATGACAATGCCCATCAATGAATCCAGGAACCAAGGTCTTGCCTTTTAAATCACGCATAACCGTGCTGTCGCCTTTCATCTTTTCTGCTTCAACTTTGCTTCCTGCAAAAGCTATTTGCCCAGCCTTTACGGCAACGGCTTCAGGATAAACCGCGCTATCGCCTTCCATGGTAATGATATCGCCACCATAGTAAATGGCATCGGCAGATGTAATCACGTTGTTTTGCTTCGATGATTGATTGCAACTCATAAAGGCCACCATTAGCAAGACCAAAAAAAGGGTAAGTGTTTTTTTCATAATGGGTAATTTGATTTTGATTTGAATGGTACTGATTGAGGGATTAGATTTTGATTTCCTTACAGTTCTAAAATTAAACTTTCCTTTTCACAAAATTTAAGTTGAGTTGTTAACTTTATAAAAAGAAAGTCCCTCCCAACCAGAAGACATTAATATTATTGGTAAAATTTGGATTCCAGCTTGCGTTTAATTTAAATTTATTTGGTTTAATAATTCTGTTTAAACTGAATTCTGCGGCCCAAATACTTTTCAGCTACCGTTTGTGTTTATAAATGTCGGAATGGGATTTACAAAAAGGAATGTTTGCTTGTTGATCAAATACCTGGCATTAAACTGAAACCCCACACCATTGCTCGTAAACATATCTCCTCGGGAAAAAGATTTGTTCCTGGCTTCGTTAAACCCAGATTTTGCAATTGGCTGCAAAATCTGCCCGGAGGGCTGAATAAAGCACAAAAAGGGCTTTTCCAGGGTTAACCTTGACCAAAATGCCATGCATTTTGCGTCAACCTCAGGCAAATTTTGCTACTGCAAAATTTGGGTTGAGTGAATATAGTTTACATCTGGGAAAAGGGACGACTTCTTAGATACAACAAATCCTAAAACTACCCCGCCCGCCAATGACCAGTTGCTGTTCCCCAATCCATCTTTCGTCTAATCGGGGTCTCCTTCGGCAGACCACGCTGAGACTCGGAAGACCCCCGCAGCCTCGGGGTGAATGCGGGGAGTCCAGTTGTAACTGAAGATAGATGTTAGTTGGTCACTTGCGAGGGAGCTGCAATAAAATTAGTCGCATTTCTGATCTGAAGATTTTGTCGAAAGCTAAACCCAAATTGATTTTTGCCTCTTCCGTCATCTGGAATAAAGGTGAATCGTAATTCCATTGTTCCAAAAATCAAGTTTTCATTTCGTGTACGGAGGCCTCCATTTAATCCTATAATCGCAGGCACGCTTTTACTGCATACCAAACAATTCGTCTGCACCGCATCGATACTAACAAACGGTGCGAAGCGGAATCCTGCTAACGAAAAAGGAGTATAGAGCACTGTTTCTAATCGTGCAAATACCTGACGAGTTCCTAAAACACTATCGGCTGCGTAGCCAAATATTTGTCTGTTTGTGATCGTGAGAAAGGAGCTTGTCGTTTTATTAAACAATTCGGTATAGCCACCCGAAACTAAACCGCGAAGCTTAGACTTTCCGGTATTGTAGGCTCGGGTATAAAAGGAAGCCTCTGCTTTCACCAACACGTCTTCACTTTTTTGTTGTACAAATCCACCCGACTCTAATTCAATCTGATAAAAATCGCCTCGTTTACTCGCCTGGCTAAAGTCTATCTTTACACCCGTATATGGCCGCTCCTTTCCCAATAAAGTCAGGTACCCCATCGCAGCAGACACACTGATCCCAAACGGAACATCTTCCGTTCGCCCAAAACCAACCACATACCGTGTCTTGAAAAAGTCTCTCCGATAGAACGTCAGCTCTCCCAAGATGCCACTACTGCTTGCATAGCGAACCTGCTCGCGAATGGCGTCTTGTGCGGGCCGTTTCGAAAAGAAGTTATCGAAATAACGGACGGCCAAAAAGTAGCGATTGCGATTTGCAAATTCTCTTTTTATACCCAGGTTGAAACCAGCCCAAGTATCAACCAATTGGTATTTATAATTTAAAAAAGTAGAATCTGGTCGATTGAAAATATTGCGCGACCAATTGTTGCTCACTTCTATGCCTCCAGCTAAACGAGAGTATGGTGACACCAGCGGCCTATGTAACCGGACGTAATACGCATACTCATTTTCAGATCCAAGACTAACCCCGTTGTTCAGTTCCGTATACGCCATCTCCAGATTGGCAAGGCTACCTAGCAAACTACTCTTCTGATATTGCAAGGCATACCCAAACCGAGGGTCACGGCTTGGGTCGAGTTTACCTGAAAACTGAAATCGTTGTCCGCCACCAGCTAAGTTGGCATCATATAAGGAAAACTCAGGTATCGTGGGCGACCCTCCCAAACTACCACCTAAACTAAACACATCGCGAGAGACGACCAAGACGTCAACAGAATCGGTTCCTTCTATTGGTGTTACCACCATGCGAGCATCCAAAATAAAATCCAGGCTACGCAAAAAGCGCTCGTTATCTGCAAGCATGTAGGGATTGAGCGGTCTGTTTTTGTAAACAAACAGATGATTGCGAATAACATTTTCTTTGGTTTGTGTGTGAAGTGAATTAGCGATCTTCCCTATGGTTTTGTTCAGCCTCTTGGTAGTATCGTAAACCGAGCGCTCCAGTCCGATAAACTCCACATCTATTCTTCTAATGACCTTGTTGGAGTAGTCATCGAAGTTTGAGCCGCTCCAGTCATTCTTTATCGTGTCATTCGGAGAAGTAGATATCAGTGCAATTCCTTTTTTCAACGCTTTGCGTGTGGCTGAAATGTGTCTACTCGAATCTCTTTTGCCCTGCGCATGGAGCAGTGGAGAAAACAGGCTTAAGAAAAACAACAAACAAACTAGCCTTTGACTCAACAGAATAATAGGTTTAAAATAAGCATTGAAACCCAGCAAAAATAGCCCAAAAAATTAGCATGGTTGAGTCGGCAAAATTAGAATTGTTAGGAAGCAAACCATCATGCAAAAAGTTTCAAAATGAAGTTTGGCTTTTTGATGTGTTCATTTTTGAACATCTTTGTACGCCAAAGAACAAGGGGGGGAGCGAAAACCGCATTTTCGGACACTTCCTGTATTGGCACAATTTTTCTTGTAAGCAACGAACTAAACCTAACCTACTGTGAACGAAGCTGGCAAAATATTGATGATTGATGATGATGAGGACGTACTGTTGGCAGCCAAAATGCTATTGAAGAAATCGAATCATCAGGTCATCATTGAAAAGAACCCGAATAAAATTCCATTCCTCCTCAACAACGATACCTACGATGTGATTTTGCTGGATATGAACTTCAGCAAAGACACCACGAGTGGTAAAGAGGGCTTTGAGTGGTTGAAGGTAATTAAGGAAAGAGAACCTGAGGCTGTAGTCATCATGATCACTGCTTTTGGTGACGTAGAGATGGCAGTGCGCGCACTGAAAGAAGGTGCAACAGATTTTGTGTTAAAGCCCTGGCAGAACGAGAAATTGATCGCTACTATATCAACTGCGATCAAGCTAAAAAAATCGTACAATGAAGTAGATAAGCTTCGGAAAGCGAAAGAAATGCTAGAAGAGCAAATCAGTCAGCCCTTTCGAGACATTATTGGCAATAGCAACGCGATCAAAGACGTGTTTTCACTAATTGATAAAGTAGCCAAAACAGATGCAAACATTTTAATACTTGGTGAAAACGGAACAGGAAAAGAGCTGGTCGCGCGCGCGATTCATCAAAAATCGTTACGAAAAGATCAATCTTTTGTGGCTGTTGATATGGGCGCTGTTACGGAGACTCTTTTTGAAAGTGAATTATTCGGTCACAAGAAAGGTTCGTTTACCGATGCGCGCGAAGATCGACCGGGTCGATTTGAATTAGCGAATGGTGGCACTTTATTCCTCGATGAAATTGGAAACCTAAGCATGAGCCTTCAAAGCAAATTGTTAAGCGCATTGCAATCTAGACAAGTGACCCGCGTAGGCTCCAATCAACATATCGATGTCGACATTCGTTTGATATGCGCCACTAATATGCCCCTGCACCAAATGGTGAAAGAAGGAAAGTTTCGCCAGGATTTACTCTATCGCATCAATACAGTAGAACTGACCATTCCTCCATTGTGCGAGCGAATTGATGATATCCCGATGTTGGCCAATCACTTTTTGAATTATTATTCGAAGAAATATAGAAAGGACGTACTGACAATTTCCCCAGAAGCCCTCAATAAATTAAAAAAATATGCCTGGCCGGGGAACGTACGCGAATTACAACACGCCATCGAGCGGGCGTTGATCATGGCCGACTCTCCCACGCTGCAGGAAAGTGATTTCCTTTTTAGTCGCAAAGGAAACGAAGCACAGGCAAGTGACACCTTAAATCTGGACGAGGTAGAAAAATCAGCCGTCATCAAAGCCATACAGCTCCACAACGGAAATATTTCCAAGGCGGCCGATGAACTAGGTCTCACCCGCGCATCGCTCTACCGAAGGATGGAGAAATATGGAATTTAACTGGCGCTCGCCATTAGCCACCCGTGTTGCCATTTTGGTTTTCACCATCTTCGCCTTTACGGTTATACTCGATGGAAAAGACACGAGCATTTTTTTGGCGCTTGCGCTTCTCGCAGCTATCGGATTCCAAGTCTCTCAACTAGTCAAGGTAGTAGAACGACCGACACAAGATGTCAGTTCTTTCTTAGATGCTATCAAATTTGACGACCTCTCGTCCTCTTTTAAAACAGAAAGCCCCGACCCATCCGTGCAAAAGTTGCATCGCGAAATGAATGAAGCACTGGGAAAATTACGCCAGTCCAGAAAAGAAAAAGACTCTGAATACCAGTTCTTCAAAAATATAGTGCAACATGTGGGGATTGGAATTCTTACGTTCAAGCGTGATGAAACGATCCAAATTATCAATAACGCAGCGAAGCGACTTCTGCATATAGACAAAGCAGACCGCCTCCACGACCTAAGGGACGTGAGCGAAGATATGGTAGAAGCTTTCTTGAAACTAAAAACGGGCGGTCGCGAACTAGTACGCGTTAAGAATGGGGACGAAACTATTCAGTTGTCTATTTATGCCATTGAACTCACCCTCCGCGGAGAAGAAGTGAAGTTGATCTCCATGAGCAACATCCAAAGTGAATTGGAGGAAAAAGAAATGGAAGCGTGGCAAAATCTGGTGCGGGTACTGACGCATGAGATTATGAATTCTGTAACACCGATTTCCTCATTGGCTGGCGTTGTAGAAGAAGAGTTGCACCGAAAACTTTTAGCGAACGAGTTGAACATGGAAAAAGAGGAAGCAGAAGATATGCACCTCTCCATCCAGACCATCAGTAGGCGCAGTGAAGGGCTCATTAAGTTTGTAAAAGAATTTAGGAGCCTTACCCATATCCCCAAACCAAAATTGGCCGAAGTTTGCATCCGTCCGCTACTGGATGAACTCGCCATGCTGCACAAGAAAGAACTAGCCGATAACAATATTATTATTTCAGTTGCCGTAGAGCCAGACACCCTCTGCATTCGAGCTGATAAAACGTTAATTGAGCAGGTTCTTATTAACCTAATTAAAAATGCCATTCAGGCTTTTGGCGAAAAGCTGGATAAGAAAATAATGCTGTCTAGCTATGTCAATGAAAACGGAGGGGTAATTGTATCTGTAAAAGACAATGGAACGGGCATTGAACCGGAAGCCCTGGAGAAGATTTTCATTCCTTTTTTCTCTACCAAAAAAACGGGGTCCGGCATAGGCTTAAGTCTCTCCAAGCAAATCATGCGGCAGCACGAAGGCAACATTGCTGTGAAGTCGGTATTGGGTGAAGGAACCGAGTTTTTGCTGAGATTTTGACACTTGGCAAACCATGCACTAATCAAAAGATTTTTTTAGCTTTGGTACTTCTAACCGATGTACATGCAAGACGTTGAAAAGAAAGTAACCTCCATTCTCACCGAAAAATTAGGCGTACCCAGTTCTCAAATTACTACCGATGCAAGTTTTGTAAAGGACCTAGGCATCGATTCCCTTGACTATGCCGAATTAGTTATGGAATTTGAACAAACGTTTGACATTAAGATTCCCGATGACGATGCAGAAAAAATGCAAACCATTGGGCAAGCCGTTAGTTACATTCAATCAAAGTTAACTAAGTAGTTAGCGTTTCTTTTCTTCTGGCCGCTCCACCAATTCAAAATTATTGCAAAAACGCTTCATGGTAGTGGCTTGCTTCTCTAAAAAAGGCGAGAAAGAGTGTCTACTTTTCAATGCCGAATAATACCATCCATTCTGGTTCTCATTCCAAAATACTATGTATCGTTCCATTGAAATCGTCAAAATATCCTGATCGTATATCTCTTCGCCATCTTTATCAAGCAGTCCGGTGAATTGCAGTAGGATATGATCCTTCTTCACCAATTCTCCCTTGCTGCACTCGATGCTGTTCAAGCGCATCAACAAGCGATGTTCGCTGTCCCACGCCTTAAACTTGATTTTCCTGGGCTTGAATTCGCTCATTTGTCATATCAATTTAATATCTCACAATAATCCAGATCGATCGCATTAATTATCTTTGACCTTTCTATGAGCGAAAATAAGAAGGTATTGTTCATTATCAATAGATTTTCCGGTGGCGTTTACCGACCGTCTATTGAAGGTCGTATCATCGATTTTTGCGCCTTAAAAAAAATAGAGTGTTCAATAGAGTTCACCCAGGCCCGTGGACACGCTATTGAGCTGGCACGAAACGCCTCACAAAGTAATGAGTTCACCGCAGTGTTCGCGGTGGGTGGCGATGGCACCGTGAACGAAGTGGCACAGGGGCTTGTAGGCACGAAAACTCCGATGGGTATTTTGCCAAATGGATCGGGCAATGGGTTGGCCAGGCACCTGCAATTACCCATGGATTTTAAGCGTTCGCTACAACTAATCGGTTCGCAGGAAATCATCGACATGGACACTTTTTTAGTTAATGGAATGCTGTCGGTAAATGTTTCGGGCGTTGGCTTCGATGGTCATGTAGCGAGTTTGTTTGGAAAAAATGGCATGCGCGGATTTTTCGGATACTCCAAATTGGTAATCAAAGAATTTTTTAGTTTTCACGAATTTAATTTCGAGGCTAGGTTAGACGATAAAAAAGTAAGTAAAAAATCATTCATTGTTGCGCTCGCCAACTCATCGCAATTTGGCAACAACGCAAAAGTGGCTCCTCAAGCGTCTGTCTGCGATGAATGGTTGGACGTTTGTTTTGTGAGAAAAGTGCCCATTCTCCAGTCGATCGGATTTGGTTACAACATGTTTACCGGGCAATTAAATAAATCACGGCATGTAGAGATCGTAAAAGCAAAAAACGTTCAACTCACATTCTCAAAACCGATGGCTTTTCACATTGACGGTGAAACTCAAAGCGCTGCGTCAACACTTGATGTAAAAATTCAACCTGCGTCTTTGCGAGTATTGGTTCTTGAAAAAAATTCAAGAAAAAATTCAGTATAAGAACTTTCTCGTTCTGGCTATTTGCTCATTTCTTCTCCACGGCATGACCACCAAACTCATTTCGCAAAGCAGCCACCACTTTTCCTGAAAAAGTATCTTCCACTTGCGATCGATACCTCATCAATAAAGACATGGTGATCACAGGAGTAGGAACACCCATTTCCAAGGCAGCCTCCACTGTCCATTTCCCTTCACCCGATGAATGCATAACGCCTTTTATCGACTCGAGGTTTTTATCTTTTTCTAACGCGGATTGAGTTAATTCCATTAACCAACTTCGCACGACAGACCCATGATTCCAAACCTTTGACACTGCTGCTAAGTCCACTTCTGTATCATAGCGATGAAGAACTTCCAGGCCTTCGGCCATCGCTTGCATCATGCCGTACTCAATGCCATTGTGAACCATTTTCGTAAAATGTCCATTGCCGGTTTTGCCGCAATACAAAAATCCGTTAGGCACCGAGATGGCTTTAAAAATGGATTCGCAATAATCGAATACTTCCTTCTTTCCGCCAATCATTGTGCAGACACCATTTCTTGCACCATCAATCCCTCCACTTGTTCCACAATCCAACAACTCAACTCCTATTTTCTCCAGATCGCGCGCCCGCGCCAATGTGTCTTTAAAGTGAGAATTTCCCCCATCGATGATGATGTCTCCCGGGTTCAAATAAATTTTAAGATTGTTCAACACTACGTCTACGACATGACCGGCCGGAACCATTAACCAAATTACTTTTCGCCCATTCAATGCCAATGCCATGTCACTCATTGCAGCCATCGTGGTTACACCTTCTCTTGAAATTTTTTCAGCAGCCGATTTATTGACATCAAATGCAACCACTTCAAAACCCTTACTCTTAAAATTAAGCGCCAAGTTGTATCCCATCTTTCCCAAACCTACTAATCCTATTTGCATGGCCTTTTTTGTTAAATGATTTGATCTAAGAGTAAAACGCCCACCAAGCCCGCGATAGAAACGATAGTCTCCATCATTGTCCAGGACTGGAAGGTCTGTTTGAGGGTCAAATTAAAATATTCTTTAAACATCCAAAAGCCGGTGTCATTAACGTGTGAGAACATTAGGCTGCCTGCACCAACAGCCAATACCATCAGCTCAGGATGAACTCCCGGTTGAGATAGAAACGGAAGCACGATTCCAGCTGCAGTAAGACCTGCTACGGTGGCAGAACCCAACGAAACCCTAAGCAGCGCTGCCACACTCCACGCCAATAATAGCGGAGAAAGTGAAAAGTCTTGCGCAAGCGATTTGATGTAAAGGCCAACACCGCTATCGATCAGTACTTGCTTGAATCCACCACCAGCGGCTATCACCAACACGATAAGTGAAACCTCTTTAATCGATTGAAACATATCACTGCAATTCTTTTACATCGAAAAGACCAGTGGCTGATGCCGTAGAAAAATCAATCAAGTATTCTCCTGTCAATTGAAAGACGACATACTCTTTTATCGATAGGAATTTATGAGCACTCTCGAAGATATCTTTTTGATTTTTCTTCCACCATAGAAGTTTGCAAAACGTAGACATTGGGTGTACAGGTGTTCCTGCTTTTTCATACAGTTCTTGAGCAACCCCCATTTCCTTGAGTCTTTTTGACTGCTTTGTGGCACGGGTATCTGCCCAAATAATGATAGGTGTGATAGCAACACCATTCACGTTCACCGCCAACAAACTATGCATAGCCGCACTGAAGCAAATACCAAGGCATTCACGTGACGAACAGTCTTTTAAGATTTCACTAATCAATTTCACCACAGCGCGAAAAATGGTTTCGGCATTTTGTTCCGCAAAGCCGGGCTGTGGATAGTCGATATGATAATAGTCTTGACGGACGGCTACTACTTCTCCTCTGGCCGTAATGGCCATTCCCTTTGAACTGGTTGTTCCAATGTCAATTGCTAAAATATCGGAATTCAATTAGCCGGCATTATTCCAGAAAAGTAGCAAAAGGAAGAATGGTATAGAAGCAGAATTCTAAATCTCTGCTAGCGCTTCAGAAACTTGTGGGTCGATTTCAAGCCCGATTGCTCATTTTGGATGGAAAGAAAATAGTAGCCTTCATGAATTTCTTTCACTCTAAAGCGTACTTCAAACTCATCGATCACTTCTGTTTCAAGGTTGATCTCGTTTCCAATTATTGTCCGAAAAGTGAACTTTGATTTACTAGCTACTGGATGCTCAAATTTGACAGTCAAAAATTCAGAGGCTGGGTTTGGAAAAAGCTGAATGAGCTTTACAGGGTCTGTTTGCGCAGAAAACGCTTCATCTTTAGTCTGTCCAAACAGGGATTGAACAGAAAAAAAGCAGAGTATGGCAATAAAAATAATCCTTGAGGCGTTCATTAATGCTATTTACGTGATTTAATAGCTCTTGGATGCAATTTGTAAGCCAAAAGTTTAAACTGTTGCCTTTTCTTTTTGAATCTTTCTAAATGCCTGTGGCAGAAAATCAATCAAATCTGACGCAATCAACGAATTCATACTTGTCTGTTGAACGGCCAAATCACCCGACAAGCCGTGTAGATATACACCCAAAACAGCCGCCTCCTCAGGCGGGTAACCCTGAGCCAACAAACCAGTTAGCACTCCTGTAAGAACATCTCCAGATCCACCGGTAGCCATTCCGGCATTGCCAGTCGGGTTAAAATAAACGGTGCCGCTCGGAGTCGATATTGACGTAAAAGCACCTTTCAAAACAGCTACAGCCTTTGTCTCAATACTAAAATTCCTTTGCTTTTCGAGTCTTTCAAAATCATTCGCCCAACTTCCCACAAGCCTTTCAAACTCTTTGGGGTGAGGGGTTAAAATACTTCCAGTGGGAATCAGAGATATCATTTCCCGATTTTCCGAGAGCAGGTTTAGGGCGTCTGCATCGATGACCAAGGGCTTTGCATAATCTTTAAGCAGCCTACCGAGCGCAGCAGCTGACTTCGGGTTTTTGCCCAATCCGGGACCAATACCGATACTTTGATAGTTGAGAGCCTGTGGGATAGACGAAAAGAAATTCTCGTTTTCATCGATCGAGGTCATCGCCTCCGGAACCGAGGATTGAAGAACTTCATTTCCGCTTCTGGGCACATGCACTGTTAATAAGCCAACCCCCGATCTCAAAGCAGCTCGGGCACTCAGAACCCCAGCACCCATCTTCCCGTGCGAGCCGGCAATGAGTAGGGCATGACCATAGGTTCCTTTGTGGGAAAAACGCAGCCTTGGGCGAAGAATCCTTTTTACATCATCTTCATCGACCAAAAAATTTGACCCTTTAAGTTGATCGATGTAGGCCTTGGCCAAGCCAATGTCAAGAACTATCCAGTCGCCCACAAACTGACTATTTTCCTGAAAAAGAAATGCCAGTTTAGGAGTTTGGAAGGAAACTGTTTGGTGAGCCTTAACAATACTGCTTTTGCTTGGTTGATCGGCCAACAGGCCGGAGGGAATATCAACGGCAACTTTTATGGCGTTTGCGCAATTCATACGGTCAATAACACTAGCATAGATACCTTCAACAGGTCGAGACAATCCAGAACCGAAGATGGCATCAATTAGTACATCGCAGCCCTCGAAATCGGGGAATTCCGCTTGCGAAATGATCTCACTTACTGTTAGCTTACCCGAGAGTCGGTGGAGGTTAGTTTTAAAGTCCGCGGTTTCTTTCGCCCCTCCAAGAACCACCCAAACGCTAACTGAAAATCCTTTTCCGGCTAATAATCTTGCGATCCCTAGGCCATCACCACCATTGTTTCCGGTACCACACACGATCCCAATGTTTTTTGTGGCGTACTGAGAGACAACCCAATTTGTGAAAGCAATGCACGCCCGTTCCATAAGTTCAATGGACAAAATTGGCTCATTCTCAATCGTGTAGCGATCGAGGTCTTTGATTTGATTTGTTGTCAGAATTTTTACCATAATAAAACACTCTTGTCAAAAGTTGAACCAACAAACTGCAAATCCGTGTGGTCGCTATTCGGTATAGTCCAGGTATGCGGCAACATCGGACTGAATGTAGTTTGGGTAAATATGAAGATGCTTCTTTCGCACTTCCTCAAAAATAATTTTCTTGAGAAGAGGCAAGTTTTCTTTTGTTGCAGCCGATACAAAAACTACGTTTTCAAATCCCTGTTCGCGGTAATGACCTTTGAGTTGCTCATAATCGACAGGTGCGTCCGTTAACAGATCAATTTTATTAAGCACAAGCAAGGTTGTAATGTTGCCCGCACCTATCTCAGCAAGTGTTTGCTTCACTACTTCGATATGGTTGGTATGGAACGGATGGGCGATGTCGGCCACATGAATTAATAGGTCTGCTTCACGTACCTCATCTAGAGTAGACTTAAATGATTCTATTAGATGATGAGGTAATTTTCGGATGAACCCAACAGTATCGGACAATAGAAATGGTATGTCACCAATCACTACTTTCCGGACGGTCGCATCTACAGTAGCGAAAAGTTTATTCTCAGCCTTGACATCTGCCCTTGAGAGTACATTCATCAGGCTCGATTTGCCCACGTTGGTATAGCCCACCAGAGATACACGCACGATATTGTTTCGTGATTTGCGCTGAGTAATGCGCTGCTTATCAATTTTTTTCAGGTCTTCTTTTAATACAGAAATCTGGTTTTTGATATTACGTCTATCTGTTTCAATTTCCTTTTCGCCTGATCCTCCTCTGGATCCCGTGCCCCCGCGCTGACGCTCCAAGTGAGTCCACATCCCTGTAAGCCGAGGCAACAAGTATTGATTCATTGCCAACTCAACTTGAGTACGTGCCTGAGCGGTTTGAGCCCGCATGACAAAAATATCCAGAATCAAAAGACTTCGATCATAGACCCTCACCTTCTCCTCTCGCGAGGCTGGGTTAAACTCCTTTTCTATGTTTCGAAGTTGAGAAGGACTAAGGTCGTCATCAAAAATCAGGCTCCTAATCCCGTTGGAAAAAACAAAGTTTTTGATTTCCTCCAGTTTGCCCTTTCCTACGAATGTTCTCACATCTGGATGCGGCAGGCGCTGAACAAAGCGCTGTGCCGACTGGATACCTGCGGTTTCTGCAAGAAAAGCTAGTTCATCCAAATGCTCAGTTGTTACTTCCGGTCGCGATGAGGGTTCCATCAACGCTATCAAAACGGCCTTGTTTTCTGTATTTGTCATTTCAAACCACAAACTTACTTCATTACCAAGTTTGTTTTCCCATCAGGTTACTTTTTAATAGTTTTGTGGAATGTAGAAACGGGAAATTTTCCTTTAGGATCGATTTCTTGTCCTTTTCTCTAAACCTTAAATAATTGCCTGGACCGCCAATCCAAGCGATTTGTTTGCCGAATGAAAGTAGCTATTGTATTAAATACTTCGTGGAATATCTACAACTTCAGGTTGAATTTCGTAAAATGTCTTATCGCTGAGGGACATGAGGTTCATACAGTGGCACCCCACGATGATTTCACGGAAAAGTTAGTAGAGGTTGGCTGTATCCACCATGATGTACGCATGGACAGTCGCGGGGCAAATCCAATCAAAGATTCAGCACTCATATTTGAGCTATATTTTATCTATCGCAGAATGAGGCCTGATGTGGTGCTTCATTACACGATCAAACCAAATATTTATGGCACGTTGGCCGCAGCAATGCTGCGAATTCCAGCCGTAAATAATGTTTGTGGGCTTGGCACGATATTCTTGAAAGACAACTTGGTTTCTAAAATCGCTATTTCTCTTTACAAGTTAGCTTTTCGGTATCCGAAAAAGGTTTTTTTTCAAAACCCGGATGACTTGGATCTTTTCGTTGACAAGAAAATCATTTCTGAGAAAATCACAGATCTACTACCGGGTTCTGGGATAGACCTAACCCACTTTACTGCGGCTGATTTCAAACGCAACAAGGAATTTACTTTCTTGCTTATCTCGCGCTTAATTACCGATAAGGGTATTTTAGAATTCATCGATGCCGTAAAAAAACTAAAAGCAAGTGGACTGAAAGCGAGATTTCAAATTTTGGGTGCAAAAGACCCAAAACACCAACGAGGAATTCCATTGAATGTAATAGAAGAGTGGGTGACGTCTTCAACCATCGAGTACTTGGGGACAACCAAAGATGTTCGTAAATTTATTGAGCAAGCGGATTGTATAGTTCTCCCTTCCTACCGCGAGGGAACCCCCAGAACACTGCTTGAGGCCTCAAGTACAGCAAAACCAATCATTACAACTGACGTTCCTGGATGCCACAACGTGGTTGACCACAACGTTAATGGCCTACTGTGTAAACTTAGAGACTCAGAAGATTTGGCTAACAAAATGTTCGAGATGGCAAACTTTGATGACGCTACACTAAAGAGCTTAGGCGAAAACGGGCGCAGAAAGATGGTAGAAAAATTTGACGAAAAGTTAGTCTTTAATAAGTACCTGAAAGTACTGAGCTATTTGCAACCGGGAATTCATACTTAGCATAAGTGAAACGTTTTGAGGCAACTTCTCAAATAAGTTGAAGTGCCTGTTATTTTATGCTCAATAATTGCTTACTTTGATGCAAATGAAACCGTTGGCTGTGCCGAAAAAATACTGTCTTGTTTTGTCTCTGTGCGTTCTTTCTTCGTGTGCATCGTATAAGCAGAACATTATGTTTAGATCAACGGATGATACCAAACCAGAGGTATTCAAACGTGAGGCGTCAAAGGCAGAGAAAAACTACGTCATTCAGAAAAATGACCTGCTCACTTTAGATGTTTTTACAAACAAAGGAGAACGCATCATCGATCCGAACCCGGAATTGACTTCGGTAAATGCTAATCCTAATGCAGGCGAGATCATTGTCATCAATTACTTGGTTGAGCTTAATGGGATTGTCAAATTTCCAGTCATTGGGGAGTTGAATGTGGAAGGACTAACACTTCGGCAAGCTGAAGAAGTAACGCAAAAGGAATATGCAAAGTTTTTCAAGGAACCATTTGTGATTATCAATTTTACAAATAAACGAGTCACCGTATTGGGAGCTCCTGGAGGATTGGTAATCCCGTTGACAAATCAAAATACACGGCTGATTGAAATACTTGCCTTGGCCAAAGGTGTTAACAATGACGCTAAGGCAAACAAAATTAAAGTGATTAGAGACGACAAAGTATACAACATTGATTTTAGTACTATCAAGGGCTTTCAAGAGGGCAACATGATAATAGAACCAGGTGATGTTGTCTATATCGAGCCTATTCGAAGACCATTTAATGAAGGCTTGAGAGACAATGCTATTCTATTCAGCCTTGCTGTAAGCTTGACAACGCTTGTGGTTCTTTTACGAAGTTTATAAATGGTGGAACAGAAAAATTGGAAAACAATAAACCTATAAACACCGCACCCATCGAAGGGATAGACCTCGATAAACTCCAGTCGGTTGTTCGAAAAAACAAGTGGTGGATTTTATTCTTTTTTATAATCTGCAACTCAGCCGCCTATTTGTACATTCGATGGACCAAGGATTTATTTGAGTCAGAATCCGAGATGAAGTTGGAAATCAAGAAAGACGCTACTGGCCTAGGTTTAAAGAGCATTGTGGAAGACCAAAACTTGAATTTAATCTCTGGCGAAATAGAACAAATTAAATCCAAAGTTTTTCTTACCAGGTTAATTGACTCTCTCGATATTGGTACCAGTTACTACAGCATAGGCAATGTGTTGACAGATGAAATGTATCAACGCTCTCCATTCTTAGTTCAAGTCGTAGAAGATGACGCAACTCATCTTTTTGACCAAAACGTGTTTATAAACATCATAGACAAAGCAACCTTCGAAATTAAAATTGACCGGGACGGTGAGTTTGTCAGTAGAAAATTTAACGAACCTTTTAGTCTGAATGGTGCAACCATAAATGTTCATCCGAGCCGTTTTTTTGAACTTAGCGATAACGAATATTTTTTCGTGATTCATAGCAAAGGCACACTAGTAAATTACTTGGCAAAAAACATTTCCGTATCACCACTTAATTTTAACGCAAACACAATTCGCGTTGCCTTTAAAGACAATAATGCCAAAAAAGCATACGATATCGTCAATAAAATTGACTCACTCTATATCTTCTACAGTAGCGAACAAAAGAATCTTGCTAACCGACAAAAAATAGGATGGCTAAACAATGAGCTCGAACAGGTCGAGAAGAGAATGCAGAATTTTGAAAATTATTTTGAAAACTTTACACTTCAAAATAAAAGTAGCGACTTATCACAAGATCTAAAGCGAACTATCATTGCAATCAATGCGACAGATTCCGCTCGATTTCAACTAACAAAAAAGATTGAACAACTTAACGGCATTATTGAACAAATCAATGACAATAAACTTCCATTTTCATTGCAGCAACAACGAGTTTTACCGGAATACATTAACAAGAAACTTGAAGATTTTAATAAACTGCAACAAGACCGTGATCGATTGGCTCTGGCCTACAATGAAAATACTTTTGCCTTTCGCCAAAAAGAGAAAGAAGTGTCTTTGGCCAAAGAAACAATCTTCAAGCAATTGACTGAACTAAAGAGCGATTGGCTTAAGACGTTGTCAGAGCTTCGGCAAAGGAAAGAAAATCTCGAAAAAGGATTCGCAACGATGCCTGACAAGAATACGCAGTATTCCAAAAATCAACGGTTTTATAAACTCTATGAAGAGTTCTATCTTTCCATGATGCAGTCAAAAGCTCAATTTGAGATTGCACAAGCGGGCAACGTGCCTGATTTTAAGATTCTTTCACCGGCATCTCTTCCAACAGTACCCATTTCACCAAAAAAGTTATTGATTTTGGGAATTGGACTGGTGGCAAGCTTTGTTATCAATTTCTTTTTCATCGGAATTGCTTACTTGGTAAATAATAAAATTACAAGTGCACAAGAAGTTGAAAAATCAATACATGTACCGCTTCTTGGTATTATCCCTAACTCACATCGAAAATCAAATTCATTGTTTCAAGTTGTGGACAATCCTAAATCAATGGTCAGTGAATCTTTCCGATCATTGAGGACCAACTTAGATTTCTTTACCATAGGAGGTAATAAAAAAGTAATTACAGTCACCTCTACAATTTCGGGCGAAGGGAAATCTTTTCTGGCTACAAACCTAGGGGCAGTTCTTTCTATGTCCAAGAAAAAAGTCTTATTGATAGACTTGGACATGAGAAAGCAAAAAAATGAAAGCGCTATGCTTGCACTCGATCCATCCAAAGGGGTGAGTACAACGCTCATTAAGAAAACGACCTGGGCCGAATGCATACAATCTACCGACTTAGAAAATCTAGATTTTTTTCCAGCCGGTCCCCATCCACCTAATCCGTCTGAGTTACTTCTCAATGGAGAGTTTACAAGTTTATTAGAAGAGCTAAAGAAAGCGTATGATTTTGTTGTCATCGATACCCCTCCCGTGGGATTAGTGACAGACGGCATTATGGCAATGAAACGTGCTGACCTGTCTATTTATGTGCTGCGCGCAAACTATTCGAAAAAAGAATTTGTCAACACGTTAAATAGAATTTCTAGCATTCATAAACTGACGAATTTAGCTGTTGTATTAAATGCGCTGCCTGCTACAGGAAAAACGTATGGGTATGGCTATTATGAAGATCGGCCTAAGCGCAAAGGGTGGAGAGATTTAGTAAAAGTATAGTGTTCTCGCTTTTCAACAAACAAAAAGTAGTTCCCAAACTCCCACTCTCGGTGGATGTACACTCTCATCTCCTTTCGGGTTTAGACGATGGCGTGAAGAGTTTGGCTGAAGCCGAAGACGTAATTATTGATCTTCTTGAAATGGGGTTTAAAAAACTAATCACCACCCCGCATATTATGAGCGATACCTATCGCAACGAACCACAAGGAATTCAAAAAGAATTAGATGAGCTAAAGTCGCATTTGACGAAAAAAGGCATCAACATGGAAATGCAAGCAGCAGCCGAATACTACTTAGACGAATTTCTTTATACTAGAATAATAAACAAAGAATCGCTGCTTACTTTTGGAGACAAGTACCTACTCTTTGAAACCAACTTCATAAGCGAACCGTTGCAAATGAAAGAATTCATTTTTCAAGCTTCATCACAAGGATACCGTTTGGTTCTTGCCCATCCTGAAAGATATGGCTACATGACCATGGAGAAAGCCGAAGACTTCAGAAATAGAGGCGTATTATTTCAACTAAACTCTCTTTCAATCGGTGGTGCGTATTCAAAGTCGGTTCAGAAGATGGCAATTCAATTAATTGACAAAGGATGGGTGGATTTTTTAGGAAGTGATTGCCACAACCGTATACAATCTAAAATGCTACAGTCTTTGCAGGAGAGTAGACACTATCAAAAAGCATGTTCTTTGCCATTATTGAACAACACCCTTTAGGATTATGATCGTTATTACTGGTGGTAATGGTTTGGTAGGCGCTGCTATTGCACAGCGTCTACTATCAGAAGACATTGCTGTGTGCGGTTTAAAAAGAGACTCCAGCGATTTGCGTTTGACGAACCCTTCTGTCCAACAAATTCAATGGAAAACGGGCGACATCCTTGACATAAGTGCTTTGACCGAATGCTTTAAAAATGCTTCAGTTGTCATCCATACCGCGGCCAAGGTTTCGTTCGATCCAAAAGAAAAACAAGAGTTGTTTCAAGTAAATGTGGAGGGCACAAAAAATGTGGTCAACGCATGTCTTGCCAGTGGCGTAAAGAAGTTGATTCATATTAGCTCCGTGGCTGCTCTTGGTCGCCAGAAAAGAATCAAAACTATTGATGAAACCACCAAATGGGAAGACAATGCGCTAAACTCTTCGTATGCTGAATCAAAGTATTTGGCAGAATTAGAGGTTTATCGGGGGACCGAAGAGGGCCTTCCTGCCACGATTGTAAGTCCATCCCTTGTACTTGGCACGGGCGATTGGGGGAAAAGTAGTTCAAAACTCTTTCACTATGTTTGGAGCGAAAAAAAATTCTATAGCGCTGGCAATTGCAATTATGTGGATGTACGGGATGTAGCTGAGATCGTATTTAGGTTGCTGAATGAAAATTTCCTGACCCAACGATTTATTGCCAGTGCAGGAGCGATTCCTTACAAAGATTTGTTTGAGAAGATAGCTTTTAAGTTTAACAAAAAAGCTCCATCTATAAAGATCAACCCCTTTTTTTTAAACGCAATTGCGACTCTTGAAGAAATAAAGAGTCGGCTTTTGAATACACACCCTTTGGTAACGCGAGAATCAGTTAAGTCCGCAAGCGAAAAATTTATTTTTTTAAACCAAAAATCAATCAACGACCTGGGCGTCAACTACCGGCCACTAAACGAAACAGTTGATTTCTGTTGCGAGTACTATTTACGTACGTATAGCATAAACAAATAACAAACACAACTTGCTGATTACTTTTAATTGCAAGAACTTTGCCCGAACAAGAGGGTAAAATTGTTACTACTTAAAATTTTCCTTACTTTGGGAAAACCTTTCGACCAATGAGCCACGAATTCAGAAAAAGGGAAGAAGAAGAGGAGTTGATCAAGCGATACGAAGAAAATCTACGGGCAAATTCAATTGGATATTTTGATATCGATGCCTATGAAGTAATCGTTGATCATTATATGGAAAAGCTAAAGTTTAAAAAAGCTTTGGCTGCCGTTAATCAGGCCACGGAGCAGTTTCCTTTTTCGACCGGTCTTATCGCTATCAAAGCACAAATCCTTTCCAATTTAGAGCAGTACGAAGAAGCGCTGGAACTGCTTGAGATGGCGCGCAATTTACATCCGATGGATATCGAGGTTTATCTCTCGATTGGCTCCATTCTATCACTTCAGGGAAAACACAAAGAGGCGATCTCATTGTACGAAGAAATTCTTTCTTTTGCTGATGACGAAAAAGATGACATCTACTATAACATCGGATTAGCCTATCAAAGTCTGGAGGAGTATGATAAGGCAATTGACGCTTACAAAAAGTCAATCGAAGAAAATATTAATCATGAGGGTTCGCTGTATGAATTAGCCTTCTGTCTGGACATAGCTGGGCAATTGGAAGGGAGCCTATCCTACTACAGAAAATTTATAGATGAAGATCCGTACTCAGCTGCTGCTTGGTATAACTTGGGAATTGTTTGCAATAAACTAGAAAAATTTGACGAAGCGATCGAAGCGTATGGTTATGCACTAGCCATCGATGACACGTTTGCTTCTGCTCACTTCAATATGGGCAACTCGTTGATGAACCTTGAGAAGTACAAAGAGGCATTGGAGGAATTTAATAAAACAGTTGAGATTGAGGGCCCTAGCCCAGAGGTTTATTGTTGCATCGGTGCCGCCTACGAAAATATGGGGCATTTTGATTTAGGATTAAAATATTTTCAGAAATCGGCAAAACTAGATTCGCTCTACGATGAAGCTTGGTTTGGTGCTGGCAGTTGTTTAGAAAAACAAGAAAAATGGTATCAAGCACTCCATTTTTTCAACAAGGCCATAAAGATCAATCACCTCAATTCTGAATACTGGAAAGCAGCAGCACACGCTGAATTTAAAATAGGTAACACTATTTCAAGTATAAGTGCTTATGAGGAGGCTGCCAATCTTGCACCGGAAGACAAAGAGATATGGTTGAATTGGTCTTTCATATATTACGAACAAGGCGAACCCGATAAGGCCATTGATGTTTTATCGCAAGGGATGGTAGACGCGCCCAAAGAACCCGATTTTCTGTATCGGATGGCCATTTACTTGGTTGAGTCGGGTCAATTTAAAGAAGCCTTTACTTATTTGGAAAATGCATTAATTTTGGACTTTGAAGGGCATACGATTCTATTCGAGTTTTTTCCGAAATTAGAAACTCAAAAAGCCCTCTATAAAATCATCGATCAGTTTAGAAAAGAAAATTCCTAATGAACTACCACCTGAACAATTTACCTGAGCGAACAAAAAAGCCCAGGCAAAAAGGTTTCACCATGGCCATGGACAAAGGACTGAGCGTACGCGAAGCCGAAGACTTCATGAGCATTGCTGCCGACCACGTTGACATTGTCAAGTTGGGTTGGGCAACATCTTACGTTACACCCAATTTGAAAGACAAGTTAAAGGTCTATCGAGATGCTGGGATTCCTTGCTATTTTGGTGGTACTTTGTTTGAGGCCTTTATCATCCGCGACCAATTCGAAGATTATCGAAAAGTGCTTGATAAATTCGACATGACATTTGCAGAAGTTTCAGATGGGTCTATCGACCTGGACCACGATAAGAAACTCGACTATATAGCGAAACTTTCGAAACAAGTAACTGTTCTATCAGAAGTGGGGTCCAAGGACGCAGACAAAATTATTCCTCCTTATCAATGGATTGATTTGATGCAAAAAGAATTGGATGCAGGTGCCTGGAAAGTAATTGGCGAAGCACGCGAAGGTGGGAACGTAGGTTTGTTTAGGTCAAGCGGAGAAGTAAGATCTGGATTAGTGCAAGAAATTCTTACAAAAATTCCGTTTGAAAAAATCATTTGGGAAGCGCCACAAAAAGCCCAGCAGGTGTGGTTCATCAAATTATTGGGGGCCAACGTAAATCTGGGAAACATCGCACCCAACGAAATCATTCCGCTAGAAACGATTCGTCTGGGTCTCAGAGGAGATACTTTTTTACATTTCCTGGGTCTTGAAAGAAAAAAGGATAACTCAACGCCTGCATTCGAGGCTGACTAGTACGTGAGAAGACCTAAAGATTATATTTTACTCTATTTAAAAGGCATCGGCATGGGAGGTGCAGATGTAATCCCTGGTGTCTCCGGTGGAACCGTTGCATTTATTTCCGGCATCTATGAAGAGCTAATCAACTCTATCCAATCCATTGACGTCAACGCCTTCCGCCTTTTGTTGCAATTTAAAATCGCTGATTTTTGGAAGAAGATAAACGCCAACTTTTTGATCACCGTATTAGCTGGCATAGTTACCAGTTTACTGTCGTTGTCAAAGTTAATGACGTACCTTCTTGAACATCACCCGATTCAAATTTGGTCCTTCTTTTTTGGATTGATCTTGGTTTCTTCACCTATGATCATGCGCGATATTAAGGTCTGGAGCATATCTAGTATCGTTTCATTTTTAGCGGGCATTGTCATCGCTTATCTTATTACGGTTCTTTCGCCTACCGAAACACCCACGAATTTGCCTTTTATATTTTTCTGCGGAGCGTTGGCTATTTGTGCGATGATTCTTCCCGGTATATCAGGCGCCTTTATCCTTTTGTTGATCGGTAAATATGAATACATGATCAATGCGTTGATAACGTTCAATATTCCGGTCATTTTTGTGTTTGTTTTTGGCTGTTTTTTAGGACTATTAGGCTTTTCCAGAATATTAGGCTGGGTGTTTACTCATTATCGTTTCCCTGCATTAGCTTTACTATCTGGTTTTATGATAGGTTCTCTCAATAAAGTTTGGCCCTGGAAGGAAATTATTGCCTACCGTATGGATCATGCCGGCAACCAGGTGCCCGCATTCGATCAGAGTATTTGGCCAGGACAATACTTGGCCAAGACGGGTAATGATCCTTTGCTATTCCAAGCGATTCTATTCGCAGCTTTGGGTATTTTTTTAGTGGTGGCTTTAGAAAAAATTGCTGCCCTTCTTAAAACAAAAAATTAAAACTATGGAAAAGAAATTTGGCTTAATCGGCTCGACTGTCTCTCATTCATTCTCAAAATCTTTTTTTGATGAAAAGTTTTTTAGAGAAGGGCTGCGCGACTATCACTATGACCTTTATCCTTTGGGTAATGTAGAAGAACTTAAGAAATTATTAGAAGACAATCCTGAATTGTATGGCCTAAACGTAACCGTTCCGTACAAAGAAAAGGTGATCAAGCTCTTGAGCGATATCGATTCAGAAGCAAAAAAAATCGGAGCTGTCAATGTCATTAAAATTCAAAACGGAAAACTGAAAGGATTCAATACGGACAGTGATGCGTTTTATGAGACCCTCGAAAAGTGGTTTCCGAAAATTGAAAATGCCTCTGCTTTACTACTTGGATCAGGCGGTTCTTCCAAAGCCGTACAACAAGCGTTGCGAAAACTAAAGATTCCTTTTAAAGTCGTATCTCGCGAAGAAGGAAAAGCAGATTTGACATACGAGGCATTAGAAAAAAATGGAAACCTGATTACAGATGCTACGCTGATCATCAACAGCACTCCGTTGGGCATGTCTCCCGAAACAAATGCAATGCCCTCGATCAATTATGAACTCTTGACATCGCAGCACTTTGTTTACGATTTGATTTACAATCCTGCACGCACGATGTTCTTGCAGAAAGCAGAAATGCGCGGAGCGACCATCAAAAACGGCTTGGAAATGTTGCACATCCAGGCTGAGAAGGCATGGGCCATTTGGAACAATTAGTTCCTTGTTCTTGCCATTAGTGGTATTGTAAAATGCCGCTTCAATTTTAGTTTCAACACAGACAATTCCTTATGGACTTTGAATTAACGAGTGAGTACGAACCCACCGGTGATCAACCTAAGGCAATTGAACAACTTGTTAAGGGCGTAAATGCCGGAGATCTCCATCAAACTTTGTTAGGTGTTACCGGGTCGGGAAAGACGTTTACGATCGCAAATGTTGTTGCCAAAACGAACAAACCGACTCTTATTCTAAGCCACAACAAAACGCTAGCCGCCCAGTTGTATGGTGAATTCAAGCAGTTTTTTCCACACAATGCAGTGGAATACTTTATCTCGTACTACGACTACTATCAGCCGGAAGCGTTTATCCCGTCCTCCAATCTTTACATTGAAAAAGACTTATCGATTAATCAAGAAATTGAAAAGCTTAGATTGAGTGCGACTTCTGCTTTGCTTTCCGGAAGAAGAGATGTAATCGTGGTGGCTTCTGTTTCTTGTATCTATGGTATTGGGAATCCCGAAGAATTTGGTAAAAATAGAATTCAACTAAAAGTAGCTGAAATCATTCCTCGCAATAAGTTGCTGTTTGCGCTAGTGGACATTCTGTACAGCCGCACCGAGGCAGAATTTAAACGCGGTACATTTCGCGTGAAAGGTGATACGGTAGACGTCTTTCTTGCTTACGCAGATTATGCACTGCGAGTATACTTTTTTGGTGATGAAATTGAATCCATCCAATTGATTGATCCTGTTTCGGGAAAGAAGATTTCAGACGAAAAGCAAAGCGTTATTTTCCCGGCCAACTTATTTGTTACAGGAAAGGATATGTTGCAGCAAGCCATCCGAGAGATTCAGGATGACATGGTGTTACAAGTAGAAATGTTTGAAGGAGAACGAAAACACCTGGAAGCAAAAAGACTAAAGGAACGCACTGAATTTGATTTGGAGATGATGCGTGAGTTGGGCTATTGTAGCGGGATCGAAAATTATTCGCGCTACTTTGACAGGCGCAGTGTGGGTGCAAGACCTTTTTGCTTAATCGATTATTTTCCAGACGATTTTTTGATGGTAATAGACGAGAGCCACGTGACGGTGCCTCAGGTCCGTGCCATGTGGGGCGGTGATCGATCGCGCAAAGTAAACCTGGTCGACTATGGATTCCGATTGCCATCTGCACTCGATAACCGTCCTTTAACGTTTAATGAATTTGAGGCCATACTTGGGCAAGTTGTTTACGTAAGCGCCACGCCTTCTGAATATGAGTTGAGAAAATCAGAGGGCATCGTAGTAGAACAAATCATTCGCCCTACCGGACTTCTCGATCCGATCATTGATGTGCGACCAAGTAAGAATCAAATTGATGATTTGCTGGAAGAAATAGATGAACGCGTAAAAAAGAAAGAACGGGTATTGGTGACAACCCTCACCAAACGAATGGCCGAAGAGTTAACAAAGTTTTTGGAGCGGGCACGTGTAAAATGTCGGTACATCCACAGCGAAGTACAAACATTGGATCGCGTGGAAATTTTGCGCGAGCTTCGTCTCGGTGTCTTTGACGTTTTAGTAGGCGTAAACCTGCTTAGAGAAGGATTGGATTTACCGGAAGTTTCTTTGGTTGCCATATTAGATGCAGACAAGGAAGGCTTCCTTCGCAATCAGCGTTCCCTTGTTCAAACGATTGGCCGAGCTGCACGAAACGAAAACGGTAGAGTGATTATGTATGCCGATCGGGTAACCGAATCGATGCAAAATGCCATTGATGAAACAAATCGTAGACGAAAAATTCAGCAAGACTACAATCTGGCCAACGGTATCACTCCAAGGACAATTTTAAAGTCTCATGACTCGATTCTCGGACAGACAAAAGTGGCCGATTCCAAAAAAACACTCAAACGCTACTACATCGAGGACGAAGAAAAATCGTTGGCGGCTGATCCTGTTACAGCATACCTGACAAAAGACGAACTCATTGCAATGAGTGACCGAACTCGAAAAGCGATGGAGAAAGCTGCTAAAGAACTAGAATTTATGGAAGCTGCACGTCTTCGTGATGAATATCTGGCGATTCAAAAACTAATTGAGCAGAAGTAAAAGGAACGCGTTAGTTGACTTTCAACTCTCCGTCAATAACACTCCAATACTGATCTGGTGGCGCGACCGGTGTCTGGAGTACGTTTATCCCTTCAGTCCCAATTGCGCTACCTACGCGCGCATACAATCGCAGCGCCTTACCTTGGTTATTCCATATCAATTTTTTGCCACCTTCGCATTGCTCTGGTATCGAACCAGCAAACAAAAAATGCGCAGTTCCAGATCCAAAAACTTTAGTGCTTCCATTCTCTTCAATCGCGACAGCCGTTCTTTCATCTACGCCAATGCCGATGGGGGAAGGAACTGCGAAGTCCTTTATCAGACGTGCCATAAAAGCCACATGCCTTCCCTGCCTGGTGCGTTGCGAATAATGCTGATCTGCAATTACATTTTTTAAAACAGGCACCAGAATAAAACTCTTGGAAATACTCACCAATGGATCGTACGGATTTGCCAATGCTTCATTGGAAATGACACTGCCGTTTTTCGCATCAAAAATGTACTCACTTAAAACAGCGCAGCCTGCACTTGTACCCCCAATTGGAACTTTCTTTGATTCAATAAGAAATTTAATTGCCTTTGAAACTTCCGTGTCTGCCCAATACTTGACATAATTGCTTTGGTCGCCACCCGCAATAAACAAAGCTTCTGCATTTCTAATTTTCTCTGATGCTTCTGCCAAATTCGCTTTTTCTCTTGAGTCAATTAACAGTGTCTCTACTGAGTTGGCATTCCCCAATTGTTTGATGTAGTCATTGTAGCCCGATGACTCTGTAGCACGGATCACTACAAAATCTCCTCCCCCACTTTTGTTGATCATCCATTTGGTGGCTTCATCCACATCTGTCCCTCCGCCCATCAGCACGACACCAAATTGGGTTGTGGTCTGCACATCGGCTGCGTCTCCGGTGATCCCTAAGCTTATGGCGGAAGGTTTGCTAACTGGATTCTGCGCACAACATTCCGTACCGGTATCGCACGAAATAAACGATGCAGCGATAAGAATGAGCAGCTTATTGAGGCTAAAATGATTCATCCTTATTTTATCTTCACATCAATGCTTAATTCTTTTAACTGCTCTTGTGAGATAGTCGATGGCGTGTCGATCATGGTATCTCTTCCCGCATTGTTTTTTGGAAACGCAATGAAATCCCTGATCGAATCGGCACCTCCAAAAAGGGAACAAAGTCGATCGAACCCAAACGCGATGCCACCATGTGGAGGTGCTCCATATTCAAATGCCTCCATCAAAAACCCAAATTGTTTTTTCGCTTCTTCTGGCGAGAATCCCAATTTGCTAAACATCAGTTGTTGAGTAGCGCGGTCATGAATACGGATTGAACCGCCACCAATTTCAGTTCCGTTCAAAACCATATCGTATGCATTCGCACGTACCTTTCCGGGGTCGCTATCAAGTAATCCCATGTCTTCCGGCTTAGGTGACGTAAACGGATGATGCATGGCATGCCAACGACCTGCCTGGCCGGCAGGCAGGCCCATTTCTTCATTCCCTGCCTGTCCGGCAGGCAGGTATTCCAGCAACGGAAAATCTACTACCCAAAGTGGTGCAAATTTGTTTTTATCCCGAAGCCCCAATTGGTTCGCCAGGTGTAGCCGAAGTTCACCAAGTGCTTTCTGGGTTTTTTCCTTTTCGCCCGACAATACCAAAATAAGATCGCCCGCATCGGCATTAAACTTTTGCGCCCATCGGCTCAATTCAATCTCATCATAAAATTTATCAACCGATGATTTGTAAGTGCCGTTTGCTTCGCAGCGCAAGTAGATCATTCCCTTGGCACCTATTTGTGGTTTCTTTACAAACTCCGTTAACTCGTCTAGTTGTTTGCGGGTATAGCTTGCACATCCTTTTGCACAAATACCAACGACCAGCTCGGCATCATCAAACACTACAAATCCCTTTCCCTTGGCCACATCATTCAGCTCAACAAATTTCATCTCGAACCGTGTGTCGGGCTTATCGGAGCCGTAATATTTCATCGCATCGTCATACGTCATGTGAGGGACTGACGGCATATCAATGCCTTTCACGGATTTGAAAAGATGGCGGATCAATCCCTCAAACGTCTTGAGAATATCTTCTTGTGTGATAAAGGCCATCTCGCAGTCGATCTGGGTAAATTCCGGTTGACGATCGGCTCGCAAATCTTCATCGCGAAAACATTTTACAATTTGATAGTAGCGGTCAAATCCTGAAACCATTAACAATTGCTTGAATGTTTGAGGCGACTGCGGCAAGGCATAAAACTCCCCCGGGTTCATTCGGGAAGGAACGACAAAATCGCGCGCGCCTTCTGGTGTTGACTTGATCAAAACCGGAGTTTCAACTTCAATGAAATCCAGGCTATCTAAATAGAGACGGGTTTGCTGAGCCATTTTATGTCTTAGCTGCAACCCTTCACGTACGGTTGTTCTGCGCAAGTCCAGGTAACGGTACTTCATTCGCAGATCTTCTCCCCCATCGGTTTGATCTTCGATGGTGAACGGTGGAGTTTTAGAGGTGTTTAAAATCTCGAGCGAAGTCAATTTTACTTCAATATCGCCCGTTGGCATTTTATCATTCTTTGAAAGGCGCTCGGCAACGATGCCCGTTACTTTAATAACATACTCCCTTCCCATAGTTCTCGCCAGTTGAATCAAACTGGCTTCCGACTTGCCTTCTTCTAAAAAAAGCTGTGTAACGCCATACCGATCGCGCAAATCGATCCACAGTAAGCTGCCTTTGTCGCGCTGCCGTTGCACCCATCCCGATAGGGTGATTTCCTTGTTTACATCACCAATTCGAAGTTCACCGCACGTATGAGTCCTTAGCATAGCAAAATGATTAAATTTGAAGGCGCAAATTAATAAAAGGATATCTCTTGCGTTATTAAAAGATCAATCCATTAATAGCCTGACTATGCCAAAATCACTCATTTTCTTGTGCGTTTTCGTGTTCGGTTTTAGCCAAAGTAAGTTGGTAAAGACAAAAGTGGCAGACGGGATCACCGTTTCTATGCCGAGCGAGTTGACACCCATGACCCCGGACGACATTGTGCAACGCTATCCCTCCGTGCGGGCCCCGTTGGCTGCCTATACAAATAGGAATAGAACAGCTGACTTTAGTATAAACACGTCTGCCACCCAATGGCCAGACGATAATACTGAATTGGCACAGAAATTTTTCAAATCAGGAATCACGAATCTGTTTGATCGTGTTGATTTTATTGATCAAGGCGTAAAGGAGATCAACAAACGCAAATTCATTTTTTTTGAATTTGAATCACGAGTAAACGGAAATCGGATGAAAGAGGGTGAACAGTCTGCCGTTTTTCGCTACACGTATATTCAATATCTGATTAAGAAAGACAGGGCGATTGTTTTTTCATTCTCTTGTCCTAAAGATCTAAAAAGTGAGTGGCAACCGATAGTACACGCAATGATGACTTCCGTGAAGTTGAAAGAATAAACAGTACAGTTGGAAATCTTAGCTCAAAAAAAATCGCACGAATACTTTATGCAAGAAGCCTTGAAAGAGGCCAGAAAAGCATTGGAGTTGGGCGAGGTGCCCGTGGGCGCCATTGTGGTTTGCCAAAACAAGATCATTGCGCGTACGCACAACCAAACAGAGCTACTGACTGATGCCACCGCACATGCCGAAATGCTGGCCGTTACATCAGCTTCTTACGAACTGGGTTCTAAATACTTAAATGAATGCACGCTGTATGTAACGCTAGAGCCCTGCGTAATGTGTGCCGGGGCATTGCATTGGGTTCAATTGCAGCAACTCATTTACGGGGCAGATGACGTACAAAGGGGTTTCTCGATGCATCAAAAAAAACTGCTACACCCAAAAACAGAAATACAAAAAGGCGTTTGTGTAGCCGAAAGCCAGGAACTGCTGAGTCAATTTTTTGAAAGATTGCGGGATAAATAATAAAAAAGGCCTCGTTCAGAGGCCTTTTTTGGTTGATCAGAATCGATCTTAAACTTTTGTCTTCTTGATTTTCTTTTCGTCAACGCGCTTTCCGCTACGGTGCTCGCCCAAGATGAGAACATCTTTGGTAGTCTCGTATTGTTTGGCAGCCTGGAACATAGCCACTTCAGTATCGCGAATTAGAATCATACCGCTTTTGGCGCCCTTGTTGCGCACTTCAATGTACCAGCCATCTTTCTTCTTTTTCGGTAAAATTGGAGGTCTTCCCATGATTTTTGTGATTTTATGGGCTAAAAAGCCCGTTTTGTGAATTGATGCGCGAAGGTACGGTTTTCAGGCCATTTTGGCAAACCATTGCTAACTGCCGGCAAAGGGAGCGGTTTTAAGGAAGAGCAGAATTCAGAATCCCGGGTAGGGCAAAAAAACTACAGTTGCCTTCGTTAAATCACAATTTTGAGGTAGAAACGAGGGTATAGAGAAACCTATTGCAAAGAAAGTGGTCATCCATCTTTATTTTCTATTTTACGCTGCAGTTGTTTGTTTTTTAAGTTTCTCGAGAATGCTTAAGCATTTCCCTACCGAACATTTTTTCAAACAAATGTCTCTAGCGGCACGATTGTACTACTTCTTGCTACCGTACTTTGGATAATCAGTATTTTTATACAGTTTTTCTAAATAAAGACATATTTTTACTAAACAAAAAGAACGAATAAAAGATGACTGAATTAGGTGATTTATTATCAAAGAAGTCAATCAAAAAGGCTGATGTATCAAGAAAAACTGGCATCAGTACTTCTCGATTAAGTGAGTTGAGCAGAAATGAATCTACCAAACTTAAAGCAGAAGAATTGTTTTTGATTGCACTTGCAATTGATGTTGCCCCAATCGAAATTCTAAACAAAGTTTGTGGACACATTAAACTTAAGAAAGTAAAATGATGGAAAAGCAACTTACATACATAGACTTGTTTGCTGGCTGTGGAGGACTTTCTTTAGGACTTCACAATGCTGGTTGGAAAGGATTGTTTGCAATTGAGAAAAGTCCTGATGCATTCAAAACTTTAAAGTATAATCTAATCGACAATAAAGACCACTTCAACTGGCCTTCCTGGTTACCGAAAAAAAATATAGAAATTGACAAAGCGATACAACTTCATAAGGTTAACCTAGAAAAATTAAAGAACAAAGTTGACCTTGTAGCGGGCGGACCGCCTTGCCAAGGTTTTTCAATGGCAGGAAGAAGAAATGAAAACGACCACCGAAACAGCTTAATCAAATCCTATATTGATTTCATAAAAATAATAAAGCCGAAGATTCTATTTTTCGAAAATGTCAAAGGCTTTACAATGGAATTCAAAAAAAACAAAGACAAGGGAAAGGAATATTCATCCTATGTTGAAAACGCTCTGAATAGAGCAGGGTATTTTGTGAAAGGCGAACTTGTAAATTTTGGCGAATATGGGATTCCTCAAAAAAGAACAAGATTTATTTTAGTTGGTGTAAGAAAAGATTTAGCGAATGCTTCAAAATATTTAGCCGAAACGTTTTTCTTGACGATTAAAGAAAATAGACATTCCTTCCTTTCGGAAAAGAAGCTAACGGTCGATACAAATCTTAAAGATGCCATTTCTGACTTGTTAAAGGCTAACGGATTGAAAGAATCGCCTGATACAAAAAGTTTTCAAGCGGGTACCTATTCAAAAATAAAAAGCTCTTATCAAACATTGATGAGAGAAGGAATCAAAAATAAAATTGCAGATAGTCATCGTTTTCCAAACCATCGACCAGACATTGTCGAAAAGTTTGATGTAATACTAAAAACTTGTAGAAAAAATAAAGACATTGATGCTAAAACAAGAGAACGCTTTAATATTAAAAAGCATACAATAATTCCATTAGACAAAAACGACAAAAGCCCAACAATAACAACATTACCTGACGACTATATTCATTATTCTGAACCAAGAATATTGACAGTAAGAGAATACGCACGAATTCAATCGTTTCCTGATTGGTATCAATTTCAAGGAAAATACACCACCGGTGGTAAACGCAGAAAGCAAGAAGTTCCCAGATACTCACAAATCGGCAATGCCATTCCTCCTCTTTTTGGCGAGCAAAGTGGCTTAGTTTTAAAACAACTTATAAGCTAATGGTAGATAACAAGCTTTCCTTTAAAATTAGTACTGGTTTAAAAAATATTATTGGCCGTGATTTAATCACTGATGATTATGTCGCAGTTTTCGAATTAGTAAAAAACTCGTTTGATGCTTATGCTAAAAATGTAACGATTACTTTCAGTCAAGATAAAATAACTATTTCTGATGATTGGAAGGGGATGGATTTAAATGACATTAACAACAAGTGGCTTTTCGTTGCTTATTCAGCCAAGAAGGAAGGAGTTGAAGATAGTGAACTTGAAGAGAAAGAATTCGACTCATACAGAGATAAAATTCAAGCGAAGAAATTTTTTGCCGGTGCGAAAGGCATTGGACGTTTTTCTTGTGATAGACTTGGAAGCAATTTAACTCTAACATCAAAAAAGGCTGGTATAAATGCAAAAATTGAGCAAATTGAAGTGAATTGGAATGACTTTGATCAAGACCCTGAAGAAAAATTTATTGACATTAAGGTCAATCATAGGACACTTCAACCCGTTACGAAGGAACTCAAGAAGCTGCAAAACGGCACTACGCTTGAAATATCAAAACTCAACTCGACTTGGGATAGAAAAAAGAAACTCAATTTAAAACATTCTCTCGAAAAATTAATAAATCCCTTTGAAGATAATCCTCTAAACGGCTTTACACTACAAATTGTTGATGAATTAGAATCGAAGAATGACAGTCCTAAAAAAAACAAAAGAACAGACGTAAATGGGGAAGTAAAGAATTTTGTTTTTGAAACACTTGGTTTAAAGACTACCCAAATACTAACTGAAATAGATACAAAAGGTGAAAACATTACAACGACACTTTGGGACAGGGGAACTCTAGTTTACAAAATCAGAAGAAAAAACAATACTGTGCCTAAACTTGAAAATGTAAAAATCCTTCTGTTTCACCTTAATCGTTCAGCAAAGACAAATTTTACAAGATTAATGGGTATTGAACCCTATAAGTTTGGGTCTGTTTTTGTTTATAAAAATGGATTCAGAATTCCTCCTTATGGGGATTTTGGTTTCGACTATTTTGGAATTGATTCAAGAAAAATGCAAAAACATTTTGACAGATTTGGTTCTAGAGATCTAATTGGACGAATCGAAATAATGGGAAGCAATCCCAACTTCAAAGAAATTTCAAGTAGAGATGGTGGATTAGTTCGAAATGAGCATTATAATATGTTGGTCAAATTTTTAATTGCCAATTCATTACTTAAGCTAGAAAATTACGCGAACGATGTTCTTTTCACAAACAAAGAGGATAAAGATAAAGATGATCTGTCTGCTTTAAACAATACTACTGCAAAATCAGCATTACTAAATTTAATAACCGAAGAGATTGAGGACGACCAAACAGAATTACTTGATACCGACAGAGAAAATCTAAATATTAGAACGCAAGAGCTGTTACAAACAGCATCAACAAAAGATATTCAAGCCTTAAAGACAATTGCTGAAAAACTTGGGGATAAGACATTTTTGAAAGAAGCTGACAAGACGGAGAAAGATCTAAAAAAATTAGAAGATCTACAAAATAAATTAGCAATAGAAGAAGAAGCAAGGCTTCGCGTACAAGAGGAAAACAGAAAATTAGAACAGCAATTAGAACTTGAAAAAGAAAAGAATACTTTTTTAAAAGCAACGTCAAAGGGACTTAACGAAGATGCTAAAGGGTTAGTTCATAATATTAAACACACATCAAAAAACATAAGATCTAGTGTTGATAATCTAATCACAAAGATTAAAAGTAAATCTTATAAGGAGAAAGATATCTTTGATAAACTCCAAGTAATAAAATTTAACAATGAAAAGGTTCTAAAAATTGCTAAAATTATTACCCGAGCAAATTTTAAAACTGACGAAAATAGCCAAGTAATTGACGTGGTCAAATATGTTACACAATACATTGAAATATATGACGAGATTTTTGAAAAGAACAAACTTGACATAAAGTGTATCAACAATCAATCTAGTTTTGTGAAAAGATTGAGCGCATTGGATATTGCTTTGATTTTTGATGACTTGATTTCAAACTCAGAAAAAGCGGGAGCAAAAAATGTAATAATCGAATTCAGAAGCAAATCTGCGAACGAATTACAAATATCTGTAAGCGATGATGGGAAAGGGATTCCAAAGAGATTTGTTGATAACCCTGAAGGTATGTTTGAACTTGGTGTGTCTGAAGGAACGGAAGATGGTTCAGGAATCGGACTTCATTCGGTTAGAAAAACTCTCAAGCCAATGCAGGGGAAAATTGATTTCATTGGAAATAATAAAAAAATGAAAGGAGCCACTTTCAAAATTATAATTACAAAATGATAAAAAGAACCTGCCTCCTTATCGATGATGAAAAGCAAGATGATATCTTTCCTACCATTATTACTGAAGGAAGAAAGTACGGATTAGAAATCGAATGCCTACAGTTAAACGTAGGTAATCAAGAACATCGTGAATTCTTAGAAAATGAGGAAATTAACTTAGAAAAAGTTCTGAATGTTTTTCGTGAAAAACTAACGGGAGTTAAAATTCACCTTATGGCATTCGATTGGAATATTGGGTCCGGAATAAAAGGTCCGGAAATAATAAAATACTTTAATGACAATGGTGTTAGGACAAATATTCCAAAAATGCTGTATTCAGGAGCGTTAAAAGAGGAAGTGGAGAAATTGTTCATTTCATTTAGAGATAAAGGAACGCCTTTCAAACATATTTGGGGACAATTGAGTACATTGATTAATACAAACGCCCTGGTATTTGAACAAAGAGATACTTACGAATTGGGAATCGTAGAACAGTTACGAAAAATAGAAGATACTGTAGAAACAAGTATCGAAGAAGAATTGCGAAAGTTTCCAGAATTTCGATTCAATTCAGGCGTACCAAATAAACATTTCAAAGGTAAAACTTTTGCCGAAATCGCTGAGATTATTGAAGGTGATCCTTTTCTTAGAAACGATTTCACAAAAGATATTACTCAACAAGTAATCGCCTATCTAGCCGAAAAGATCTGAAATGAAAGAAAAGAAAATTCTAATAATCCACCCCAAAGACAAAACGACTTCTTTTCTTGATAAAATTAAAAATCATTTAATTCAATCATTTAAAGAACTGATGTTACGCACGAAGCTACTGAGAGTTGGTGGAAAATAGTAACTTTAGCCATGGACAAACACATCTTGGATATTCTGACCGATTACCAGATCAGTTCGTTTGGGAAGGT
>VYLA01000052.1_pt1 | contig 43652 bp, 46 predicted proteins | sample 5114381 | NCBI WGS metagenome assembly VYLA01 (sample SAMN12291789, study PRJNA351875) | freshwater metagenome | isolation source: freshwater lake | place: USA: Michigan, Gull Lake | collected 2011-08-08 | reverse complement strand
GAAACGAGTAGGCTTTTTCCATGTCTCACATTCTGGCATATATTTCGTAAATGTGTTAATATTTAACAGTAAAGCCGTCGTAGAACGACGGGGTTTCAGACCCAAATTTTCGATAAACCGATAAAAAACTATCAAATAACCAAAAATTACGAAAACCGGGCAAATAAATCCAAGTCAGTCCTAAGCCCGTCATTACCTGCAACAATAAAGCAGATAACCCAAAACCCTCAAAATATTGCTCAAATTGACGAATTCGGTCTGGTTCTCGGTTTTTGAGGGCCTGGGGTAGAACGGTGACTGCCAGCAATAAATGTCCACCGGCCCAGACGGTCGCCCCTAGGCTGTGGAGAATTACTAAAATTTTGAACAACATGGGTTTCTCTTGGTCATGATTTGCTAACTTATAGTCCTTGGCTCGGCTATTTCCGAGTATTCAGTAACAATAGATACAGAAAAAATCCTGATATCTTCTCCTTACTAAAAATATGGATTTAATTTTATGTCATCAAACGGCGGATTTTGACGCTTTGGGGGCAGCGGTGGGTTTATCGTTGCTGAAAGCGGGTAGTCGCATTGTGTTAACGGGGGGAGCGCACCCGACGGTGAGGGAATTTTTGGCCCTGCATCGGGATGAATTTGCTTTAATTGAACTGCGTAGTGTCAATCCGGCCTGTATTCGCTCTTTAATTATCGTTGATAATCAGTGGCGGGAGCGTCTGGGAAAAGCTTCCCAGTGGCTCGATTTAGGGCATTTACAGGCGATCGAATTGTATGATCATCATTTGGATAGTGAAAGCGATATTCATGCCTCTAGCGTCCATTTAGAAGCAGTGGGAGCCACCACGACTTTAATTGTAGAAGCTTTACAAAAAGCCCACATTAAACCAAACTCGATGGAAGCGACGGTAATGGCACTCGGTATTCACGTTGACACGGGTTCCCTGACTTTTGCCGGTAGTACCCCCAGGGATGCCTATGCTTTGGCTTGGTTAATGACCTGTGCTGCTAACATTAAAACGATCGCCCAATACTGTCAACCGAGTTTTTCCCCGCGCTTACAGGAGTTATTTAGCCTTGCTTGGGAAAATCTAGAGATTAAAACGATCCATGACCGTAAAATCGCCCACGTTCTCCTCCATACTGCCGATTTTATCCCCGGTTTGTCTAGTGTGGCCGAGCGCCTACTGGAATTATCCGATAGTGATGCGCTACTTTTCGGCCATAGTTATAGTAAAGACGAGGAAGATAAGTCCCGACAGCGTTTAACCGTGATTGGTCGCTCTAGAATCGATGGGGTGAATCTATATCGGCTTTTTTCCCCCTATAACGGCGGTGGTCATGCTCAGGCCGCTTCGGTGAGTTTTCGCGATGTTCAGCCAGTTCAACAGTTAAACCAACTGCTAGGGGACTTAATTGCCCAAATTCCACCTTCTCCTACTGCTAGGGACTTAATGTCTTCTCCGGTGCGAACAATTCGTCCCGATACTTCCATATCTCAAGCCGAGCGCATCCTTTTCCGTTACGGCCATTCGGGGTTATCGGTGGTAGATGAGCAGGATCGCTTAGTTGGGGTGATTTCTCGTCGTGACCTCGATTTAGCTCTGCATCACGGCTTTTCTCGCTCTCCTGTGAAGGGATACATGACTTGTAATCCGAAAACTATTACCCCCGACACTTCCCTTCAGGAAATCGAGTCGCTGATGGTAACGTACGATTTGGGGCGTTTACCTGTACTAGAAAACGGGCAGTTAGTCGGTATCGTCACTCGTACAGATGTATTAAGACAGATCCATCAAAATGAGCGGGTGCGTTTTGAAGGGTTTGCTTTGGTTTCCTGTCTTTTACCGGCGATTAAAGAGCGTTTAGAGCCGGTTTTATGGTCATTCCTGCAAGCTGCCGCCACTGCCGCTCAAAAACGCGGTTGGCATCTCTATCTGGTTGGGGGTGCGGTGCGCGATTTATTGTTAGCGACAGAAAGGGATACTTTATTGTTACAGGATATCGATTTAGTGGTGGATGGCTGCCATCGCGCCGCCGATGTGGGTGCGGGGGTGGAATTGGCTAATTGTTTACAGGAAATTTATCCGGAGGCCCGGTTATCGATTCACGGGGAATTTCAGACGGCGGCTTTGTTATGGCACAAAGATGAGCGTTTTGGCTCGTTATGGGTGGATATCGCCACGGCACGCACGGAATTCTATCCCTATCCTGCCAGCAATCCCCAAGTGGAGGCTAGTTCGATTCGACAGGATTTGTATAGAAGGGATTTTACGATTAATGCTCTGGCAATTCGCCTAACTTCGCCGAAAGAGGGGGAATTACTCGACTTTTTTGGCGGTATGTTGGATTTACGCGCCCAACAAATCCGGGTTTTACACGCTAATAGTTTTATCGAGGATCCGACGCGCATCTATCGAGCGGTGCGTTTTGCCACTCGGTTAGGATTTGTTATTGAACCCTTGACAGAAGGCTATATTAGGTATGCGATCGAAAGTGGAGTTTATGATCGCTCACGGCAACAAAATCAGAATGCACCCGCTTTACAGTCCCGTTTAAAAGCGGAGTTGAATTATATTTTAGAGGCGGATTACTGGGAAAGTGCCTTAGAAAAGTTGGCCGATTTGGGGGCTTTGCACTGTTTACACGGGGATTTAAGTTTAAATCGGGCTTTATGGCGACAATTGCGCTGTCTCAGTCCTTGGTTAGATTGTTTAAGTCTGGAATTGCCGGTGAATGCTTGGTTAATGCGGTTGGAATTATTAATCGCTTCTCTGGCTATGGAGGAAAGAATAGCGATCGCTAATAATTTACAATTGCCCAAAGATACTGTGGAGCGTTTACAAAAACTAGAAGTTATGGAAAGAGAGATTAGCAATAATTTTGCTTATGATCGACCCGTTAGTCAAATTGTCAGCTTTTTCAACGGTTATAAGGTTCCTAGTTTGTTACTGGTGGCGGTGAGGAGTGAGACTAGGATGCGGGCTTTAATCTGGCAATATTTAACTAAATGGTCGCAGATCGAGGCTCCTATCGACGGCAATGACCTAAAAGCTTTGGGTTATCAACCAGGCCCCCAGTTTAAATCGTTACTTGCGGCAGTGTTGGGGGCGACTTTAGATGGAATAGTCAGCAATAAAAGCGAGGCTATGGCTTTTATTGCTAGATTAACTAAGTCAGCAGATTAGGTATCGGCTGCCCCTTCATTTTCCGAAGATTGTCTTTGATCGCTGGAATAACCGCCTCTACCTCCTCTGGTGGTGGTACGATTAGAGGCAGCCCGGAATTGACGAGCGTAGGCGCGGTTGCGTTCAGCTTTTTCTTTTTTCAAATTACGACGTTTAGCCACAAGAATCTCCTTGGGATAATAGATAGACAAGCGGGGAAACGAGCGCTCGCCTCCCCTATTGACATTGACACTCTCCACCCTAAAAGTGCGGAGATTCTTGGGCTGAATCCTGCCTCCACTAGCAACGCTAATTTTGGTCTTACAGTTTCATGTCTAGTCCGACTACACCTATAAGGCAAGCACTCTTATGGACTACTCCCCAAGCGTAAATTTCTGTGTGTCCCACAGTATTTAATTGTTTTGCGTTCTTACAGTTTGGACTTAATTGAACACCATTGACTGTTAGAAATTTTGAGATCACGGAGTAGGACGTTTAACCTATTTCCTCACGTTCTCACGCTCGGAACCACCCACAAACATCCTACCACAAAGCCGTCCTAAAAGGACGGGGTTTTCAGCCCAAATTTCCGATAACCTAGAATGGTTACGATTGGGGATTAGTAGCGACGATCTTGGCTGCGATCACCGCCAGAAAAGGAAGATTTGGGTTCTCTTTCGCGAGCTTGATTGACTTTTAATTCTCGTCCCATCCATTGAGCGCCGTCAAGAGCGGCAATAGCGGCCGATTCTTGCTCTGGGGTTTCCATTTCCACGAAAGCGAACCCGCGTTTTCTTTTCGTTTCCCGATCCATGGGGAGGTGAACGCGCTTGATTTTACCATATTCGGTAAAAACTTCCGCTACATCCTCTTGGTCAACCTCGAAAGGGAGATTACCAACATAAATTGACATAAAACCTATCCTTGCACAGATAAAAACAACAGATTTGTAGAGAACCAAGATTTCGGGAACTAGCTGAACCAATACTAAACAGAAATGCTTTGACCATTAATACTGACAACGAGCCGCAGTGCCGACTTTTATTCTCGATCTCCATCCTAGCACATAGCTATTAGCTTTGATTGATTCTGCCTCTCTCGCCACGGGAGCAGATAAACTAGACTAGAATGCTGCCCTATAAAATGCCCTAATTATGAGTTTATCCCCCCATCCGATCGAAACTGCCCTAAAAACCCTGGCAGCGAAAGCGGAAAATTCCATCGAACAAACAACAAACCTAGAAGACTTAGAACAGCTAAGGGTGAATTATCTCGGTAAGAAAGGAGAATTATCGCAGATTTTACGGGAAATGGGCAAATTAACCCCCGAAGAGAGACCGCGCCTCGGTGCGATCGCTAATCAGGTAAAAGAATTAGTGCAATCGTTGCTGGAATCTCAGCGAGAAAGTCTAAATAATGCCCAAATTCAAGCGAAATTAGCGGCGGAAACCCTCGACGTCACCCTACCTGCTCTTAGCCGTCCTTTAGGGCGAATTCACCCCTTAAATAGCACAGTTGATCGCATGATCGATATTTTCGTCGGTCTGGGTTACAGCATCGCCACTGGGCCGCAGGTAGAAAGCGATTATTATAATTTTGAGGCTTTAAATATCCCTGCTGACCATCCGGCCCGGGATATGCAGGATACTTTTTTCTTGAGTGATGGTCGTTTATTGCGGACCCATACCTCCCCGGTGCAGATTCGCTACATGGAAAGTCACGAACCCCCGATTCGGATTGTGGCCCCGGGCCGCGTTTATCGTCGCGATACCGTTGATGCTACCCATTCCGCGGTTTTCCATCAAGTGGAATTATTAGCGGTGGACCAGGGATTAACTTTTACGGATTTGAAAGGAACAATTAAAGAATTTCTTAAGCAAATGTTTGGGGCCGATTTACCGGTTAAATTCCGCGCTTCCTACTTCCCTTTTACCGAACCCTCGGCCGAGGTAGATGTGCAGTGGAAAGGCAAATGGTTGGAGGTGATGGGCTGTGGTATGGTGGATCCCAATGTCTTAAAAGCAGTCGGTTATGACCCCCAAATCTATACGGGTTTTGCTGCTGGTTTTGGCGTGGAAAGATTTGCTATGGTATTACATGAGATAGACGATATTCGCCGTTGTTATAATAGCGATATCCGCTTTCTCCGCCAATTTTAGGGGGATAAACCCGATGGTCATGAGTGAAGATTTAACCAAAAAAAGACTCCTATCCGTGGCTTGTCATGCCTCGATCTTTTTGAGTGCTACGCTGGTATCGGTGGGAATTCCTTTAGCTATTTATTTCATTTCTGATGATGAAACGGTGAAGGAAAACGCCAAAGAAGCTTTAAACTTTCACCTGAATATGTGGTTATACTACCTAATTGCTGGGATTCTAATTTGGGTTTTAATCGGTTATTTGCTCTTAGCGATTCTTGGTGTGGTGAACATTGTTCTCCCCATTCTTGCTATCCTGCAAGTCTGGAAAGATGCTTATAAGGTTTTCCGTTATCCTTTTATTTTCCGGGTTCTGTAATTAATTATCGGGGTTGAACAGGTTTCAACCCTGGGTGCATCTCATTTTTGTAAATCTGTTGAGTTGGGATTTTTAAATGTAAACTATCTTCTAAAATTGGTAATTACTTCCGATTTTATCACTCAATCCAAGCCTTTGGGGGGTTCTACCCCCCAAACCCCCCGTTGGGGGCGTGGCGCCGCCCCCAAACCCCCCGCGCATTAGTTTTTCGGTGGGATGCTTACAGGCAGCTGCTGATACATCTGTAATAATTTAAAAGTCACTGATAATTGCTGATTGTCCGTATTTCTGCAAACGTGAGATGCAGCCTCAAACCTTTTTTAGTCCTGTTGCTGCTAGAAAAATAACCTCTGGAGTTTATGACTAAAATTGTCATTATTGGTGCGGGAATAGTGGGGGCCACCATTGCCTACGAATTAAGCGCCGTCGAAGGATTAGAAATTACCCTCATCGATGAAAAAAAACCGGGACAAGGAGCAACTGGGGCAGCTTTAGGGATTTTAATGGGGATTATCAGCCATAAAACTAAAGGTAGAGCCTGGAAACTGCGGCAAGAAAGTTTAAAACGTTACGAAACCCTCCTTCCTGAGCTAGAATCCCTCACCGGACTGACTATTCCCTGTCACCGTGATGGCATTGTCCTCCTGCGATCGAGTGCTGAAGACGAAGAAAATTGGCGCAAGTTAGCGCAAATCCGCCAAGAACAGGGATATTGTCTAGAAATCTGGGATAAAGAGACTTTAACCCAAAAATGTCCCCAAGTGGCCAGCGATCATCTCCAGGGTGCTATCTATTCTCCCAGTGATCGTCAAATTAACCCGGCCGCGCTCACGGAGGCTCTCGTCGCTGCTGCGGCAAGAAGGGGGGTAAAATGTCAATTTGGGGTAAAAGTTGAAAATTTCGGGAAGACAGAGCTTCAAGGCTCTAATTTGAGGCAATGCACCCATATTTATAGTTCTAATGATATAGAGGAAACCGACTTTTTGATTCTTTGTGCGGGAATTGGTTCTACTGCTTTAACCGCAACTCTTAGCCATCCAGTGGAAATCCGACCGGTTTTAGGGCAAGCTTTGCAGATAAAATTGACGCAACCTTTAGAAAGTTCCGATTTTAAGCCGATTTTAACGGGAAATGACCTGCATATTCTCCCTTTGGCCGGAGCGGAATACTGGATTGGGGCAACGGTGGAATTTATGGACGAAAAGGGCGAAATTATCCCCGATACTGCCCTATTAGAGCAAGTGTATCAACAGGCGATCGCTTTTTGTCCCTCTTTGGCCGCGGGTGCGATCGTGCGTACTTGGTCCGGTAAGCGACCGCGACCGGAGAAAAAATCCGCTCCCATCATCGAATATTTGCCCGGATACGATAACGTTATTCTGGCCACGGGACACTACCGCAACGGGGTTTTATTAGCCCCCGCTACCGCTAAAATGGTCAGGGAAATGTTAAGTGGTAATTTAGGTTTTGCTGAAAAAGTTTGTTGATGGGGTTAGGAGTCGGTCGTCAGTATTCTCCGAGTCAGGAGATTATTTTTATTTATTCTCCCCTCTCCCCTCTCTACAATAATTACTCGCAGCCAGAAATACGTTGGGTTAGTATCATACTTTGTGCTTTTTGTCAAAAAAACTTTTTTTTTGCAATAAAACTACATAAAAAAAAGATCATCATTGCTGGTGAAATTGACTGATTTACCCGTCTTAATTAGGATCACCTTCTAGGTGTGGCAATGGTTTCAACCATTGCTGCCCAAAAAAGCACAGAGTATCCCATTATGAAATTCAGTAAAATCGCTGTAACCATCATAACATCGTTGTTAAATAAAAATCTTTCTCAATTAATTCTTAAGAATTTATAAATATTGCGGAATGTTAATTTAAATATTCTCAAGTTTTTGCAGTCAATAAATAATTTTTACTTATCTTTGTCGGAAAATAGAACTCCTGCAAAAATCCAACATCTACCATTGGGTTAGGAGTCAGTATTTAGGAGTCAGGATTCGGCTTTTTTCTCCCTTCTCCCTTCTCCCTTCTCCCTTCTCCCTTCTCCCTTCTCCCTGCTATCTGCAGCCGATGACCCTATCTGAACAAGAAAGACAACAACTCTGTGACACTGCTCGGGAAGTGGCGAAACTTTCCTATTCTCCCTATTCCCGTTTTCGGGTGGGGGCAGCGGTCTTGACAAATAAAAAGATTTATGCTGGTACTAATGTAGAGAACGCTAGTTATGGCTTGAGTTTGTGCGCGGAAAGGGCAACTTTAGCGCAAATAATCGCAGCGGGCGATCGAGAAGTACGGGCGATCGCTATAGCCTGTATCGATGGGAAGGATGATATTAGTCAGTTAACTCCCTGCGGAGCCTGTCGTCAATGGATAGCCGAATTAGCACCGCAAGCAGAGATTATTATCTGTGGAACTCAGCAAAATTATTGTTTTAATCTCTCGGATTTACTGCCTTTTTCCTTTCGTTTTTAACTGTGGGTAAAGCTGACCAAAAATCATTAACCTCTCTAATTTCTACTAATACATCTTCATTATCAGGAAAATAAACTTACTCTAATAACTCAATAATTTTGCCTTTTTTAATTCCTTTAACTAACATAATATCAACTCCTTCTAAATGCTCTGGATCGTAGAATTCAACATAGAGAGAATCATCAAAAACAGTTTTTGCCGACTCAAATGAGACTTCGTGCTTTGATAGAATTTTTATCCCAGTCAAACTGCCTAAAATAATTATACTGCTACCCACTGAAACTGATGGTACATTTTTAATATGTTCTATCTATCACTTAAACGGGATATATTCAACTGTATTGAGCCATTCTTCAGGTTCAGAGGCCTTAGCAATCAATTCTAAATCCTTGACAAATTGACCAATAGTGCCTCCAAGTTGATGACCAAAAATTAAACCTGAAAACGGTTTGCCTTTTACTTGCTAAGTTTGGCTAAAACTCTAAAGCGAATGTCTTGGGTAAAGAGAATGCGCTTAAGCTCAGTTACTCTTAGCAAAGTTGATCATCAGGTAGTTGTTCAGTTCCGTCTTCAAATGCTGTTAATATATCTATGCCTCGGCGACGCAACTGTTCGGTAATTGCTTGGGGAACATGAACATCCATGTACAAGGCAATAGTCATTTACAGTAGCCCTTTTGCTTTCATACGAACATAAAAAGGCGACTTGGCAGCTTGATGAGTCATATTTTCTTGTACTTGTTGCCATTCCAGGGTGATTTCTTGGTCAATTTCTTCTTGATGGTCAAAATAGTAACCCATGGCTGCATGAGCTTCGGCTAGGGTTAAATAAAGGTGTTGACGACAGATTTCTTCTACCGACCAACCATAGGCGATGTAGTCCATGACAATTTGAGCAACGCGGATACGCGGTAATCTTTGTAAATGTGCGGGTTGGTCGTCACTTTTTTCTATGTGTGGATAGGTTAGAGCTAACATAGGGCCTCTAGTTAATTGATTTGACCTATTCTAGCAGTTTTAGGCGTTGCTGAATCAAGATATGGATGCTAATTGTGCATCCTATCCAAAAGTTATAGTCATTTCAGATAAGTCTGATACATTAGACCTCTTGCAAAAATCAAAAATCTTCCGTTAGGTGAAGAGTCAGACTTCGGCCTGAACAGATGCGATCGCCATTATTCTCGTTTCTGATAGCCGAAGATTTCTTCAGTCTGTTATACTGGGTGTGTCATTCTGGATCAGATCAATTCGGTTAGACAGAAATATCGCAATATGTCCCAATCCAGATTAGGGCTGGCAGTACCATAAAATCACCAAAGTTGATCAATTAAGTTAAACTAATTTAGTAACCCTATGGAAGTCAATTATGTTTGTTGAAACCATTGAGGCAATTGGTACAGGTGTAGGCGTAATTGAGATTTCGGAGAAACTATTTCCCACATTTAAGAGAATTTTTAATTTATTGAAGAATGGAGAATTAAAAATTGCAATTTTTGGTGCTGGTGGCACTGGTAAAAGCACCCTCGGTAAGCTATTATCGGGTGAGTTTGAGTTAAGCGGTCTCCTGCAAACTTATCAAGAGTCAATATCAATTGAACAGTACAAGCTGGAAAGTAATAATATTGGCTCAGTAATAGTTGCCCCCGGCCAAAAGCGCCGAGAAGATACTTGGGATGATCTTTTAAGAACTTTGGTCGGTGGAAAAATTAAGCTAATTATTCATGTGGTGTCATGGGGTTATCACTCCTTTGGAGAGTTTAGCTATACTCAGCACCGGCTGTATCAAAGTGGTATGACTTTAGAGGAATTTCTAAGAGAATATGCGGCAGTTTGTCGTAATCGAGAGTTAGATGTTTTAAGAAGAATAGAGCCACACTTATCAATTGCTGATCAAAGAAAAACCATAGTAATTACTTTAGTTACCAAGCAGGATCTATGGTGGAACAACAGGTTAGAGGTTAATAAACACTATGTTGAGGGAACCTATGAACAACTTATCCAAAATATTCGTAATAAGCGAGGAGCAAACAATTTTATTCATGAATATCGCTCTACCTCATTAGTAATGGAAAACTTTCTTTCAGGAGATAATGAGTTACTGATACCAACTACCCAAGGTTATGATCAACGATTAAAAGTTGCCAATTTTAGGTATTTTCTTAATGCGATCGAGTCTCTTTTTCAAATCTCATTGAGCGTTTAGGAGAAGTAAGCTAATGGCTATTCTTGATGAGGAAGACAGAAAGCTGATTATCTCTTTGTTAAATGAATACTCTGAGAAGCTTCTTAATATATGCGAACAAATAGATAGGCAGCAAAGAAACTTCGATTTTTTATGGTTGCTGTTAGCATTTGCCTGGACGATGGTTTTTTATTGGTTATTTTCTACAAAAATAATTACAATTCTTACAATTCTTACAATAACTATCGTTTCGCAATCATTCGTAATTTACATTTATTTTGGAATACAACAGCCAAGGCTAGAATTATTACAAAGAAAAGCTTCAATAATATCTGCAAAACTTGAGAAAGTTATACGGGCTGCCTCTCAAGCTCAGGAACATACTACCATGGCAGGAGGTTTTTTCAGCGATCTTGAAGTAGATTTGCGTTTATCAGATGCAGAATATGCTCTACAGCACTACAAGAATCTAGCCAAAAAAAGAAAATTCTTTGGATATTTCTAAGCTTAATTAGGGTTGGCTGAATAAATCTAAAAACCTTGTTTGGTAAGGCTTTTAGACTTTTTTCCTCTCAAAAAGTGCCAACCATTGGAGTGATCGGGGGTAAAATTCAGGTACTTTTTCCCTGAAAATTAGGTAATTGACCCCCTCAAAATCGATAAAACCCTACACCCCACACCCCACACCCCACACCCCACACCCTGTCCCCACGAAAAACTTTTTGCCGCAAACCTTAATTATCTCCTCCGGTAGCGACATTTTTAAATCTTTCTTGGGCAGCAGAAAAAGCCTCTTTCATCACCCTTTGAATCCTTTTAGGATCGGGTTTTTTACCCCCCATTAAATCGCCAAAATAGACACAAGCGCCCTCTCCTAGGGCCCAGGTATAGGCAGCGGACCAAGAAGCGGCGATGACACTGCCAAAACCGGGGATAAATTTCACCAATTCCCGACCGATGGCCTGGGCCAAAAAGCCGCCAGCGATCGCACTGACGACTCCACCGGCTTGGGATGGGGTTAAGACTTGACCGTATAATTTGCCTAAAACCCCCACCATTGACACTTGTAGGGCGGTTAACACGGGCATAGTCGCTAAGGGTAAGGGAATCGCCGCCAAGGTCGCCGCTATGACGGAAAAGGCTAACATATAGCGTCGCGCCACGTCCCGATAGAGATTGCCTAATTTATTGCTGGTTTCCCGATCTAAAAGTTGGTGGATGGTGTTAGCCTCGGCTTTTGGCAATAAATCAGCTAAATTGTCTCTAAATGCCTCTAAACCGTAAAAAACAGGGTTGTAACCGTCTTCCTCTAGGGTGAAATCGATTAGCACAGAATTATCATATAAATCCTTAAAAGTTTCTTTAATTTCTTGATAGGCGCGATTGATATCCTCGAAATCGGGAGGATAAGGGGGATGATCGGCGGTATTAGGAGGATAAAGCTGATGAAGGCAGGTGACAGCCAGTAAACAGGGTATTTTAGGGTATTTTTGCCGCAGTTGTTTGGTAATTTCCAGGAGGCTATCGGTGGCAAAATCATTAATTTTTACCGTCACGATAAAAACCTGGGCGCATCCCGTATTTTCGGCTAAATCTGCTAATAATTCCGCGATTACCGTGTCTGTGTGTTGATAGGCATCCCCTAACCCCACCGTATCGGTAAAAATCAACAGGGGTAAGTCTTCCGCGGGGTAGGTGTAGCGCTGGGTGTTTTGGGTGTGGGGACGGAAACCTTGCCCGACGATTTCCGCCGAAACTCCCGTTATTCCCCGAATAATCGAACTTTTTCCCGTTTGGGGTTTGCCGATTAACAGCGCCTCGGTGGTGGGTAATTCTTGACGGACTTTTTCTAAAATTTCCGCCACTTGATTGTCACTAACACTAAACCACTGGAGGACAGTATTAGTCAACTGGTCGATGGGGAGTCTTTTCATCACTTCCCCCGTGAGACTATTCCAAGTATTGACCAAAGAATCAATGGGCAGTTTATTAGTCATGGGGATTAGAAGGGTTTATGATAACTAAAATAGAGATTTTCAGCAATAGAATCAGACGATGACAAAAGCCGCAATTAGTCCGCAAGATTTATCATGGCCTTTTTGGCCAATTGTACCACTTTATCCCTACGGTCAAAGACGGACAATTCGCCAAGAAGTGGTGAAAGATACGCTCTGGACATTTGAGCAATTGCAGGGTATTTTTTATGTGGTCGTGCCGATTCGCATGACGGTAATTAAGTTAGCATCTGGGGGTTTATTTGTTTATGCACCAGTGGCCCCGACTCCTGAATGTATTCGCTTAATGCGTGAGTTGGAAAGTCAACACGGGGAAGTTAAATATATTATTTTGCCGACGATTTCTGGGATTGAACATAAGGTTTTTGTCGGTCCTTTTGCCCGTTATTTTCCTAAGGCTATAGTTTATGTTGCTCCTAATCAATGGAGTTTTCCTCTTAATTTACCTTTGAGTTGGTTGGGTTTACCGGCAAAACGAACAGAAATTTTACCTGCTGACTCGGCAACCACTCCTTTAGGAAAGGATTTTAGTTATGAAATTTTACCCGCAATTGATCTGAATGTGGGATACTTCTCGGAAGTGGCTTTTTTTCATCACTACTCTCAAACTCTGCTGCTGACTGATGGAATTATTTCTATCCCAGAAAATCCTCCCGCTATTTTAGAATTAGACCCCTATCCTCTCCTGTTTCACGCTAAAAATAGTGCTAAGGATTTGGTGGAGAATACCCCAGAAAATCGCCGTCGGGGTTGGCAAAGAATTTGTCTTTTTGCTCTTTATTTTCAACCTGCTGTTTTAGCTGTTCCCAATTGGATTAAGGTTTTTCGAGATGCTTTTACTGCTAAGGAAAAGAGTAAAAAAGCCTATTTTGGTTTATTCCCTTTTCAATGGGGTGATGATTGGCAAAGGACTTTTTTAAATTTGCGTCGAGAGGGGAGGTTAATAGTAGCACCCATTTTGCAAACCTTGATTCTTAATCGCACTACTGACGAGGTTAGTCAATGGGTTGATAGAATTTCCCAATGGCCGATTAAACAGGTTATTCCTTGTCATTTTGCTAGTCCGATTCAAGCTGATAGTCAAGAGTTTCAGCAGGCTTTTTCTTTCTTGTTAAAAGATTCTTATTTACCTAAAGATGACTTGGAATGTTTAGAAAGTATTGATAGTTTTTTAGTGCGCTGGCGATTGACTCCTCCTCCCGATAAAAAATTGTAATTTATGACTAAGAACTGCTATAATGTATGCGGTTGTTAGTTGATTGCTAATCAAGGTCATGCAAATTCCCGAAAATCCCAGTAATGATGACATCAGAGCGGCGTTGATTCAATTGCGAGAAGAACTTGGTCAAAAAGTTGACCGCTTAGAATATAAATTTGATGCCTATCAAAAAGGTACAGACGGTATGGTGAGAATGGCTACTACTATCATCATTGCCACCGCTTCTGTGGTAGTTTTATCTAGTCTTAGTCCTGCGGTGACAGCAATTATCACCGCTTTATATTCTGCTAATGCTCATTAGACCTCTTGTAAAAATCAAAAATTGTTGTTAGGGTTAGGAGTCAGTAGCCAGTAGTCAGGAGAATTAAGAATGAATAATAATCAATTAAATGGTCTATTTACATATTTTAGGCAATAATCCTTATTTTTGCCGTTTTTGAACCCTCAAAAATTAATTATGCAAGAGGTTTATTAGTTACTTTATCGCTCAATTCTGGTGTGTTACTATCTTTCCTGAATTTTTACCCGTTTGTTTAATTGATTCATAGTCAAGGAAATCACCAGATTAAAGAATAAATAGGTTGCCATAACTACTATTAACATTTCTACAGCTTTTCCTGTCTGATTAGCGATGGTACTAGAGATAGCATAAATATCATTATAACCAATAGCGATCGCTAAACTAGAGTTTTTAACCAGGTTTAAACATTCATTAGTTAAAGGAGGAATAATCACTGGCAAAGCTTGGGGAAAAATCACTAATCTCATCACTAATAAAGGTTTTAATCCCAAGGCTTTAGCTGCTTCCCATTGTCCCCGATTAACCGATTGAATTCCCCCCCGTACTGTTTCCGCGATAAAGGCAGCTGTATAAACAGTTAAACCGATTAAGAGGGTGGCAAACTCAGAAGAAAGATGTAAACCAAAGTCAATATTTTGATTAATAGGATTAACTTGGGGACTTTGCCATTGTAAACCCCAGATTAGAGGAAATATAACTAGGATTAGTAGGCTAGTTAGACATAAACTAAGTTTATTTTTTAGATATAAAAATACTGAGAAAATTATTCCTAAAGCAATGATAGCTAAGGCTAACCATGTCCTGAAACTATTAGCGGGGAAAGGTAAATATACTCCTGAGTTATTTAAAAATACCCTGCCAAAGAACTCTAGAGAGTCCTCAATTTTAGGCAGTTTCAGAAATACCGCAAAATACCAGAAAAATAATTGTAATAATAGAGGAGTATTGCGAATAGTTTCCACATAAATTGTTGCCAACTGACGAATTAACCAATTATCCGACAAGCGACCTAACCCGATGACTATTCCCAGACTAATCGCCAAAAATATGCCAGTAATCATAATGCGGAGGGAATTAACTAATCCCACCAAAAGAGCGCGAAAATAGGTATCGGTGGGACTGTAGGGAATAGGAGAGTCACCAATCGCAAAAGAAGCTGGTCGGTCAGGATCAAAGAGAAAGCCAAAGCCAAAACTTAAGCGTAAGCGTTGGAAATTAATCACTAAATTGTGGCCAAAAAACCAGAAAATTAGGCAGACAATTAGCAGGATAATTACCTGTAGAAAAATCTTCTGAAATCGATCATCGTACCAAAAAGAATTTTTTTGAGGTAAAGTCATAAGTAGTCGTGCAAAATAAATTTCTTGGTTAGGATAGGCACTCATGCAAAAGGCAAAAGGTAAGAGGCAAGAGGTGGTTAGATATGTGTAATTAATTTTGCGCGCGGTACTTAACAAAAGAAATCGGTGACTTTTGGCCACCGATTGAGAAAATCAACAAATATTTAGATAACTCCGAGACGGGAGAGACCGAGGATAACACCGGCGCCGAGGACATGACCAAAACTGGTAGTACCTAGTAAAGCGCCTAATCCCATACCACCGAATAAAGCGGGGGAAGGTAAAGCAGGACCGACATTTTGTTGTTGAATAGTCGCTTTACCGAAAGCAATAGCGAGAATATTGCAGATAATCATGACAATCGCCACTTTGGGACTCCATTCGCTGGAACCTTGTACGGCGGTAGCGGCCATTAATAGGGTTGAATACATTGAAATTCTCCTGAACAGGTCGTTTTAAGTTTTTAATCTTAAAGGTAGTTTTCACCCCACATCACTCCCTGTTGCAATACTTAATAATCAAAAGCACAGGAGTCAACGATACGGCCGATTCGTCTTCACTTCTGAACTACTCGCTTAGTACAAATTTAAGTTTAAGCCTACTTCTTTAGCGAAGACGGCTAATCCTTTCTTTTCAATGGTTTTGATAGCTTTGGTGGAGATGCGTAGTTTTACCCAACGGTTGCCTTCCGACCACCAGACTCTTTTCCATTGTAGGTTAGCTTCTTGTAATTTTTTGGTGCGACGGTGGGAGTGGGACACCGCATAGGCGTTATTGGCCTTTTTCCCCGTCATAGTACAGACTCTAGACATAATTTACTCCTGTGCGATCGATGTTTGTCAATAGTCAACCTTTCTAGTTTAACTCAAATCTCGTCAGAAGTCCCCCCCCCCTTCCCCTGGGTGAAGTGAACGGAGATAAATTTAACAGCAAGTGGGGGGATTAAGAAGTTGATTAAACTGGTTCACTGCTCAGACAATTTCGACAATTGCATCAAAGGTAATGGTGAGAATATTGTCAACAAATTTAGTTGTAATTTGTTACTGAATAGAAACTATTTTAATAAGTTTTAAATAGTTTCTAGCATTCTGGTTAATTCATTTTTATTTTTCCACAATTTAACTTGACAATTTTGGTATATTTTTGCGATAAAAGGAGCTTGATTACCTTGGGTTATTCTCTCGATTTTATCGATTGTTTCCACAAAAATATTAACCATTGTTTGACGAGGTAAGTTACCAGAAACTAGAACAAATACTTGAGCCTGATAACGGGCTATCTGTTGAACTTCTAAAATATTTCTACCAATGTTTACATCTTTAGTTAATACTATCCATCCTCTTTGACTAACAATAGGTAGCCACTGCGTATCTGGTGCATCTGGGGCAAAATGAGCATGATGAAATTCAATCTTAACCCCTATTTTTTGCAAAGCTTCACCGATAGACTTTCCTAAAGGGCGGTCTATAAAATAGGTGTATTGATAGGTCATGCTGCTTGCCAATTGGACTCGAATAAAATCGCTTTTTCAATTTGCCAACGTTGACAATTATAATCATTGGCAATATCTTCTATAGAGTCCCCCGCATCATAAAGTTCTGTGACAATTTTAGTGGGAATTCCTGTTCCTTTGATAGTGGGTTTTCCGAAGGAAATATTCGGGTCTATCATGAGGACTTTATCAGTGAAGTCTTCCCCCTTTAGGTTGATAGTGGGAAAAAGCCTTGTGGCGATATCTTGTTCATCCCATTCAATACGAGTTAAGAGATTATTTAAGACTTGTTTCATCGCTAATTGTCCCGAACGGGAGGCATTAATTAAATGTTCAAATTGTTCGATAAAAAGGTCAATTCCATCGGTACTAAATTGTTTTTGAACCAGAGGATGATCGGTGTTAAATTGTTCACTAATATAGTCTAGGGTAAGTCTAACTTTATCGAGAGGGATGTTATGAACGGTGCGAATAACTCTTAAAACGTGCGCTTCCACTAAGTTAGTAAAGGAAAGTTGGGGAATATTCGGATTAGGTCGTTGAATGAGGGGTAAAAACTCTTTTTGTCCTTTTTTGGTGGGGTAGGTGCGTCCCTTTACCCAGGTTCTCAGAGTGGGTAAAGGAATATGGAGATAGCGCGCAGTATCGGCTATAGTATAGGTGGGAACATGATAGAGATGCTCTAGAGATAAGGGAGATGACACTTTGACCATCGTTAATATTTTGGTGAAGTTGTTGGGATGAGATTATCGCCTATCGATTATCTCATTTTAGCTAATTTTGGTATCCTTGAGGATAGGGATAAAGTAGAATGAGCGCATCTCAGGGGACCTTGGGTCCAAATGAGGTTATATTTTATCTATAGAAGAACGTTTATAGGCTGCACCGATAATGACTAATTCACTGCCAAAATATCTAGAGGAAATCACTGGCATTTATCAACAGGGTAACGCCACAGAACACAGTTATCGTCCTGCTTTAAAAAAATTAATTGAATCCCTAAATAATAACCTACAAGCTCTCAATGAACCGAAAAGGATTGCTTGTGGCGCTCCGGATTTTGTGATTAATCAGGGTATGGTAGAAATTGGTCATCTGGAAGCAAAAGATATCGGAACTTCTCTCAAAAAGGTTGAAAATACTCCCCAAATAAAACGTTATTTACAGGCTTTGGGTAACTTAATTATCACCGATCATTTAGAATTTCGTTGGTATGTATCGGGAGAATTGCGTCTATCAGCGTCCGTGGCAACTCTTAATCAAAAAAAGCAAATTAAACCTGATTCCCAGGGTATTTTGCAAGTAGAACAAATGTTCTGATAATTTTTTCTCTCGAAAGTTATTCAGATAACAACACCGCGAGAATTAGCGAAAAAAATGGCCGCTTTAGCGCAGTTAATTCGGGATGCGATCGCACAAGCTTTGAAAGATCAAGATTGCGGGGGAATGCTGCGGCAACAATTGCAATCTTTTCAACGAGTTTTAATTAGTGATCTCAACGAAGCGCAGTTTGCCGATATGTATGCACAAACAATTTGTTATGGTTTATTTGCTGCGCGCTGTAATACGGATCAAATCAGTTCTTTTTCCCGGGAAACGGCAGGATTTCGACTGCCAAAAACTAACCCTTTTTTGCGGGGAATTTTTCATCAAATCGCTGGTACAGAATTAGATGAGCGGATTACTTGGGCCGTGGATACTCTAGCCACTATTTTACAACAAACAGACATGGAGGGGATTCTGGGCAGCTTTGGAAAACGCACCCGCAAGGAGGACCCTGTAGTTCACTTTTATGAGACTTTTTTAGCCGAATACGATAGTAAAATGCGTGAGTCTAGGGGGGTTTATTATACTCCTGAACCCGTGGTTTCTTACATGGTTCGCAGTGTGGACTATATTCTAAAAAATAAGTTTCAGATTCCTAAAGGTTTGGCCGATGCCAAAAAAATTACTATTAAAAATCATAATAATAGCCAAGAAACTCAGGAAGTTCACCAAGTTTTAATTCTGGATCCTGCTGTGGGAACCGGCACTTTTTTACACTCTGTTATCGATTATATCTATGAGAGTTTTCGTCAACAAAAAGGGATGTGGTCAAGTTATGTGAGTCAGCATCTATTACCGCGTCTCTTTGGGTTTGAGTTACTGATGGCTCCCTACACCGTAGCACACATGAAGTTAGGTTTACAACTTCAGGAATTAGGCTATGATTTTAGTGCCGATGAACGCTTAGGAATCTATCTTACCAACACCCTACAGGAAGCTTTCCAAATTCCCCCTGCTGATGGTTTTTTAAATCGTATTCGCGATGAAGCAGAGTCAGCGCAAGGTGTTAAGCAAGAACATCCTGTTATGGTGATTATTGGTAATCCTCCCTACTCTGGACATTCCGTAAATACAGGAGAATGGATTAAGGAATTATTGAAGGGAAAAGATATTATTTCTGGAGGAAAAACTGCTAGTTATTTTGAGGTAGATGGTCAACCTTTAGGCGAAAAAAATCCCAAATGGTTAAATGATGATTATGTCAAATTTATTCGCTTTAGTCAATGGCGCATCGAGAAAACTGGTTACGGAATTTTAGCTTTTGTTACTAATCATGGTTATTTAGATAACCCAACTTTTCGGGGAATGCGTCAAAGTTTATTAAAAACTTTTGATGATATTTATGTTTTAGATTTACATGGAAATAGCAAGAAAAAAGAAATCTGTCCCGACGGTTCACCCGATCAAAATGTGTTTGATATTCAGCAAGGTGTAGCTATTGGTATTTTTATTAAGTATCAAGATAGTCAGCAAGATTTAGCGAAGGTTTATCATGCTGATTTATGGGGTAAAAGAGAGATGATTGAGAATCAAGTTATTATCGGTGGTAAGTATCACTGGTTAGATGAAAATGATATTAGTTCAACTGCTTGGCAAGAATTACAACCTGATTCTCCTTTTTATCTATTTAAACCTCAGAATATTAATCTGCGCTCGGAATACGATCAATTCTGGAAGATTAATCAGATAATGTCAGTGAATGTCTTAGGATTTCAGACTCACCGAGATAATTTTGCTATAGATTTTGACAAAGATAAGATAACTAAAAGATTTCAAGAACTAAGAGAAAATAATCTTTCTAATGAAGATTATACTACTAAGTATGATATTAAAGATAACCGAGATTGGAAATTAGATAGGGTTCGTCAAGCAATTCGTTTAGATAACCAATGGCAAAATAAAATAATTACTTGTCTCTATCGTCCGTTTGATTGGCGTTATTGTTATTATAGTGATTTGATAATGGACAGACCTAGACGAGAGTTAATTGATCATGTTTTCAGAAAGGATAATCTATGTATAAATACAGTTAGACAAACTAGGCTAGATTTTTGGAATCATTCTATAGTGTCTGACACTCCGACTCCTGCTGTCTTTGTAGAAATAAAAGATGGATCTAATGTTTTCCCCCTTTATCTTTACCCAACCAATACCCCAACTCTATTTGAAACAGAACCAACCAACTCGCCAAATGGTCGCCGGCCCAATCTAGCGCCAGAATTTATTAACAAACTTTCGGCAAAACTTGGCTTAGAATTTTTCTCAGATGGCAAAGGAGACGAAAAGAAAACCTTTGGACCGGAAGACATTTTTAACTATATTTATGCCGTCTTTCACTCTCCCCAATATCGCCAACGTTACGCCGAATTTTTAAAAATAGACTTTCCTCGTGTTCCTCTCACCAGTGATAAAGAATTATTCTGGGAATTAGTCAAAAAAGGTGACAGATTAGTGCAGTTACACCTCATGAAAGGGACAGGAAAAGAAATTAGTAGCTATCCCGTGGCGGGTTCTAATCTAGTGTAACAGGTGAAATATGACGAAAATAAACAACAAATTTTGATTAATTCTGACCAGTATTTTGCGGGGATTCCGCCGCAAATTTGGAACTTTTATATCGGCGGTTATCAAGTGTGTCAGAAGTGGCTAAAAGACCGCAAAGGTCGCCACCTTAGCTACGATGACTTAGAACATTATCAACAAATTATCTCCATTTTGGGAGAATCGATCGCAATTATGGAAACTATAGATATAATTATCAATAAATATGGTGGTTTCCCCTTTAGTTAAGCCACCGGTGAGAGAAGATTAATACTAAATCCGTTGAATATAGGCTACATATCAGGAGAGGTAAAAGGTAGAATAAATAATCAGTTTTTAATAACCAGATTTAGTATTACCAGAAACTAGAACAAATACTTGAGCCTGATAACGGGCTATCTGTTGAACTTCTAAAATATTTATACCAATGTTTACATCTTTAGTTAATACTATCCATCCTTGTTAATATTTTGGTGAAGTTGTTGGGATAAGATTATCGCCTATCGATTATCTCATTTTAGCTAATTTTGCTATCCTTGAGGGTAGGGATAAAGTAAGTTTCCCGTTTCTTTGCTTAATTGCCTAATTTCAGTTGCTAACGCTTCTCTGACTTCCTGCTCTGCTGATTCTCTGCTATAACCGAATATAAGTTTAAGATTAGTGTCACAATCTCTAAAGGGGTAAACTTTCTCTTGAATACAATTAAATCCATAAATTTCAATATCTTTTAAAATTAATTGTTCTAAACACCATATTTTACCTTCAAGGTAGCCAGTAATCTGATTAGTTTCAGGAACATTTAATTTTTTTAAGCAGCGTTTATCTCCCGTGAGTAAATAGCTTAAATTATTTTGTTTATTCAAGTATCTAACATAACTGAGGAGAATAGCCTCACCTATGTCTATTCCTTCAATTTTCTGTAATTGAATAAAATCCTCCTGATTGATATTATTAATTGATATTTTATCGCAGGTTTCAACGACAGATAAAGCGTCTTCTAGGTTATATTTAACAGGGTTTCTCTTTCTTTTTTGTTGCGGTTGCCTTTTAAATTTATATTGAAATGTCTCAAGAATTTTAACTTGATTAATCTCAACTCCAAAGGTATTGAGGGTTTTCTCAAATAAACCACAGGTGGCCAATTTTAGGATAATGTCATTATCCAAACAATAAACAGAACCAGTCAAGATTAAACTCCTAACACCTTTTCTAGATACTCGTAGGTTTCGTCATCAAATTTATCCCAGTCTAACTGATTGGCCAAATATTCATTAATAATCTTGTTGCCATTTGGGTTAGGTTCTAATACTTTTAAAGTCTTCATGGCTAAAGCAAAGTAGTCCCTATTATGCCATCCATAGTTCAGAATAATTGCACCTATATCAATATCGGGATGATGAGAGATAAAATGTTCTTGAACATATTTACTCAATTTTTCAGCATTTTGGAATTTCCCATCCCCAAGGCAGTTATCACAATCACCTAAGAGTAATTCAGTGGCAAATTGATTAGCTTCTTTTTCTTCGCTATCATTATCAAATGTAATGTCTTCATCAACTAATACCCCATCTTTTAGATGTGCTAATGCTAAATGTCCTAATTCGTGCGCTAAGTTAAAAGCGAGTCTTGCCGACTGTTGATGTTTTGAACTAAGAATAATTACAGGAGAAGTGGAATGCCATTGAATTAATCCAGCAAATTTCTTAGTATTGTTAGGAAAATGATCAAAGTATCCTACCGCTATTCCCTGAGACCAACAATAGTCTAAAAGAGAGGTCAAGTCAACCTTTGGCCAGTGACTTAAGATGTCTTCCCTGATGGTTTTAGCATCCTTAGGTAAAGGGGTATAATTAACTTCAACCCCCAAGGAAATTAACTCAGCAAACCGACTCGCTAAAGCTTGCGCTAGATAGGGATGTTGGTTATTTTGGCTATTGTGCTGTTTAAATTTAGTATGGGGAGGTCTATTAAATTTGACCTCTTCTTGAGGGGTTAATAAAGATGAGAGGTCAAGATTGAGGTTTTTGGCGATATAACCTGCTCCTTCTAGGACCGCAACGGGTTTATCATTGAGTTCATCATCCCACCAACTGGGTAAGCCATTTTTTCGGACATAATTTTTTTTAAGTCCGATTTGTGAGAGTTTCTGGTAGAGGGATGCCATGGTAAGGCTTTCTGTCATGGTTTCACCCTCCCTTGTCGGCAATACTAAGTTTTTTAAGGTTTTAGGGAATCAAAGTAGATCAGTATATTCTTAGCTCTAAGATACCATCTCTAACTTAATTTTTGCCCACTGGCAATAGTCCCTTTTCACCGATAAATGACTCTCCACTCCCAACCAGAGTGATACAATTGTTAACACCACAGACCAAGAGCCAATCGAAGCGAGAGAATAAAAACTGCTATGTTAAAAGCCCTACTCGGAGACCCCAACGCCCGCAAAATTAAAAAATTTCAGCCCCTCGTCACCGAAATCAACCTGCTGGAAGAAGATATTAAAAACCTATCCGATGACGAATTAAGGAGCAAAACCAGCGAATTTAAGGAAAGATTAGACAAAGCGAGAAATTATGAGCAAAGAGAGGAGATTCTCGAGGAAATCCTCCCCGAAGCTTTCGCCATTGTCCGGGAAGCGGGCATCCGAGTCTTAGGGATGCGTCACTTTGACGTACAGTTATTGGGGGGAATGGTACTCCACAAAGGACAAATCGCCGAGATGAAAACCGGGGAAGGAAAAACCCTAGTTGCCACTCTCCCCGCTTATTTGAATGGATTGACCGGAAAAGGGGTTCACGTCGTCACCGTCAACGATTATCTCGCCCGTCGTGACGCGGAATGGATGGGGCAGGTACATCGCTTTTTAGGGTTAAGTGTGGGACTAATTCAAGCCGGTATGAGTCCGGAAGAAAGAAAGAAAAATTATGCCTGTGACATCACCTACACCACTAACAGCGAACTCGGCTTTGATTATCTGCGCGATAACATGGCTACAGTGATGGGGGAAGTCGTCCAAAGACCTTTTAACTACTGCGTTATCGACGAAGTGGACTCCATTCTTATCGATGAGGCCAGAACTCCATTAATTATATCAGGAGCGATCGATCGACCCACAGAAAAATATATTCTCGCCGCCGAAATCGCCGAGCAATTAGTGCGCCAAAAAGTAGAAGACGGACCGGGAGACTACGAAGTTAACGAAAAAGACCGTAACGTTTTAATGACCGATGAAGGCTTTAAAAAAGCGGAAGAACTATTAGAAGTTACCGATTTATACGACCAAGAAAATCCCTGGGCGCACTATATTTCTAACGCTATTCGTGCCAAAGAACTCCAGAAAAAAGACGTTAACTATATCGTCCGCAGTGGTGAAATTGTTATTGTTGATGAGTTCACGGGACGGGTATTACCGGGGCGACGTTGGGGCGATGGTTTACATCAGGCAGTGGAAGCTAAGGAAGGGGTAGAAATTCAACAGGAAACCCAAACCTTAGCCACGATTACCTATCAAAACTTTTTCTTACTCTATCCGAAATTATCCGGCATGACCGGGACGGCCAAAACTGAAGAAACGGAACTAGAAAAAGTCTATAACCTGCAAGTAACAATTATCCCCACCAACCGCGTTTCTCGTCGGCAAGATTTAGCCGATGTGGTCTATAAAAATGAACAGGCAAAATGGAACGCCGTCGCCGAAGAATGTCAACAAATGCACGAAGAAGGCCGCCCGGTTTTAGTCGGTACTACCAGTGTGGAAAAATCGGAAGTGCTTTCGCTTTTATTACAGGGAAGAAAGATTCCCCATAACTTGCTTAATGCTCGCCCAGAAAACGTGGAAAGGGAATCGGAAATCGTCGCCCAAGCAGGGCGGGCCGGAGCCGTAACCATTGCTACAAACATGGCAGGACGGGGAACCGATATCATCCTCGGTGGTAACTCTGACTATATGGCCCGATTGAAAATTCGCGAGTATTTAATGCCCAAATTAGTTATGCCCGAAGATGACAATTTGGCTTTTAGTTTACCCAGTTTAGGAGAACGAAATCGCCCCCAAGGATTCGCTCCGGGTAAAAAGAAAAAAAACTGGCGCGCCTCGGCGGAAATTTTTCCCACTGAGTTACCGAAAGAGGTAGAAAATACCCTGAAAGAAGCGGTTAAATTTGCCGTTGATACCCACGGAACTCAAAGTTTACCGGAATTAGAAGTAGAAGAAAAAATCGCTATTGCGGCCGAAAAAGCTCCCACGGATGACCAGGTTATTCAAAAGTTACGGGAAGTCTATAAATTAATTCGCAAAAGTTATGAAGATTACACCGGCAAAGAACACGATGAAGTAGTAGAAAGAGGCGGACTGCACGTTATCGGGACGGAACGCCACGAATCCCGCCGTATTGACAACCAATTGCGAGGCAGAGCGGGCAGACAGGGCGACCCCGGTTCCACACGCTTCTTTTTAAGCCTAGAAGACAATTTATTGCGGATTTTTGGGGGCGACCGCGTGGCGGGTTTAATGGATGCCTTCCGGGTGGAAGAAGATATGCCCATTGAATCGGGAATGTTGACTCGTTCCTTGGAAGGAGCGCAAAGAAAAGTGGAAACCTTCTATTATGATGCCCGGAAACAGGTGTTTGAATACGACGAGGTGATGAATAATCAACGGCGCGCTATTTATGCCGAACGTCGTCGGGTTTTGGAGGGGATGGACTTAAAAGAACAGGTGCTGCAATACGCCGAAAAAACCATGGATGAAATCGTCATGGCTTATATTAATCCCGAACTGCCGGCGGAAGAATGGGATTTAGAAAAACTGATTAGTAAATCTCAGGAATTCGTCTATCTCTTGGCAGATATTACCGCTAAAGATATCGAGGATATGAGTGTTAATGATATCAAGATGTTCCTCCACGAAGAAGTTCGCAAAGCCTACGAAATTAAAGAACGTCAAGTGGATAGTATTCGTCCCGGTTTAATGCGCGATGCCGAACGTTATTTTATCCTGCAACAAATCGATATGTTATGGCGCGAACACCTGCAAGCTATGGAAGCTTTACGCGAGTCGATTGGTTTACGCGGTTACGGTCAAAAAGACCCCCTAATTGAGTATAAACAGGAAGGCTACGAGATGTTTTTAGAAATGATGATTGATATCCGTCGTAACGTGGTTTATTCCCTGTTCCAATTCCAACCGCAAGGACAACCCCAAGCAGTGGCTAGTGAATAGTAAAAACTAAAAGTTGGCTTAAATTGGGGAGAATTGGCTAAGGCTAATTCTCTCATTTTTTTACCCCAAGAAATCAGTCACCCACAATCCACACTAGGACGAAAATTATCAGTCCAATCACTCCATAGGACAGCAACGACCCCAAAAAATTGAGGATTTGTACGGGAAAATGAATCAAAACTTGGTAAGTAAAATCGGCAGCTGCCAGCAAGGCAGCGAAAAACATAATCACAAGTGTTATCATGCTTAATATCTTCTCAATCTGATAGAATAAATGGCTATCCTTTGGGGGAATCGGCAGTGGATAGTCAGAAGTTAGGAGATTATCCCCAAGAAAAAACTCGGAGTTACTCTCCCGATTCTACCGCAATTTTAACAGCGATCGAGTTATAAGTGGGTGGGTGGAATTAAATATAAGATGAACGTAGGTTGGGTTGAAGCATGAAACCCAACGCCCGCATGGGTTACGCTACTATTAAAAACGGATTTAGTAAGTAATCTCAATTAATTCTTAGATAGTGGGATAGGCTTCTGGTTCTTTGTATTTTATCTTTAATTGTAACCGGCTACTTAGTTGATAATAGGTGGTGCGTTACGACGGATTGTTACCTTCAAGTCAAAGCAGCAATTTTTGCCGTCTAACGCACCCTACGTTTTACTATTAAAAAGGAGCCATCTCACATTTGCAGAAATACCGATAATCAGCAATTATCAGTAACTCTTAAATTATTACAGATATATCAGCAGCTGCCTGTAAGCATCCCACCGAAAAACTAATGCGCTCCGGGGTTTGGGGGGTAGAACCCCCCAAAAGCTTGGATTGAGTGATAAAATCGAAAGTAACGGCAGACTTTAGCAGAGAGTTTCCCTTTAAAAATACTAACTTAGTTGATTGACAAAAATACGATGCACCCATTAAAAACAAATAAATATTTCCCCGTTTCCCGTTCCCTTTTGCGATAAGATAATTAATATAACTCCAAGAGGACTGCTCTATGAATATTCGTATTGGTAACGGCTACGATATCCACCGATTGGTGACAGGAAGACCTTTAATTTTAGGAGGAGTAGAAATTGCCCATACTGTCGGGTTATTGGGTCATAGTGATGCCGATGTCTTAACCCACGCTATTATGGATGCCATGCTGGGGGCGCTTAGTTTAGGCGATATCGGTCATTATTTTCCCCCCACAGACCCGCAATGGCAAGGGGCGAATAGTTTAAAATTATTAGAGCAAGTTAATCAATTAATTATCGATAAAGGTTGGCAGATTAATAATATTGATTCGGTAATTGTCGCCGAAAAACCGAAAATGAAATCCCACCTTAGTGCGATGCGAACCAAGTTAGCAGAAACTCTCAATATTAATCCGGAACAGGTGGGAATTAAAGCCACTACTAACGAACAATTGGGACCGGTAGGACGAGAAGAAGGTATCGCAGTTTATGCCGTGGTTTTATTGGTTAAGGAATAAGTAATTAGTAAGAATTCGCTCAGATTAAATATCCCAAACCTATGAATATAGACACAAAAATATTAGAAACTGTCGAAGCAATGCCAGAGTTATTAAAAATAGAGCTGCTTCACTATGCTGAATATTTGATGGCCAATTATCAATCAGATGTTATTATAGAGAAATCTTCTCTTAGGAAACGTCGTTCAGGAATTTTACAAGGTACATTTACCTTGCCTTTGTCCGATGACTTTGATCAGTCTTTGGAAGATTTTCAGGAATATATGTGATGACATCTTTTCTTCTGGACACCCATACTTTCATCTGGTTAACTGAAAACGATCCTAACTTGCCTAATAATCTTCGGGAGGAAATTGATTTTGCTCCTGAAGTTTATGTCAGTATTGTTAGTCTCTGGGAAATTGCGATTAAGTTAAATTTAGGTAAGTTAGCCCTACAAAAAAGTTATGAAACCATTGAAACTAAACTAGAAGCATCAGATATAACCTTACTGTCTATATCATTTTCTGATACTCTAAAAATTTGTACTTTACCTTTGCATCACCGTGATCCATTTGATAGAATGCTAATTGCTCAATCTCTAAACAGATCGCTAATTCTAATTAGTAAAGATACTAAATTTGATGCTTATAATGTACCAAGAAAATGGACGTAATGCCCCGTTCGGATCAATTCTATTCAAGATGAGAGCAAGATAAATTTCCTAATTACCCATAGATTTCTAACATTCATTCCTAAATTCTCTCTATGACTGCCATTATCCAACAAATAAAAGAACGCTTTTCCCAGTCCCTAGTTAAATCCTTTGGGGAAAACTTCGCTGATACCGATCCTCTAATTGTGGCCGCTAGTAACCCCCGTTTTGGCGATTATCAATGTAATATTTCCCTCTCTTTAGCCAAAGAATTAAAACAAAAACCGCGGGAAGTGGCGGCAACTTTACTAAAAAATCTAGAGATAGATGATCTCTGTCAAACCCCCGAAATTGCCGGACCTGGTTTTATCAATCTTACCCTTAAACCCAGTTATCTAGAAACCCAATTAAAAGACCTAATTACCGACAACCGTTTAGGAGTTGCCGCTGCTAACCCCAGTCAAAAAATTATTGTCGATTTTTCCAGTCCCAATATTGCCAAAGAAATGCACGTTGGTCACTTGCGATCAACTATAATTGGTGATTGTATCGCCAGGATTTTGGAATTTCGTCATCATCAAGTAATTCGTCTTAATCACGTCGGGGATTGGGGTACTCAATTCGGGATGTTAATCACCTATCTACAAGAAGCTTATCCTAGCGCTTTAACCCAAGCAGATGCCCTCGATTTAGGGGATTTAGTTAGCTTTTATAAAAAGGCCAAAATTCGTTTTGATGAAGACGAAAAATTTAAAGAAACTGCCCGTCAAGCGGTAGTAAGATTACAGTCGGGTGATCCTCAAAGTCGTCAAGCATGGCAGTTACTTTGTCAACAATCACGGCGGGAATTTCAGAAAATCTATGATATTCTCGATATAAAACTGACCGAAAGGGGTGAATCTTTTTATAATCCTTACCTTGAGGCAGTAATCAGAGAATTAGATCAACAGGGATTGCTAACAGAAGACAACGGTGCTTTATGCGTCTTTCTCGATGGTTTTACCAACAAAGAGGGCGATCCTTTGCCCCTAATTGTCAAGAAATCCGACGGCGGTTATAATTACGCTACCACCGATTTAGCGGCAATTTGTTATCGAGTCCGGCAAGATAAAGCCGAAAGAATAATTTATGTCACCGATGCTGGACAAGCTAACCATTTTGCCCAAGTATTTCAGGTAGCTAAAAAAGCGGGATTTTTACCCGATAATGTGGCAGTGGTTCACGTCGCTTTTGGATTAGTTTTAGGGGAAGATGGTAAAAAATTAAAAACTCGTTCCGGGGAGACGGTAAAATTACAAGAATTACTCGATCAAGCGATCGCCTGTTCCCTGGCTGACTTAGAAAAAAGACTGGCAAGCGAGGAAAGAGAAGAAACCGGCGATTTTATCGCTAAGACTGCCAAAACTGTCGGATTAAGTGCCGTTAAATACGCCGATCTCAGCCAAAATCGCAATAGTAACTACGTTTTCAGTTACGACAAAATGCTCAATCTGCAAGGCAACACCGCCCCCTATATGCTGTACGCTTACGCTAGAGTCCAGAGTATCAGTCGCGAAGGTGGTATTAATTTTCAGGATTTAAGTGCCAATTCACCGCTAATTCTCAAGGATGAAAGCGAATTAATTCTGGCTAAACAATTACTGCAACTTCCGCAAGTAATTAGCACCGTGGAAGAGGATTTATTACCCAATCGTTTATGTGATTATCTTTACGAACTCAGTAAAAAGTATAATCGTTTCTACGAAAGTTGCCCTGTACTCAAAGCGGAAGAACCGATTAAAACCTCTCGTTTAGTTTTGTGTGATTTGACGGCAAGAACCCTAAAATTAGGCCTATCTCTCCTAGGAATCTCCGTTTTGGAAAGAATGTAAATCAGTTATCAGTTATCAGTTATCAGTTATCAGTTATCAGTTATCAGTTATCAGTTATCAGTTATCAGTTATCAGTTATCAGTTATCAGTTATCAGTTCACTGTTTACTGTTCACTGAAAAATTCATAATTCCCACACCCTACACCCCACACCCTACACCCCACACCCCACACCCCACACCCCACCCGTTGGATTGCGTATCTTTGACAAAAGCGGGTGCTATTTTATACCCAGAAAAAATGTACTATGCTGACGTGAAAAAACCTGAGTTTTTGCTAACCTAGAAATAGCTCTAATCAGAGCCAATATCTTTGGACGAAGCTTAGAGATTAATCTAGATAAACTCACTCGTGACGTTATCTATTGTCCTCTGTTGCCTATTCGCTTTCAATAGATTCTGTCTAGTTCACTCCTATCATTCGGCGAGATAATTCTGTCTCGTCATCGCTAGAATGCTACTCCCGCATCTGGGCTGCTGGTGCGATAAGCCACATCTGTTATCCCAGAGATGTTATCGTTAAAGCGGTCAAATGTCTGAACGTCCTAGAGGATTTTCGGGAAAGATTGTTCGCCCTCTCGTAATCTCAGATAGAACCTTATGAGTCAATCAATAGAAGGTAAAGCCATGGCCAATGCTGATGTATCAGATTATACCACAAATAAAATAATTTTGTCTAATTGGATTGCCCCTTGGTCGAAAGGCAATCGGAAAAACCCGTCACCGCAACCAAAATGGGATTTATGGCAACCCCTGCGGCAACGAATTGATCGCCTAGAGATTAATACGCCTGCACTAGCTCATCAGATTTGTCGTCTAATTCCGGCTCAATGTCCCTTTGCGCGGAAAATTACCCTATTTAGCCGGACAATTCTAGAGATTCCGCCCCTTTGCAAGCTAAATCCCCTCTACGAAAACCTAATGATGTTAAGATTTCGCGCTCTTTCTTACCTAGCCGATGAATGTGGAGAGGATATCGGTGCTTACTGCTAGAATGGGTGAGTGTCTTTAATCGCCACACCTATGGCCATCATTGCCCTGAAAGCTTGGTATCTGGACAAATACGAACCTATCCGCGAGGTTGTCAAACGTCCCCACGACTTGCGCTTAAGTCGCAATAGTCTCTTAAAATCGGGTTTAAGGGCCGATTTTCTCGATGATAGTCTGACGATACAGGGTTCTGTCTGGTTCCAACGCTATCTAGAAGGGGAAAGGGTGGAATTTTACCTCGAAGGTAGTGGCGGTTACGTCATCTCGAATATTGACCTGATTTCCCAAGAAATTTACTTTACTAAACAGGACCTCAGCGCTTGGTTGGATCCCGTCATTTATTTTAGCTCCCAAAGCCAATTTAAGGACTCTAGCACCGCTTTAAAAACAATTTTGACCGAAACCGTCGAAAATCTCAATAAACGCTCCCGTTTGCCCTTAAACATCGAAGAAACGCCCCGAACTGAGGGCAATGTCACCAGATTGAGTGATAGTCAATTACGCAAAATTCGCAAAAGTTTATTATTTATTGCCGATGCTACGGCGATTAGCCAAAAGGAAACGGAATTGCTGCCCAGTCCCCTAGTGGGTGTAGAATTAGGTTATGCGATCGCTTGTAAACAGGGCGGACAAATTCTGCTAACCTATCAAAATCGAGCGGAATTAAAGGGTAAACTAGCTTTTGACCTGCCAAGCTACCAAAAATTAATTTTCTCGGATCTTAGCGAATTGCGTCTCACTTTTCCGCCTTTAATGGCAACTTTATTACAAAAATTCAATCTGATTAGTTAAAAAAATGAGTAGAAAAGCTGACGAGTACGCCGTACATTTGTTCTTAAGCAGCGGACATCGCGAGGAAGTCCGTTTTTTGACTATCCAAGAATTTCAAAAGTGGTACGGCAACGAATTAGTTCCGAAAGCCGATTCCCAGGATTTTATCAATGTTCCGATCAGAAATATCCAAGGGGAATATATGGTTTTACGTCCGGCTAGTATCATTGCTATTCGCGTGGAACCCGTCTTTTTTGGCAGTGTGGAAAGAATGTAATTTGACGTTATCCCTAAAAAAGATAGTTAGATGCCGAGAATTTCAGAGATTATTGATAATTCTTTCAATATCAGCTTGAATTTGATGGCTGACTTTGCCTTGCCAGCGTTCTTTTAATTCCTTTAATCCCACTTCTGCGTATTGACAGATCTTATCTAAAACTTCTTTGCCATCGCTGGGTTGAGGATAGGAATTCTTTTTACAGATAATATAAATTCCTGCGGTTAAAGCTAAAATAACTTCTGGATCGATCTGGCTAACGGTAATTAAATCCTGTCGATTATTTAAGGTTATTCCGTAGATACTGAAGTCTTGTTTAATGGCAAAAGCAGCGGCGAATAAATAGGCATCTACCATGCGATCAAAGGTTTTATTATCTTTTAGTACCTGTAGATAATTTCTGGAAGTTTCCGAGGCATAAATCTTCAAACTGGGATCGATTCTCTGCATTAGTAACCCTCCATTACTTCAATCGTGGAAGCATCTTCATCGGCAGCTAAACGGTTAATTTTTAAAATATCGGCAGTGTGGGGACGTAAGAGATTTAACAGATTTTCATTCAAGTCGCGATCGGTGGCTAAAATAATTACTTGGGAGTTTAAATTAGGGAGAGAGTTAATAATATTTTTTTGATGTTCTTCGTCTAAATGGCCGAAAGGTGTATCCATAATTAGGGGAACACAAGTATCGGTTATTTGATTTAAACCGGTGATAAAAGCAAAAGCTAAAGCTTCCTTTTCTCCCGCACTTAAGACATCGGGATGTAATAATTTTCCTGTGATGGTACGGATTCCTAAAGTGTATTCGGGAGTGATTTCTACTCCTCTATATTCCTCCGGTTTGTTGGTTACTTGTAAATAGCGATCGCTGGTTGCTTGATTAATCATTTTTTGGGAATTATCGATATGCCATTCGATTAATTCGTTAGTGGCATTTTTTAAACCTCTGGCCATTTTAACCTGATTAGATAACATCAATGTGGTCTGATTTTCACTAGCTAAAATTTCCACTTCTTTGCGTAAATTTTCTAATTGCTTTTCTTTGATTTCGATTTCCTTTTGCAAGCGTTCGATCCTTTCTTCAATCTCCTTGACTTTTCGTTCCGATTCGCCAACTTTTCGCCAAATCTCCCTCACCGAGTCTTGATCTATTCCCGTGGTTTCCTGTTTTAGCTGTCTAATATGTTGATTAATTTCTTCGATTTTTTCTTCTAAACGATCTCTTTGCAAAAGTAATTGACTATAATTGCTAAATTTAGCATTATCTCGCATAATTCCCTGTAAATCAATTCTAATTTGGTCTTTTTCTATTCTGGTAGCGTTGTCCACTTCTAAGGACTCTAGTTCGGCAATTTGTTGAAGGATAAAGTTCCGAGAATTTTTATCTAAACAACGACCACATAGACAGCTTTCATCGTCAAGTATTGCTTTTAAAATTACTGTAGAATTAGTTTTATAAGTGCTTTTTAAGCTAGTAACTTGCAAATCATCGACCATTTCCTGTACAAAGTTAATCAGCAAAGGTATCGAAGCTTTTTTTAACCAAGAATCGATAGACTTTTGCTGGTTATCTAACTGAGTTTGTAAACCGATACGCTTTTTCTCTAAGTTATGAATTTCCTCTAATTTTTCTCGTAAACTTTCAATCTGAACGGCTTTTTCTTGAGCGTCTTGGTAGATAATTATAGCATCTTTTTCGCTATCTTTGGCATTTTTAAGCTGACCTTTTTTAAGATCAATGTCTTCTTCTAATTCTCGTAATTCTTGCAGCTTATCTCTAAAGGTTTGACTGGTTCCCTTGGCTTTATTTAAACGGTTTTCTAATTCTTGCAAGGCTTTTTCTGTATCATCACGCAGATTTCTTAATTCCGGGATACCTAAAACTTTTTCAATTGCTTCTTTTGCTTCTTTAGTTTGAGTAATCTGGGTATATTGTTCGATTTTTGAGCCATCAAAACAGAAAAAATCTCGAATAGATTTAGGAAGCAATGCTTCGATATATTCCCTGGAGTTACTTCTCATGGTTCCATCTTCATAAAATAATGCTTCCTCTACGCTAGGATAGGAACTGCTACCATTAAATTTTAATTTCGCTTGGCGACTGATAAAGTAATTTTTCTCGTTTTTAGTAAAATTTAATTCTACCCGCATTTCTATTGTCGGTGAAGAATCTCCCTTACCTCGATAAAAATAGGTTTTCAGGGTCTCCTTAGATAGAATATCTACCCCATAGAGACACCATAAAATCCCTGTCATCAAAGAAGTTTTACCGTGGCCATTATTACCGAAGATAATCTGAATTTTTCTGTCGGGATGCAGGTTAAAAGTAATATTTTGACTAGGGTAACATTTCCAATTAGTTAAGCGAATTTGTTTCAGTCTCAAAGTCATAAGAACTCTTGTAAAAATCAAAAATTTTGTGGTTGGTTAGGAGTCAGTAGCCAGTAGTCAGTAATCAGGAGAATTAAGAATGAATAATAATCAATTAAATGGTTTATTTATAGATTTTATGCAACTTAATATTTATTTTTGTCGTTTTTAAACTAAGTGGGTGGGTGGAATTAAATATAAGATGAATGTAGTTTGGGTTGAAGCATGAAACCCAACGTCCGCTTATGTTACGCTACCGCTAACCCATACTAAAAATAATTGTGCCTCCCTACTTCCAAAAAATAAATTATGCAAGAGATATATAAAATTTATGATTGTGAGGAGTCGGTATATTTTTCGATAAGTTTGACAATTTTAGGTGATAGCTGCCGATTTTTTAGAGTAATTTTTTCTACTTCTAAAGCCATGGCTTCCTTGAGCAGTTGGGGAGGTATCTCATATTTTTGGGCTAGTTCTTTAATTTTAGCAGTTATGTCCATGGATTTTCTGGGGGTTAGGGGTTAGGGAGTGGAGATTGTCAAGTCTTAATTCTTATTTGGCAAGATATACCTTGATGAGGATAAATTTTATAACATATCTGAGTAGGTAAGGCCATAGTAAGTTATAGCCTTTGTCATAAACATGAAGTATAACCTAATTTGGGATTGACGACTGACTACCCAAAAGGAAAACTTCGTACTTCACCATTAAGATAACTGCTATAAGCTGATCTACTCTCAACCTTATACAAAAACACCATAAAAGCTAAAATAGATAGCTGACAGTGATTCTGAACACAATAGCAATATAGAATAAACCGCCTTGTATTATCGTCTTCTTCTCGATTTTAATACCCTAGAAAACGGGTTAATTGTCTTAACACCCGAACAAAGTCATTATCTTAAAAAAGTTGTTCGTTTAAAATCCCATGACCGTTTTATTGCCCTAAATGGACAAGGACAAGCTTGGTTAGCAGAAATAATCGATAATTCGGCCTATCTTTTAGAAGCGATAAACGAAACTACCGAACTACCAGTACAAGTGAATTTAATGGTAGCAATTCCCAAAAATGGCTTTGATGATATCGTTCGCGCTGCCACCGAATTAGGAGTTTATCGGATTATTCCCCTGCTGACAGAACGCAGTTTAGTTAATCCTAGTCCTCAAAAAATTGACCGTTGGCGAAAAATTGCCCGGGAAGCTGTAGAACAATCAGAAAGACAGATTATTCCCATTATCGAAGAACCACAACCATTTTTAGCCATCCTTAACCGGGGAGCTAACCCAGGGACAACTTGTTATATTGGTGTTACCCGTAGAACAGTGGACCCGCTACTTTCTCAATTGCAAACATCAACCGAGATAACCATTGCCATCGGACCGGAAGGGGGATGGACGGAGGCAGAAATAGAACAAGCGATCGCTGCTGATTTTCTACCTGTATCACTGGGAAAACGGATTTTGAGAACAATTACCGCTCCCTTAGTGGCTCTCGCTATCATTAACGCCTATTTAGACAGCTAATTGACCGGAGTTTCTATGTTCAAAGAAATTGCTGAAGCGATCGATCGTCAAGACTATCAAACTGCCACCCGTCTTGTCAACGACTTCCAGACCCGAGAAAACGATAACCCTTGGCTGAAATTCTACCAAGCGCGTTTAAACGAAATCACGGGAGAAATCGCCCTAGCAGGGCAAGAATACCGAAAAATGTTGCGATTAACCGCTAATCCTCAACTTATCGCCCAAATTCGTCAAGCAATCGCCCGCTTAGAAGCGATTGAACAGGTGGAAGTTGAACAGCAACAACAACAGCGACAGGCTGCCCTCGAAAAAGCCAAAACCAACCCTAGTAATCGAGAAATGGGGCTTTTAATTCTTGAACCGGTGGCTAACGCCGAAAAACAGCCCTTAGCTCTAAAATTTGCCCAAATATTTAAAATAGATGCCTATAGCGCCCGCTTACACATCCCTAGTCGTTCGTGGCGCTTGTATCGAGTCGGGGCGATGGCCGAATTAGCAGTATATGTTCACGACTTGCGAAAAGAAGGAATTCCCTGTTTTTGCCAGCCAATTAAAGCGATTAACCAGCCTAGGGTCTATTTAGCTCGATATTTCCGGGCTATCCAACCAGAAGCCACCCTAGTCTATCAATCTTCCCACGACCTAACCGCAAGTATAACTTTTGATTGGTCAGAAGTTACCGCCGTGGTAGAGGGAATCTTGCCGATTTTTGGGGAATGTGTCGATATGGATGCGCGCCGCCATCAAGTGAGAAAAATTAGTATTCTTGATTATGCCCAGATTATTGATCTACATTTGAAAAAACAGGATTTAATTATCCGTATTTGCGATCGCCATTACCACTTTCAAGCGGGGATTACTTTTTCCGACCACCAACAAAGTCGGGAAAGACAGACCAGCAATCGAGATAACTGGAATCATTTCGCTTCTTACCTAAAACAACAACTAGCAGCAGTTCCCCTGTGGTCAGATTTTCCAGCTTTTGCCGAAACCACCGCCGATTTTTACGAATTACTGCCCATGGTCAATCCCCATTTGGACTTATTACGCATTGAAGACACCTACTGGGACACCGCCTTTCAACTCTATAGCACCCTCATCTTTCTAGAAAAAACTCCCCCTACCGCAACTTTATGACCCCTAGTAGCCCTTCTAACCCCTCTTTCGACTGGTTTAACCCCTCGCCCCAGCAAGACAGCGATCTACTGGCACAAATCGGCTTTATCCCCGGGTTCAAAGAATTTCTGACCCTGCGACAGGTTCACGCCTTGGAACACGCCACCGTCTGGGTATTAAGCGAAATGGCTGCCCGTCGTCAATCGCCTTTTGACCATTCCCAAGCGGATAACGAGGCCCTAGGAGGACTCTCCACCGATAGGGGTTTTTATCTCTACGGGCAGGTTAATACAAATGAACTGCAAATTGCGGCCAAACAGGCGCTCCATCGTCTCAAAAATGGCGAGGGGCAATTGGCATTACATCCGCGTTGTGGCACCAATTTATCGGTAACTTTAGCCTTAACCGCCGGCTTAGTCTTAGGAACTCATCTTCTCTTACCCAGAGGTCCGATTTCTCAGTTATTAGGCTTAGGTTTAGCCACCGCCGCCGCTTTTCAAATCGGGCCAGATGTGGGAATGTCGGCCCAAAAATACCTGACTACGGCCATTCCTTTTAACTTAACAATCGTTAACATTGCACCAAAGCCAGACCTATGGGGACGTTCGGGGCATTTTGTCCAAACAGAGTGGCAAGATTTGCAATAAAACTTAAAGTAAAAACCCTTTCGGCAAACTCGCTCTGATTGTAACCTGTTAACTAAACCCTTAAAAAAAACAACAGCTATGCCTGGAATCGAACGCGGAGCCAAAGTTAGAATCAAACGTAAAGAGTCTTACTGGTACAATGATGTGGGAACCGTAGCCAGTGTTGATAAAAGTGGTATCCTCTATCCCGTTATCGTCCGTTTTGACACTGTTAACTACCACGGTTTTAGCGGTAGCGCCAGTGGACTGAATACCAATAACTTCGCTGAACGTGAATTGGAACTCGTTAAGGCTGCCCCCGCTAAGAAATAAAGCTGAGTAAAATTCGGCCTATCATCACCGACTGACTGACGGGAATTCTCTCTTGTCGGTCGGTTTTTTTTTATAGCTATCAGCCTTGTATCAGTTATCAGTTATCAGTTATCAGTTATCAGTTATCAGTTATCAGTTATCAGTTATCAGTTCACTGTTTACTGATATTACATTTTGGGCGCACGCGATGCGCCTCTACCATATAAAAACTGACTAATAAATTATCTAAAAGTCGCTGTAACCTTTAGCCAACAAGAGTTAATGAGTTTAATTATCCTAGATAATTTCTTAAATACTTGACAAAATATATTTAAATAATTTATTATATTAAATAACCCAAGATCATGATAATGTGCTATCAACATAATCGGGTTTGGGTTGTTTAACAATTAGTTTTTCAGTAATCAAATCAGGAATTTATGAGCATTTTAGAACTCATAGAACAAAGACTAGAAGAAAACTTTACCCTCCACGAACAATATCTAAATCCCCAGATGGTTCGGGTACTGAAAACGATCGGTTACGATCGCCACTACATTAAAGCCCAAGGTCCATACTTGTTCGACAATCACGGGGAAAAGTATCTGGATTTACTGAGTGGTTTTGGTGTTTTCGCCCTCGGACGCAATCACCCCAAGATAGTGCAAGCTTTACAGGAAGTATTGACGGCAGAACTGCCCAATTTAGTCCAATTGGATGCTTCCATCCTAGCGGGATTGCTGGCCGAACGGTTAGCAGCGATCGCACCGACAGGATTAGAACGAGTTTTCTTTGCCAATTCCGGCACAGAAACCGTCGAGGCCGCCATTAAATTCAGCCGCTACGCCACCGGACGCAGCAAGATTGTTTACTGTCAGGGAGGCTACCACGGTTTAACCATGGGTTCCCTTTCCGCCACCGGCGATCCCCATTATCGCCAGGGATTTGGACCCTTTGTCGGCGATTTTGAGGAAATTCCCTTCGGCGATCTGGCTGCGCTCGAAAAAGCTCTAATTAACCAAGAAGTAGCGGCTTTTATTACCGAACCGATCCAAGGTCACGGGGTGAGAATTCCCGAACCGAACTATCTCCCCGCAGCGGCTGCCCTTTGTCGTCGTTACGGCACTCTTTTTGTGGCCGATGAAGTGCAGACCGGTTTAGGCCGGACTGGCAAAATTTGGGCAGTGGAACATTGGGGGGTAGAACCAGACATTTTATGCGTTGCCAAGGCTCTTTCGGGCGGTTTTGTGCCAGTGGGAGCGGTTCTCTGTCGTCCCTGGATCTTCGATCGAGTATTCGATCGCATGGACCGTTCTGTGGTTCACGGTAGCACTTTTGGGAAAAATAATCTGGCCATGGCCGCCGGTATCGCCACTTTACAGGTAATCGAGGAGGAAAAATTAGTGGAGCGCTCGGCTGTAATCGGTCAACAAATTATCGCAGAACTACAGCCCCTCGTAGATCAGTACGAATGTTTGCAGGAAGTGCGGGGATTGGGTATGATGATGGCCTTGGAATTTGCCGAACCGAGCAGTTGGTCATTAAAAGCCGCCTGGAAAATGCTAGAAACCGCCAATAAAGGGCTATTTTCCCAGTTAATCGTCGTTCCCCTCTTTACCCGCCATCAAATTCTCTCGCAGGTTTCCGGCCACGGCATGAATATCATCAAGTTTATCCCCCCCCTTACCCTCTCCGATCAGGATTGCCGTTGGATTGTCACCGCCGTTAAGGATGTGGTCGCTGATGCTCACCGCCTCCCCGGGGCCGCTTGGGAATTCGGCAAAACCTTGGCCAGCCAAGCTATACGCCAAAAAACCGCCAAAAAATAGGTTAATATGTCCAGTTTGTTTCATCCCCTCTGCGGTAGTAACCTTAGCACTCTCCTTCGCTTGTTTTTGACCAATGGCGGCATCGATCGCCCCAATTTGGCCCCGGCAACCCTGGCGCTGGCAGTTACCTTGGCGCGACTACCTTTTTCTACCCTAGAACGGATTTTAATGACAGGGTTTTATGAGCGCCGCGTGGAGGTAAAAGCACCCATTTTTATTGTCGGCTATTGGCGCAGCGGCACGACCCATCTGCACAATTTACTCGGTCAATCGGAGCATTTTGGCTATATTTCGCCCCTAGCGGTGGGATTACCCTGGGATATCCTCGGTATCGTCCGCTTATTACAACCGCTGCTGGAATTAGCTCTACCGAGCGATCGCCATGTGGATAACGTTGCCGTTACTCCCGATTCCCCCCAAGAAGACTCGATCGCCCTGGCCAGCATGATCCCCCTTTCCTACTACCATGGTTTATACTTTCCCCAACGTTTTCAGTATCATTTTGAGCGAGGGGTTTTTTTTCAGGGCTGCAGCGAGAAAGAAATCGCCACTTGGCAACGTTGGCATACTCATCTATTAAAAAAAGTTTCCATCCATCAAAAAGGCAAACAATTACTAATCAAAAACCCCGTTTATACGACACACATTGCCAAATTACGAACTATCTGGCCCGATGCTAAATTTATCCATATCTATCGCAATCCCTATCTAGTTTTTCCCTCAACCCGCCACTTTTTTACCCGCATCCTACCAGAACTAGCACTGCAATCCTACGATAATTTATCTATTGATGTCATCGAGCAAGCGATTCTGAAAAGTTATCCCCTAATGATCAATTCTCTCCTGCGAGATAGTGCCGATTTACCCAGGGATAGTTTTGTAGAAATTCGTTTTGAAGATTTAGAAAAATACCCCCTAGCACAAATCGAGAAAATTTACGATCAACTGCAACTTCCCGACTTAAAAATGGCTATGCCTCGCTTTGAGAAATATATCAGCAGTCTGCAAGGATATAAAAAAAATAATTATCCCCCAGACACAAAAGCGATCAAATTAGTCGAATCTCATTGGCTACCATTTATTCAACGTTGGAACTATTTTTAGTTATCAGCTTTTTCAGTTATCAGTTATCAGTTATCAGTCATCAGTTATCAGTTATCAGTCATCAGTGATAAGTCATCAGTCATCAGTGATAATTCATAATTAATAATTCATAATTTAATATGAAATATATTAAATTTATCTTTCTGGGTTTAGGTTTTGTTTTACTAGGGGTAATTTTACGTCAAACCAATCTACAAGAAGTGTGGCAACAAATCACCCTAGTCGGTTGGTGGGGAATGACATTAGTAATTATTTTTTATTTCCTAGAATTCCTCACCGATGTTTTTACTTGGCAACTAACTTTTAAAAGCATTCCTATCCAACCTCGATGGACAATTCGCCTATTATTAATTTACATGGTAGGGGCAGCCTTTAATCGCGTGACTCCCTTCGCTTCTTTGGGAGGAGAAGGTTTTAAAGCAGTGATGTTGAAAAGTCACTATCAGATTAGCTATAAAGAAACCAGTGCCTCGATTATTCTGACCAAGACATTAAATACTGCTTCCCTTGTCTTCTTTGCAATTATCGGTTTTTTTCTGCTCCTAGCTTCCCCAAAATTCTCCAATTCTTTTAAAACTTTTACCGGATTAAGTCTTGCTATATTCTCCAGTTGTATCCTGATATTTTTCTTGATTCAGCGATTCCGTTTATCCTCCCGAATAGTTAATCGATTAGGTCATTCTTTTTTAGGCGATCGCCTAGCTAAACCTTTAGAAAATCTTCGCAGTGTCGATGATCGTTTAGGGGAATTTTACCGGAATCTGCCACTATTTAGAAATGGCTTGATCGTCGGTTTTCTCAATTGGCCTCTCGGAGTTTTAGAAATCTATGTTTTAATGCAATTTCTCCAACATCCGATCAGTTTTGCCGATGCTTGGTTATTTGATTCCGTTGCTCAATTGGTGCGCGCTGGAACCTTTTTTATTCCCGCTAATATCGGTACTTTAGAAGGTTCTTTAGTGCTGCTGGGTGCTTCCTTAACTGGTAGTCTAGAATTAGGTTTAGCGATTTCTGTAATTCGCCGGGTTAAAGATATTCTCTGGATTATATTAGGTTTGTTGATCTGGTGGTTATTTTCCTTAAGACCGACTTTACCCGATCGCCCTTCAAAATAATCTCAATCAGTCAACTCCCGATTATTCATCCTGTAATTTTTCGCGTACATTGCGAACAATCCGCGATAATTCACTCTTTTCATCGACGCTAATTTTAGTCGGGGAACCACTAATAATCCGCTCGTAATTGCGGAAAGAATCCTTGATATCGGCCCCGTCCTGACTGATAGTATATTCACGAATCCCTTTATCGTGCCAAGAACCGCGCATCTTAAAGACGTTAATCGCTCGCGACATTTCGCCGCGAATTTCCACATACTGCAACATTAAAATCGTGTCGGTAATCGTAGAAATATGGGATTCGGTGATCGAGTGCGCTCCCATAAATTGGTCGGTGGTATTGGTGAAAAATCCCGTAATTTCCTCCTGTTTGGCGTATCCTGTCACCCCGATCACAAATTGCCGAAAAGCATTATTTGTCACCCCGCGCGCGAGCGCCGATAGAGAATCGATGGCAATACGAGAGGGTTTAAATTCCGAGATTTCCGACTTAATCATCTGTAAATGGTCTTCTAATCCCGCCGATTCGGGGTAAGAACACAACAATTTTAATAATCCCTTACGTTCCATCTCCTCAAAATCGATCCCCCAAGAAGAAGCATTTCGGGACAATTGGGCGCGAGATTCTTCATAAGCGAACAAAATCGCCCGCTCACCGCGCCGACAGCCTTCTTCCAGAAATTTACTGACTAGGAGAGTTTTACCCGTACCTGTTGCTCCTGTAGCCAAAATAATCGAATCCTTGAAAAAACCGCCCCCACACATATCATCGAGGGTTTTTACTCCCGAAGAAATGCGGACATTAGAGGAGCGCTGAGTTAAGCGCATCGCACCGAGGGGGAAGATATTAATGCCATCATTGGTGATAGTAAAGGGATATTCGCCCTTCATGTGGGTTGTTCCCCGTAATTTGAGGATTTCCGCGGTTCTGCGTCGTCTTTCTCCCTCTAGCACGTTCCGCATAATTACCACATTATCAGAGACAAATTCCTCTACACCAAAACGGGCCACCGCTCCGTATTCTTCGATACGTTCTGTGGTCATAATTGAAGTCACTCCTAATAATTTTAACCGGGCCACGAGCCGAAAAATTTCTCGCCGCACCACTGACACCGCTTCGTACTGCTGAAAAACGGCAGTTACAGAGTCAATTGATACCAGTTTGGCTTTATATTTGGTAATTGCGTATTGAATGCGCTCGATTAGGGCCGAAAGATCAAAACTACCCACCACCTCTTGACCTTCCGGATCCGGAGAAGCATCGAGAATAAATAACTTACCCTGGTCAATTAATTCTTCTAAATCCCAACCAAAACTATAGGCATTTTGGATAATATCGGTGGGAGATTCTTCAAAAGTAACAAACAGGCCCGGATAGTCAAAATACTTGATACCGTGGTAGAGAAATTGAACGGCAAGCAGGGTTTTTCCCGTGCCAGAAGTGCCACTCACTAAGGTAGTTCGCCCCATGGGTAAACCACCGTGAGTGATCTCATCAAAGCCTTCAATTAGGGTTCTAATTTTGCGAACACCTTTCGGTTTAATCGGTGGATTCAATTGGCTATTAGAGTTAGATTGAGTCATTATTTATCCAGCGAATATTTAAAGAGTAGGATTTTTATCTAATTTTTCCACAGAAACATATCAGGCCTGACTAGATACTTTATACCATCTCGATTCCCATTGACTCTTGACTTTCCCATAGACGTACTAGATTACGCCCCGATCATTTCTCCTGCATTGACATCCTCGCCGCCGTAAAACGGACGGCGATTCCTCACCACGCCACTTTTTTAGGGTGGTCGCTGAACGGGGTTGACGCTTCACGGGATGCTGCTTCTTTAACAGAAGTC
>VYLA01000051.1_pt1 | contig 46732 bp, 49 predicted proteins | sample 5114381 | NCBI WGS metagenome assembly VYLA01 (sample SAMN12291789, study PRJNA351875) | freshwater metagenome | isolation source: freshwater lake | place: USA: Michigan, Gull Lake | collected 2011-08-08 | reverse complement strand
ATAGAGCCCAGCCATCTCGGGGAACTCCTGAAGGGTCATGCTCCAGGGATGCAGGGCGAGACCCTGGGCGGCGGCGGTAAGCTGGGCCCGGGCATAGGCGCGTCCCGCAGCCAGTTGGACAGCCCGGTCCGCGGTCTCACTGCGGATCCAGAAGAAACCGGGTGTGGCCTCAATCATCTTCCGCCACATGTCGTCGCCGCTCCGGCTGGCCGTGGAGTTTGGGTCGGCCAGGGCCTCCCGGGTTATGATGCCTGTCAGCGCCATGACCTCCATCATGCCCCCCGACAAGGCTATTCCGTCGGGGTTGCGGGCGATCTCGGCCTGTCCGATACGCATCAGCCTCACCGATTCCATGTGAGTCCGCGGCGTCCGCGACTCGATCTCCCAGCCCTTCCAACTGATTGAGACAAGCTGGTCGCGAAGATCCGGCTCCCGGGTCTCTCCCGCCACAAGGCCCGGCCCGGCGGCGGCGGCGAGCACAGACTGCACTGCGGCGTCAGAAGGGCGATCCTGGAGAAAGGGGGTCCTCTCTGTCCGTCGGCGCACGATCTGGTCGAAGAGCGGGCCCGCCTTCACCCCGGCGTCCGCCCTCAGGGCGACCCTGGCGAAGGGTCGGTCATCCAGCTGGGGGCCGGGTGCGCCCTGGGGCCAGGGCTGGATGTCCGCCACAAGCCCGAGGCGGGGCGCAGCCTGGGCGATCATTTCCAGAAAGGCGCCGCACCCGATAACAATCTGACGGCCGAACGGATCTGTCTCCGGAAGCAGTCGGTTCCGGTCCGCATAGAGAGACATGCCGGCGGGCCCCTCCATCCGGACCAGCCAGGGCTGTCGATTGTGTGGATTCGGCGCCAGGAGGCCGTGGGCAAGGACAAACCGCCTGGGGTCGGTCTCCCCCTGGCCGGGATTGCGCCAGGCGGCGTACGGATCCGGAGCGGAGGTCGAGGAACCGCATCCGGCGACGCCCAGGACAGGGGCGGCGGCCAGGACCTCGAGGATGTGGCGTCGGTTAGGCATGGCGGAACCTCTTGCTTAGGTCTCAACTAACTAGCTTAGCCCTAAGCGTTTTGCAAGGCCTTGCCGTCATCGCAGGGGCCGGGGATGATCCCGCATGCCGAAGTCACCCGCAAAGCGACGCCCCGCCCCCCGGAAGCCCCCAGCGGAGCGCGCGAGAATTCAGGCTCTGTTCGAGAGGTTCGAGGCGGTCGAGTCCGATCCGCGGACCGAGCTCAGCTACACCTCGCCCTATACCCTGCTCGCCGCCGTCGCCCTTTCCGCCCAGGCGACGGATGTCTCGGTGAACAAGGCCACCGCCCGCCTGTTCGCCGTCGCCGACACCCCCGCGAAGATGCTGGACCTCGGGGAGGAGGGGATCATCCCCTACATCGCCTCCATCGGCCTCTTCCGCACCAAAGCGAAGAACCTGGTGGCGGCGGCCCGCATCCTCGTGGATCAGCACGGCGGCGAGGTTCCCCTCGAGCGGGACGCCCTTCAGGCCCTCCCGGGCGTCGGCCGGAAGACCGCCAGCGTGGTGCTCAATGAGCTGGGGGTGGAGCCCGCCATCGCGGTCGACACCCATGTCTTCCGGGTGGCCCACCGCCTGCGCCTCGCCCGAGGCAAGACGCCCGACCAGGTCGAGCATGAGCTGATGGCCGCCATACCGGACCCCTGGCGGACCCGAGCGCACCACTGGCTGATCCTGCACGGCCGCTATGTCTGCATCGCCCGGCGACCGAAGTGCGCGGAGTGCTCCGTCGCAGACCTCTGCGCCTCGCCCGAGAAGTCCAGGTAGCGCGCTGGCCCTCGGGGTCGAGGTCCGGGTGGGCCGAGCCGCCTCCGTCGCGGGTCTCGGGTTTTCCCGTCTGGGTCACGAAGCCGGGGATCACCCGGCGGAAGAGGAGGCCGCCACATTGCCCCAGACCGGCTTTGCCTGTAGCAGGACCGCGCTTGGCCAACCCCCGGGGAGCCCACATGACCGAACTCTTCGACGTCGCCGCCATCGGCAACGCCATCGTCGATGTCATCGCCCCGGCGGAGGAAGCCTTCATCGCCGGAGAAGGCCTCTCCCGGGGGGCCATGACCCTCGTAGACGAGGCCCGGGGCCGGGAGCTCTACGCCCGCATGGCGCCGGGGGTGGAGACCTCCGGCGGATCGGCGGCCAACACGGTGGCGGGCCTTTCCAGCCTGGGCGCCCGCACGGCCTTCCTCGGCAAGGTAGCGGATGACCAGCTGGGGGAGGTCTTCGCCCACGACCTGAGGGCCATCGGCGCCCATTTCCCAAGCCGCCCCCTCCGCGGCGGGCCAGCGACCGCCCGCTGCCTCGTCAACGTCACCCCGGACGGCCAGCGCACCATGTGCACCTTCCTGGGCGCCTCGGTGGAGTTCACCGACGACGATATCGACCCGGCGGTCATCGAGCAGGCAAGCATCGTCTACCTGGAAGGCTACCTCTTTGACGCCGAGGCCGCCCGGCGCGCCTTCGCCAAGGCTGCGGGACTGGCCAGGGGCGCCGGTCGGCTTATCGCCCTGACCCTTTCCGACGGATTCGTCGTCGAGCGCCACCGCGCCGCCCTCCTGGGTTTCATCTCCTCCCAGGTCGACCTCCTCTTCGCCAACGAGGCCGAGGCCCTGGCTCTGTTCGAGACCGACGATCTCGCTGTGGCGCTCGACGGCCTTCGCAGCCGCACCCGCCTGGCCGCCGTCACCCGGAGCGAGCGCGGCTCGCTCCTGCTCAGTGACGGCGAGGTGGTCTCGATTCCGGCCGCCGCCGTGGAAAAAGTCGTGGACACGACCGGCGCCGGAGACCAATACGCAGCCGGCGTGATGTACGGCCTCGCCCGGGGCCGCCCCCTCGAGGTCTGCGGACACCTGGGGTCCCTGGCGGCGGCCGAGGTGATCTCTCACTATGGGCCGCGGCCGCAGGTGTCCCTGCGCGAGCTGGCGGCCCGGGAAGGATTCTAGGCCATGGCGCGCAGGGGCGAGGTGGTTCGCGAAACCCGCGAGACGAAGATTTCCGTCCGGGTCGACCTGGATGGCGCGGGCCAGACCCGCATCGCCACCGGTATCGGTTTCCTGGATCACATGCTGGACTCCCTCGGTCGCCACGGCTCCCTCGACCTCGAGGTCGAAGCCAAGGGTGACCTTCACATCGACTTTCACCACACGGTGGAGGATGTCGGCATCGTCCTCGGCCAGGCCGTCCGCCAGGCCCTCGGGGACTTCCGCGGAATCCGGCGGTTCGGGCTGGCGGTCATCCCCATGGACGAGACCCTGACCCGCTGCGCCATCGACCTGTCCAACCGGCCCTACCTGGTCTGGCGGACCACCTTCCCGACGCCGAAGGTCGGCGAGATGGACACCGAACTCTTCAAGGAGTTCCACCACGCCTTCGCGAGCAATGCGGGCGCCTGTGTGCATCTTGAGACCTTCTATGGGGCCAATTCGCACCATATCGCCGAGAGCGGCTTCAAGGCCCTTGGGCGGGCCCTCCGCGAGGCGGTGGAGATCGATCCGCGGGCCGGCGGACAGGCGCCCTCCACCAAGGGCTCGCTCTGACCGCATGAGCCGCCTCGCCCTGATCGACTATGGGTCGGGCAATCTCCGCTCGGCCGAGAAGGCGCTCGTCCGGGCCGCCGGCGGCCGGGTCGAGGTCCGGGTCACCCATGTTCCGGAGGATGTGCTGGCCGCCGATCGCATCGTTCTTCCCGGGGTCGGCGCCTTCGCCGCCTGCATGTCCGCCCTTGATGCGCGGCCTGGACTGCGCGAGGCCCTGGACGAGGCTGTCCGCGGCCGGGGCCGTCCCTTCCTGGGTATCTGCGTCGGCATGCAACTGATGGCCTCGCGGGGCCTCGAGTTCGGCGAGACGCCCGGGCTGGGGTGGATCCCGGGCGAGGTGCGCCGGCTGCGCCCCTCGAATCCGGCGGCCAAGATCCCTCATATGGGTTGGAACGACCTCATCAACCCGCATGGGCCTGACCTGATCGCCGCCATCGGCGCGGCGCCCATGTACTTCACCCACTCCTTCGCCTTCTGGCCGGATAACGCCGCCGACGTGGCCGCAGAGGCGGACCATGGTGCAAGGTTCCCCGCCGCCGTCGTGCGGGAGAATATGGCTGGGGTGCAGTTCCACCCCGAAAAATCCCAGTCCGCCGGACTGGCCCTGCTGTCGCGTTTCCTGGAGTGGCGCCCTTGATCCTCTATCCGGCCATCGACCTGAAGAACGGGGATTGCGTCCGCGTCCTGCATGGCGACCTCGACACGGCCACGGTCTTCAACACCTCGCCGGCCGCCCAGGCCCGCGCCTGGGCCGACGCCGGGTTCCACTGGATTCATGTGGTCGACCTGAACGGCGCCGTCGAAGGCAGGGCCGTCAATGGCGAGGCCGTCGAGGCGATCCTCGAGGCGGTCTCCACCCCCGTCCAGCTGGGTGGGGGCATCCGCAGCCTTCAGGATGTGGAGCGGTGGATCGAGGCCGGGGTCTCCCGGGTCATCCTCGGCACCGTCGCGGTGACCCACCCCGAAATGGTGATCGAGGCCGCCCGGCTCTGGCCGGAACAGATCGCCGTCAGCGTGGACGTGCGCGCAGGCAAGGTCGCGACCCAGGGCTGGACCGAGAGCACGGACCTGGACGCCGTCACGGTCGCCCGCCGCTTCGAGGACGTGGGGGTGGGCGCCCTCATCATCACCGACATTGACCGGGACGGGACGGTGATGGGGTTCAACGTCGAGGCCTTCGGGGCCATTGCCGACGCCGTGGCCATCCCGGTCATCGCCGCCGGCGGCCTGGCCTCCGTGGAGGACATCATCCGGCTGAAGGCGCGGCGCGGCGCGCCCGTCGCGGGCGCAGTCCTGGGCCGGGCCCTGTACAACGGGGCCATCGACCCGGCCGTCGCCCTGGCGGCCTCAGCCTGACATGCTCAAGGTCCGCGTCATTCCCTGCCTCGACGTGAAGGATGGGCGCGTGGTCAAGGGCGTGAACTTCGTCGCCCTGCGTGACGCCGGCGATCCTGTGGAGCAGGCCCGGGCCTACGACGCGGCCGGGGCGGACGAACTCATGTTCCTCGACATCACCGCCAGCCATGAAGGCCGGGGCGCCATCCTCGACGTGGTCGCGCGCACGGCGGACGTCTGCTTCATGCCCCTTTCGGTGGGCGGGGGAATCCGCACGGTGGAGGACGCCCGGGCCCTGCTCCTGGCCGGAGCCGACAAGATCAGCGTCAATACGGCCGCCGTGGAGGACCCCGACCTGATCTCCCGCTGCGCCGACGCCTTCGGCTCCCAGGCGGTGGTCGCTGCCGTCGACGCCCGGGCGACGCCCGAGGGGGGCTGGCGCGTCTTCACCTACGGCGGGCGCCGGGACACGGGCCTGGGCGCCCCGGCCTGGGCCGAGGAGGTGGTGCGGCGCGGCGCCGGCGAGATCCTCCTGACCTCCATGGACCGGGACGGGGTCCGCAGCGGCTACGATCTGGGCCTGTTGCGGGCGGTCACGAACGCGGTCAAGGTTCCCGTCATCGCTTCGGGTGGCGCAGGAGAGGCCCGGCATATGGTCGAAGCTGTGACCGAAGGCGGAGCGGACGCCGTCCTGGCCGCCTCAATCTTCCACTTTGGCCATGTCTCCATCCGCGAGGTCAAGGCCGCTATGGCGGCGGCCGGCCTGCCCGTCCGCCAGACGGAGCCGGCCGGATGAGCCGGCTCGGCGAGGTGCTTGGGCGGCTGGAGACCGTCATAGAGGCCCGGCGGGAGGCCGATCCGGAGACCTCCTGGACCGCCCGCCTTCTTCGGGACGGACCGCCGCGCGCGGCGCGCAAGCTGGGCGAGGAAGCGGTGGAGGCCATCGTGGCCGCGGTTTCCGGGGACCGGGACGGCCTGGCTGCAGAGGCCGCGGATGTTCTCTACCACCTCCTGGTGCTGCTGGCGGCGGCGGGGGTCTCGGCGGACGAGGTCGCCGCCCGGCTGGAGGCCCGCGAAGGCGCCTCGGGCCTGGAGGAGAAGGCGGCCAGGACCCGGGCCGGGCCGTGAAGGCGCCGTCCCCCACCACCCTTATCCTCCTGGGCCTGGGCGGCGGCCTCGCCGCGGACGCCGTTCTGCACGCCGTGGAGGCGCCCGGAGAGGCGGGTCTTGTCGCCGCTGCAGAGGCCATCGGGGGCGTCTGGCTCGACGCCCTGCGCATGACCATCATTCCGCTGGTCTTCGCCCTCCTGGTCACCGGGATGGCGCGGGCGGCCGACGCGGTGGGGCGGGGCGGCCTGGCGGGGCGCGCCCTCCTGACCTTCGGCGGCGGTCTCCTCTTGGTCGCCAGCCTCACCGCCCTTTTCACCCCGGCCCTGCTGGCCGCCTGGCCCGCGCCGGGCGAGGCGGCGGCGGCCCTTCGGTCGACGGCGACAGGGGGGCGCGCGGAGATCCCGCCGACCCCGCCCCTCTCGGAGTGGCTCAGCGCCTTCATCCCGGCCAATCCCTTCAAGGCCGCGGCCGATGGGGCCATGGCCTCCCTGGTGGTCTTCGCCCTGATCTTCGGATTGGCCGTCTCCCGGCTCGACGCGGCGCGTCGGGACATGCTCGTCACGGTCTTCGACAGCGTGCAGGCCGCCATGATGGTGATCGTCCGCTGGGTCCTTGTCCTGGCGCCTGGCGGCGTCTTCCTCCTGGCCCTCACCGTGGGAGCTCGGACGGGCTTCGGCGCCGTGGGCCTGCTGGGCCATTATGTGGTCGTCGTCAGCCTGATGTGCCTGATGGCCGGAGCCCTCGGCCTCATCGCGGCCCTGGCCGGCGGGCGGACCCGGCCCCGCGAGCTGGCGGGCGCCATGGCGCCAGTGGGCGCCATGGCCATCTCCACCCAGTCCTCCCTGGCCTGCCTGCCTGTCATGCTGGCGGCCTGCGCCCGGCTGGGGATCCCGGAGCGGGTCAGCGGCCTTGTCCTGCCCATGGGCGTGGCCCTCTTCAGGATCACCAGCCCGGCCGGAAACCTGGCGGTGGCCCTCTATGTGGCTCACCTCTACGGGGTCACCCTCGCCCCGTCACAGGTGGCCGCCGGGGTGCTGGTGGCGGCCCTGGTCAGTCTGGCGGCGGTGGGCGTGGCGAGCTCGGTGAGCTTCTTCACCACCCTGGTCCCCATCTTCATGAGCCTGGGCCTGCCTATGGAGCTCCTCCCCCTGCTGCTGGCGGTGGAGACCTTCCCGGATTTCTCGCGCACCCTCGGCAATGTCGCGGGGCATGTGGGCGTCACGGCCTGGGCGGCGCGTTGGCGCCGGGCGGACGTCGCTTGAGGGCGATGTAGAAGGCGCCTTCGCCCCCATGCCGTCGGTGCGCCTCCGAGATCCCCGCCACGACCGCCTGGAGGTGCGGGGCCGCCAGCCATTCCGGCGTCAGGCGGCGGAGAACGCCGTCGCCCCGGACGCCCTTGCCCGTGATGACGAGCACCGCGCGCAGGCCATCGCGCCAGCACTCCAGGACAAACCGCTCCAGGGTCGCCCGGGCGGCGTCCTGGCCCAGGCCATGGAGATCGATGTGGGCGCCGATGGGATCCCGCTCTCGTGAGATGCGCCGCCGGCGCGCGGGCTCCAAGTCCTTGGGGCCAGCCTCCGGTGCGGGCTTCCGGATCGCTGACGAGACCGCCACACGGAGGGGAGGGGCGGCGGGATCCGGCGCCGGCAGGGCCTCGCCAGGCCCGGGGGGCGGCGTGGCGGGGGCGCTGGCCCGCCCGGGCAGGGGGTGCACCGTGGAGGTCACCTGCGACCAAAGCCGGGACTCCTCGGGGCGAAGCGGACGCCTCATGGGCGGGGGACGAGCCTGTAGAGTCTCAGGACATGCCGGATCCGGCCGGCCTCCAGGCCGGCCTCCGCGCCCTGGCCGAGGTACAGGTCCGCGCGGATGGGTCCGCGAATGGCGCCGCCGGTATCCAGGGCGGTGACAAGCCGCCGGTAGGTGGGGAAGGCGCCGGCCAGGATCGGGCTCTGCGCGTCGATCCAGTAGAGGTCGCCAGAGGTGTGCAAGGAAAGATCTACGGCGATGGCGCGACCCGCTGGCAGAGGAACGCCGGCCGCGCCCCGCGGCGGCAAGCCATCGTCGGCGGTCAGGCGGAAGAAGACGTAGCGGGGATTGAGGGCCATGATCTCCGCCGCCTCCGGGCCCCTGTGGGCGGCGAGCCAGGCGCGGATCCCCTCCGCCGAGGTTTGGCCGGCCTCCAGCAGGCCGCGCTCGCGCATGGCGTTAGCCACGCCGGAGAAGGGCTGGCTGTTGGTCCCGGCGAAGACGGCTCTCTGCGGTGGGCCCTCCGGAAAGATCAGGGTCCCGGAGCCTTGGATCTGGAGGAAGAACTTGTCTTCCGGCCGAAGCCAGGCAAGGGCGTCGGCGGCGGGCCTGGCCTCTATGGCCGCCCGGTCGGGATAGATCCCGCCTTCCGCAGGGAGATTCTCAGGGCGGGGGCGAAGGGGAGCGGAGAATTCGGCGTCCGGGGATCGGCGCGCCTGGTAAATCGGAGCGAAATACCCGGTCAGCACCCCCTCGCCGGGGAGAGGTTGTCCCAGAAACCTTTCCTCGAAAAAGCGCCTGGCCGCCTCCGAGTCCAGGAGATCCACCGCCATGGCGTCCCGGCAAGCCGAGGCGAAAGCAGGAAGCCGTCGGATCGAGCAATTCGCCCGCCAGGCCTCGAAGGCGCCGGCATGATCTTCCTGCGACCAACCGGGCAGATCGGTCAGGGGCACAAGCGCGGGCTCCGGATGGTGCGGGGCCGGGCGCTGTTCGGGCGCCGGAGGCGTCGCCTCGGGTCCCGGAGAAGGCGAAGGTACAGGCCCGGGGCGGAGCGCGCCGGGCGCAGCGCAGGCGGTGAGCAGGAGGAGCCCGGCCAGAGCAATCAGGCCGGACAGGCGCACGGATCAGGCCTCGGCGACATCGACGCTGGCCAGACGCCAACCCCCGTCCCTGTCCGCGAAGTTACGCTCGAAGGTCCAGAGTTCGGCGGTGCGACGCTGCACGACGCGGGGCTCAGCCTCATCAGGCGCCTTCACGGTCTGAAGGAGCTCGCCCAGGAAGCGCAACGCGACACGAGCCCGGTCGCCGTCGATCTCGACGGTTTCCACGTCGCAGCGGGGCGGGTGGGGAAGGTTTACGCTTTCGATCCGGCCCGAAGACTCGCGTTCGGCGATCCCGGCCTCAAAGGCCGAGCGGACCTCTTCTGACAGGAGAGGCGCCAGGGCGTCGCGGTCGCCCGCCGCATAGGCGGTGATGATCGTGCGGTAGAGGTTCCGCGCATTGGCCAGGAAGACCTGAGGGTCGAAGGCCGGATCGCGGGCCCGGATCGCCGACAGCCCTGCAGGCGCCTCTTCCAGAGGGACAGGGTCGGTCACAAGGGGCGTTACGGGCCGACGTACGGCGCCCGCAGGCTCCGGCTGGGCCGCACGCTCTTCGGGCTGACGACCCATGCGGCGCCCAAGCACCGCATAAAGCTGAAGCAGGGCGACGGCGGCGACAAGGGCGAGAAGGATGAGCTGGAGCAAGGCGGTTTCAGATGGCTTCGGACGGGGATGTCAGGCGTCAATATAGCGGCTTATTCTCTTCGCGTCAGGGGTCGGGGCTCGAGATTGCGCACGGCGCGGCTGCATGATAGCCAGCCCGGCCGGATTTAAGGCCGCTATGGGCGGTCCATGCCCCCGATGGAGCCCGCGAATGTCAGACGCTGAGACCCCTCCCGCCGCCCCAGCAGAGCCCGGCATACGGATACTGGCGCAGTTCGTCCGGGACCTGTCCTTCGAGAACCCGCGGGCTCCGGACATCCTCCGCTCAGGAGGCGCCCAGCCACAGATCGACATGGGCGTAGAGATGAACGCCCGGGGTCGCGAGGACGGCCTGTTCGAGGTTGACCTCAAGCTTTCAGCGCGCGCCGCGCGGGATGATGGGCCGGTCTTCGTGGTGGAGCTGGTCTATGGTGGACTTTTCGCCATCGACGGCGTGCCTCCGGAGAACCTCGAACCGGTTCTTCTGGTCGAGTGCCCCAGATTCCTCTTCCCCTTTGCGCGCCGGATTATCGCCGATGTGACGGCGGATGGGTCCTTCCCGCCCTTCATGCTGGATCCGATCGACTTCGGAGCGGTCTACATGGCCAGAAAGGCAGAGGCGGAGGGCATGGGGGCGGCGGTCGGCACCGCCTGAAGCCCCGGGACGGCTTTCACAGCCAGGCCTTCCAGAGCTCTGACTTCACAGTCTTAATGACAAACTCAGCGTGAGCGTCGCGCTCCGCCTCCGTAGAGCGAGGGGCCAGGGGCTTCGGCCGTGCGCCATAGTCTGACGCCACCTGGTCAGCGACCGCCCCGGTGCTGGCGACGACCGTCAGCTCAAGACCGCGCTCCCGCCCGCCGCTGAGCTCCAGGTAGACGGAGGCCAGGAGCCGAGCATCGATAAGGGCGCCGTGTTTCTCCCGCTCGGAAAGCGAGATCTTGAACCTTTTGCAGAGGGCGTCGAGAGAGTTCTGCATGCCGGGAAAGCGGCGGCGGGCGAGGGCCAGCGTATCCACCCAGCGCGGCTCAGGGATATCGGGCAGGCCGGCAAGGCCGAGCTCCCAGTTGACGAAGGCCCGGTCGAAGGCCGCGTTGTGGGCCACGATCGGGGCCTCGCCTACGAAGTCCAGAAAGGCGCTGGCCACCTCTGGGTCCGCGAACCGGGGTTTGCCCCTCAGAAAGGCGGCGGATAGCCCATGGACTCGCTCGGCGTCGGCGGGCATGTCCCGCCCCGGATCGATATAGGCGTGAAAGCTTCTGCCTGTCGGCAGAAAGTCTTCGATCTCCAGGGCGGCGATCTCGACGAGCCTGTGGCCCAGGTGGGGCTCAAACCCTGTGGTCTCGGTGTCGAGGACGATCTCGCGCGCCATGAGAACGGGAATGCCCTGTTTCGCCGCGGTCTTCAATCCGCAGCGGGGGCCCTTCGGGACTTCCAGGCGGGGTCACGGATCGCCTCGAGCACACAGCGCACGCCCTCTCGCGCCGCCTCCAGGCCTTGGCCCGTATCAATCACAAAGTCCGCTCGTGCGCGCTTCTCTTGGTCGGGCGTTTGTCGGGCGAGGATGGCGTCGAGCCGCTCCGGCGTCATCCCTTCCCTGGCGAGGACCCGGGCCCTCTGCACATCGGCAGGCGCGGTGACGACCACGACCGCGTCCATGTTCCGCTCGCCCCCCGTCTCAAACAACAAGGGAATGTCAAACACCAGAACGTCGGCGCCCAAAGCCTCGGCACGGCGGTGAAACTCCAGTCGGTCGCGGCCCAGGAGGGGATGGACCACCGCGTTCAGCCGGGTCATGGCCGCGTCATCACCCAGGACACGTCGTCGCAGGGCCTCGCGGTCGACAGCGCCATCGCGGGTCACACCGGGAAAGGCGGCCTCCAACGGCTCCACCGCCGCTCCGCCTTGCACGTAGAGGTCGGCGACGGCGGCGTCGGCGTCGTAAACCGGGACGCCGGCGTCCCGGAACATCTGGGCGGTGGTGGACTTGCCCATGCCGATGGAGCCGGTCAGGCCGATATGGATCACGGAGCCTCTCCCAACAGACGAAGGACGCGCCCCCGCACGTCGGCGGCGGCGGGGGGCGGTTGGCCGAAAAAGGCCGTAAAGGCAGGTATGGCCTGGCCGATCAGCATGTCCAGGCCGTCGACAGTCCTAAGGCCTCGGGCGGCGGCGGCCTTAAGGAAGGGCGTGCGCAAGGGCCTGTAAGTCATGTCCATGGCGACAGCGGTGGTGGGCGCCCCTGAAAAGTCGGGCGGCGGCGGCGCGTCGGGTCCAAGTCCTGCGGAGCTGGCGTTGACCAGGGCGGCGGCTCCGGACAGGGCGCCGGGATCGGTGGTGTTCAGCGCCCTGACCCGGTCGCCGAAGCGTGCGGCCAAGTCCTCGGCCCGGGCGCGGGTCCGGTTGAGGAGGCGCACCTCTGGACATCCGGCCTCGAGGAAGGCGGCGACGGCACCGCGGGCCGCGCCTCCGGCGCCGTAGAGGACCAGTGGCCCGCTGTCGGGGCGGAACCCCGGCGCCTGGCGGGCGAAGGCGTAAAGAAGGCCTTCTCCGTCCGTGTTGTCGGCGCTGACCGATCCGTCGGTCCCGAAGACCAGGACATTGGCTGCACCGGCGGCGTGCGCGCGGGCGCTGACCCGGTCAGCGGCGGCCAGGGCTTCGGTTTTGAAGGGCAAGGTCACGTTGATGCCGGCCAGGGTTCCGCCCCGGAGGCCGTCGACGAAGGCCCTGAATCGGCCCGGCGCCAGACCGAAAGCCAGATAGGCCCCATCGAGACCCGCGGCCTCGAGCCAGGCGTTGTGCAGGACCGGGCTCAACGAATGGGTGATCGGGTTTCCCACCACCCCGGCCAGACGCGTAGCGGCTGTCAGGTTCATGGCGTCAAGACGCCCTCGCGACGGAGTAGCTCCAGGAGCCCGGTCAGCGGCAGTCCGAGGATGGTGAAATAGTCACCGCGAATCTCGGAGAAGAGCTGCACCCCCGGACCCTCGAGCCGATAGGCGCCCACAGATGACAGAACCTCTTCGCCCTCCCCCGCAAGATAGGCTTCCAGGAAGGCGTCGCTGAAGGTGCGCATGACCAGCTCGGCGCTGGAAAGCGCTTCCCAGATGACAACGCCATCCCGGGCGGCGGCGACGGCGGCGTGCAGCCTGTGGGCGCGACCCCTCATGGCGCGTAATCGATCGGCGGCCTCAGCGAGGCTGAGCGGCTTGTCGTGCAGGCGCCCCTCGAAATCGAGGGTCTGGTCTGCTCCGACGACCAATCCCGGACGCCGCCGGGAAACTGCGAGGGCCTTTTCCCGCGCCAGCGCCGAAGCGACTTCAGCCGGCCCTGCGCCCCCCGCGAGGATCACCGTCTTCAGCGCCGCCTCATCGACTCCGGAATCGGCCGCTTCAAAGGACACGCCCGCGCCCTGGAGGAGGGCCGAGCGGGCGGCGCTCCGGGAGGCCAGGATGACGTCGGGAGGTGTCATGGCGCCCCCTTCGCCGCAGGACGGGAGGTCTGCAGCAGATTGAGGACAGATGCGGCGGTCTCTTCGACCGAGCGGCGTGTCACGTCGATCACAGGCCAGCCCTGCCGTTCGTAAAGGCGGCGGGCCTGAACCACTTCCTCGCGGACCGCCTCGATATCCGTATAGGCGGTATCGCGGGACTCCTTGAGGGACAGGAGCCGGTTTCGGCGGATCTGGATGAGCCGATCCGGCGAGATGGTCAGGCCCACGACCAGAGCCGACGACAACCGCGACAAGGCTTCGGGGACCGGCCGCCCCGGCACCAGGGGAAAATTGGCGGCCCGCACGCCCCGGTGCGCCAGATAGATGCAGGTGGGGGTCTTTGAGGTCCGGGACACCCCGATAAGGACCACGTCGGCCTGGTCGAGCTCTGCACCCCCTTGGCCGTCGTCGTGGCCGATGGCGTAGTTGAGAGCGTCGATCCGGTTGAAGTAGTCGGTGTCGAGGGCGTGCTGCACGCCCACACGCCGGGTCAGGGAAGCGCCGAGATACCGGGAAAGAGCCGATACGAGGGGATCGAGGGCGGCGATACAGGGCATGTCCAGACGCCGGCAACCCTCCTCCAGAGCGGTTCTAAGGCTGTCGTCAACAATGGTGTGCATGACGACGCCCGGCGCATCCTCGATGTCCGCCAAGGCCCGCTCCAGCTGCCGAGGCGAACGGACGAGGGCGTAATAGTGCTCGATAGGCAGGACATTCTCGAAGCGGGCGCAGACCGCCCGCGCCATGGCGTTGAGGGTCTCACCTGTGGAGTCGGAGACCAGGTGCACATGGAAGTAGGTGGCGAATCTGCTGGCGACGGTCATGCTGGTCGGGGGTTCTGGCGCGACCCGGGCGGGATCGGGAAGGTGGGGAGGGGTACGGGGTTTTCTGGGGACAAACCTGTCGATCTCTTCTTAGCTCAACCGAGCGGGCATGGGGAGAAAAGCGCGCCGGTCGCGAGCGACCGGCGGTCGGCTGTGGGAAGGCAGGGGAAAGCGCCGGGTTCCGTCACCAGAACCTTCCCGTGTGGGCGGTCTTTTTTCAGGCTTAAGGAAAACCCTGCGGAAATGTCAGCGCCCCTTCGGACATCCACAGGATGTGTCTTGATATTTTATTTCATTTCAAATGGTTAGGCCTACTCCACAGGCGTTCGGTCGCCCGAACCCACAGTGTGTGAAGGTTTGGTGATACGCTGGGGAAACCCTCGGCGATCTGCGATCCTCCCCAGGTTTGCGGCCCCCTATCACTACCTCCACCCAAAAAAGAAACTTGTATTGTGAAGGACAGGTGCCAGCCTTTCGCCATGACGCTTGAGCCCGACGTGGGGGCAGGGTTTAAGGGCCTCATGACTGAGGCTCCCAGACCTAAACTTCTCCGAACCCTGGCCGGCGAGAGCTTCGAGCGACCCCCGGTCTGGTTCATGCGCCAGGCAGGGCGATCCTTACCTGAGTACCGGGAGCTCAGAACCCGGGCGAAGGACTTCCTGGCCTTCTGCTACGATCCGGAAATGGCCGCCGAGGCAACGCTCCAGCCCATGCGGCGCTTTCCCTTTGACGCGGCCATTGTCTTTGCGGACATCCTGCTGATCCCCCAGGCCCTGGGCCAGGAGGTCTGGTTCGAGGTGGGCGAGGGTCCCCGGCTCGGGCCTCTCCCTGAGGTCGCCGCACTGGTCGGGGAGATCGAGGCGTCCACCAGCCGCCTGGCCTCCATCGGCGAGACCCTCTCACGGGTCAGATCGGCCCTGGAGCCCGAGCGGGCGCTGATTGGATTCGCCGGGGCGCCTTGGACTGTGGCCACCTACATGATCGAAGGCCGGAGTTCCGACCGGTCCGGGGCGCGCGCTTTTGCCTACTCTGAGGCGGACCGCCTGGACCAGATCCTGGAAGTGCTGGTCGAGGCGACCGCCCGCTATCTGGTTCTCCAGGCCCGCAGCGGCGCTCAGGTGCTTAAACTCTTCGAGAGCTGGGCGGAGGGGCTGGCTGAGGATGTCTTCCATCGTGTCGTGATCCAGCCGCACCGAGAAATCATCCGCCGGGTTCGCGCCGCGGGCGTGGAGGCGCCATTTATCGGCTTCCCGCGCGGCGCCGGCGCCCTGGTGGATAACTACGCCGACGCCGTTCCGGTCCAGGCCGTGGGGCTCGACACTCAGGCGAGTCTGGCCCAGGGGCGCAGGATCCAGGCGGGGGGAAAAGCCATTCAAGGCGCCCTTGACAACCTGCTCTTGCGGGCCGGCGGGCCGGCTATGGACGCCCGGATCGACGCCCTTATAGAGGGCTGGAGTGGGGGCCCTTATATCTTCAATCTCGGCCACGGCGTTCTCCCCGACACGCCGGTCGCCCACATCGAGCGCGCTGTCAGGAGAATCACAGCCACATGAGCCGCCTCGCCGTCGTCTTGTTCAACCTAGGCGGGCCAGATGGCCCCGCCGCCGTTCGGCCGTTCCTGTTCAACCTTTTCAAGGATCCCGCGATCATCGGGGCGCCGGCCCCGGTCCGCTATCCGCTGGCCGCCTTCATCTCCGCCACACGCGCGAAGGGGGCTCGTGCCAATTACGCCTTGATGGGCGGAGGCTCTCCTATCCTCCCGGAGACGCGTCGACAGGCTGAGGCCCTGGAGGCGGAGCTGGCGCGTCTGCGGCCCGGACAGGAGACCCGGGTGTTCATCGCCATGCGCTACTGGAAGCCCTTCGCCGCCCAGACTGCGATCGAGGTGGCGGCTTGGGAACCGGATGAGATCGTCCTCCTGCCGCTTTACCCGCAGTTCTCCACCACCACGACCGCTTCGTCCCTCAAGGACTGGTCACTGGCGTACAAGGGGCCAGGCCAAAGCCGGGCCATCTGCTGCTATCCGACCTCCTCAGGTCTTGCCGAGGCGCACGCCCGAGCCATTCGGGAGGTCTGGGTTAGCGCCGGCAGGCCAGCTGGCGTCCGGCTCCTGTTCTCGGCGCATGGGCTTCCCGAGAAGGTCGTTAAGGACGGAGACCCCTACCAGGCTCAGATAGAGGCCACGGTCGCTGCGGTCGCGCGTCTTCTGCCGGAATTCACGGACTGGGGGATCAGCTACCAGAGCCGGGTCGGCCCGCTGAAATGGATCGGCCCGTCCACGGATGACGAGATCCGGCGGGCCGGGGCCGAGGGTCTTGGCGTCTTGGTCTCGCCCATCGCCTTTGTATCCGAACACGTCGAGACCCTCGTCGAACTGGACCATGAGTATGCGGAGTTGGCGGAGGCGTCAGGTTGCCGGGTCTGGCTCCGCGCCCCCGCTCCGGGGACAGATCCTGCCTTCATTTCGGCCCTTGGGAATGCCGTAACCGCCGCTCTGACCCGGGACGGGGGTACGGCGCCGGATGGGGATTGGTCCTGCCCCGCAGCCCATGCCCGCTGTCCGTGCCGGGAGCGAAACGCCGGGGCCCGGCGATGAACCTCTATGATCTGCTTCGGGGGCTTCATATCCTGGCGGTCATCGCCTGGATGGCGGGGATCCTGTACCTGCCGCGACTCTTCGCCTACCACGCCGACGTCGAGCCCGGCTCGGAGATGGACCGGACCTTCCAGGTCATGGAGCTGAAACTCTACCGGATCATTATGGGGCCGGCCATGGTCGTGTCCTTTCTGCTGGGGCTCGCCCTGATCTGGGTCGACGCGACGGCCCGGCTGGGCGGTTGGGATTTTCTCCTGACACCCTGGATGCTCGCCAAACTGGCCGGCGTGGTCTTTCTGCTTGGGTGGCACCATTTTCTGGGCGCTGCACGCAAGCGTTTCGCCGCCGGGGCGAACACGCGCTCCAACAGGTTCTGGAGAGCGACCAACGAGCTGCCCTTCCTCGCCGCCATTGTAATGGTTCTGGCCGTCACGCTGGAGTTCGGCGGCTGAGCTTCCCTGCTCGGCGGTGCTTGACCCGCCCCGGAGAGTGTGGTTCCGCTTCCGGCATCGGATTCCGGCCCTGCCGGGGCCCGATCCCGCCTCCCACCGGGGCTGCGAGGGCGCGAGGCGCCTCGCCGGATCCCGGTCCTGAAAAAGATTGATGTGATGCGGACGCCAAAGCGCGTCCTGGCTGGCGCAGGGGAGTCCTGCGTCCGCTCTGAAAACCCGAAAGATACAGATGTCTGACGACCATACGCCGCAGGACGCCGCCGACCTCGTCGAGTCCATTGAAGACGCGAGCCTGGGCCTTGGAGCCGGCGAAGAGGCTCGTGGCGAGGATGATGAGCCCTCGCAGGCTGCGCAAGCGATCGCCGCCATGGGCCTGTCCCGCATGTCCCTGCAGGAGCTGAAGGACAAATCTCCCGCTGATCTCCTCAGCTTTGCCGAGACCCTGGAGATCGAGAACGCGAACTCCATGCGAAAGCAGGACATGATGTTCGCCATCCTCAAGGTCCTGGCCGAGGAGGGGGTGGAGATCTCCGGCTCCGGCACCATGGAGGTTCTGCCCGACGGGTTCGGCTTCCTGCGCTCGCCAGAGGCCAACTATCTGCCCGGCCCCGACGACATCTATGTCAGCCCCTCTCAGATCCGGAAGTTTGGCCTGCGCACTGGGGACACCGTGGATGGCGGTGTCCGCGCCCCCCGCGAGGGCGAGCGGTATTTCGCCCTGGTGAAGGTCGACCAGATCAACTTTGAGCCGCCCGAGAACGTTCGCCACAAGGTTCTGTTCGACAACTTGACCCCGCTCTATCCGCAGGAGCGGCTGAGGATGGAGATGGAGGACCCGACGCTGAAGGATCGCTCCGGCCGGGTCATCGATATCGTGTCCCCCCTCGGCAAGGGGCAGCGCTGCCTGATCGTCGCCCCGCCCCGGGTCGGCAAGACGATCATGATGCAGAACATCGCCAAGGCGATCGCGGCCAATCATCCCGAGTGTTACCTCATCGTCCTCCTGGTCGACGAGCGGCCTGAAGAAGTGACCGACATGCAGAGGACCGTGAAGGGGGAGGTGATCGCCTCGACCTTCGATGAACCTGCCCAGAGGCACGTCCAGGTGGCGGAGATGGTCATCGAAAAGGCCAAGCGCCTGGTCGAGCACAAGCGCGACGTCGTGATCCTTCTGGACAACATCACCCGTCTCGGTCGGGCCTACAACACCACCGTGCCCTCCTCGGGCAAGGTGCTGACCGGTGGTGTCGACGCCAACGCCCTCCAGCGCCCGAAGCGCTTTTTCGGCGCCGCGCGGAACATCGAGGAAGGCGGCTCCTTGACCATTATCTCCACCGCCCTGATCGACACGGGCAGCCGGATGGACGAGGTGATCTTCGAGGAGTTCAAGGGCACCGGGAACTCGGAAATCGTCCTGGACCGGAAGGTGGCGGACAAGCGGATCTACCCGGCCATCGATATCCTGAAGTCCGGCACCCGGAAGGACGAGCTCATCACGCCCCCGGGGCAGCTGGCCAAAACCCATGTGTTGCGCAGGATTCTGGCGCCCATGGGGGCCCAGGACGCGATCGAGTTCCTCCTCGACAAGCTCCGCCAGTCCAAGAACAACGACGACTTCTTCCAGTCCATGAACACCTGAGCGGCGGGGGCCGGTGTTTCACGTGAAACACCGGTGAACCGGACCTGGATTCAGGGGATCAGGAGGGTCGACCCGATGGTCTGGCGGGACTCCAGGGCCTCATGGGCCGCCCGGGCCTGGCTGAGCGGGAAGGTCTGCCCGATCTCGATGTCGATCTCTCCCGCCGCGATCCGCGCAAAGACCGCCCCGGCGCTGGCGTCCAGTTCCTCGGTCGTCGCCACATAGTCCCCCAGGGTCGGACGGGTCAGGAAGAGTGAGCCCATGCGCATCAGGCGGCCGGGTTCCACGGCCGGCGGTGGGCCTGAAGCGTTTCCGAAGCTGACAAAGACGCCCCGCCGCGACAGGCTGGCCAGGGTGCCCTCGAAGGTCGCCGCCCCGACGGAGTCGTAGGCGACCGAAACCCCTGCACCCTGGGTGATCCTGCGGACCTCGGCCGCCACGTCCTGTTCGCCGTAGAGGATGACGTGGTCGGCCCCCAGGTCCCGGACCCTGTCTCCCTTGGCGGCGCTGCCGGCCGTCGCGATGACCTGCGCGCCGAGGGCCTTGGCCCACTGCACCAGGATCTGACCTACGCCGCCCGCTGCGGCGTGGATGAGAACAGTCTCACCCGGCGCGACGGGCCGGCACCTGAGGAGAAGGAATTCCGCGGTCATGCCTTTGAGCAGGGCCGCGGCCGCCGCGCGATCCTCCACCCCTTCGGGGATGCGCACCGCGCGGGAGGCGTCTACGCAGTGCCACTCCGCATAGGCGCCGATGGGTCCTGAAGCGAAGGCCACCCGGTCGCCCGGGGCAAATCGCGTCACGCCCTCGCCCACGGCGTCCACCTCGCCGGCGCCCTCCATGCCGAGGCCGGAGGGCAGTTTCAGGGGATAGAGCCCCGAGCGGTGGTAGGTGTCGATGTAGTTGACGCCGATGGCGGTCTGGCGGACGCGGATCTGGCCCGGACCCGGTGTCGGGGCGTCTAGGTCCACGAGCGCCAGGACTTCAGGCCCGCCCGTCGCGTTCAGTCGGATGCCCTTCATGGCTCAGGCGCTCCCCAGGTGGGCGCGGAGGAAGGCCAGGGAGCGCGCCCCGGCCAGGGCGGCGTCCGCAGCGTGATAGTGCTCACCCCCCGCCCGGGCGAAGGCGTGATCGCGTCCCGGATAGGTATGGAGGGTGGCCAGGGCCTGGCCCGCCAGACCCTCCCGGATCGCGGCTTGTGCCGGCGGCGGGACAAACCCGTCGGCCTCGGCGATGTGAAGCATGACGGGGTTGCGGAGGTTGGCGCTCTCGCCCAGCAGGCCCTCGATCCCGACGCCATAGTAGGACACGGCCGCATCGGTATCGGTCCGGGTCGCCGTCAGCCAGGCCAGCTGGCCGCCCAGGCAGAACCCCACGGCGCCGACCTTCCCGGTGCACCCGGGTTCGGAGCGGAGATGGGTGATCGTCGCGGCGATGTCCTTAACTCCGGCGCCGGGGTCAAAGGCGTTCATCAAGGCGAAGGCCTTCTTCCACTCGGCCTCGGTTTGGTCTGTGATGTCGACGCCGGGTTCAAGCCGCCAGAACAGGTCCGGGCAGACAGTCAGGAAGCCCTCGGCGGCCAGCGCGTCTGTGATGTCCCGCATGACGGCGTTCACACCGAAGATTTCCTGAAGCACCACGACGGCGGGCGCGCTTGCAACGGCGGGGCGGGCGACATAGGCCGACATTTCGCCGCCTTCGACCTGGATATGGATGGTCTCTCCCATGGGGATCTCCTGTCTTTACCGTTACCACACTTAGGCGTGCGCTTCGGCGGGCGGAAGCGGGTTTTGCGAAGCCGCGCCCCCCACGCTATCGTTGTCCCCCGCGCTGGCCAGACTCTGAGAGGATTGCCCCATGAAGATCACGGTCGAGATTGACTGCTCCCCCATCGAGGCCCGGACCTTCCTGGGCCTTCCCGATGTGAGCGAGCTCAATGCCCGCCTTGTCGAAGAAATGCAGGCCCGGATGAACGCCAACATCGCCATTCTCTCCCCCGAGGAGCTCATGAAGAACTGGACGGCCTTCGGAGTTGGGGCACAGGAGCAGTTCTCGAAACTGATGACCCAGGCCGCTGGCATGGGCATGGGCGCGCCCCGTCCGAAATGAAAGACACGATCTTCGCTCCGGCCACCGCGCCTGGCCGCGCGGCGGTGGCTGTGGTGCGCTTGTCCGGTCCCCGAGGGGGCGAGGCGCTAGCCGCCCTCGCCGGACGCCCCCCTCCGCCGCGCCGCGCGGTCGTCCGCCAGCTGCGGGATGCCGCCGGCCGGGTTCTCGACGAGGCCCTGGTCCTCTGGATGCCGGGCCCTGGCAGCTACACCGGGGAGGACAGCGCTGAGCTCCACCTGCACGGGGGTCCCGCCGTCGTCTCGGGCGTCCTTGACGCCTTGGCGGGTCTGGGCCTGCGGCTCGCCGAACCGGGGGAGTTCACGCGACGCGCCTTCGAGACTGGCCGGCTCGACCTGGCCCAGGCTGAGGGTGTGGCTGACCTTATTGAAGCTGAGACGGAAGCCCAGCGCCGGCAGGCCATCGACCAGCTGGGCGGGGCGCTGGGGCGCGCCCAGGAAGTCTGGCGTTCGGACCTCGTGGAGGCGCTCGCCCTTTTCGAGGCGGCGGTCGACTTTCCCGACGAGGACCTGCCCGAAGATGTCGCCGCCCGGGCGCAACCGGCTCTTGAGCGCTTGGTCGCGGCCCTCCGCCTGGCCCGGGCGGGGGTTGATCGGGCTGAGCGGGTCCGGGACGGGTTCACCATCGCCCTCACCGGCGCGCCCAATGCCGGCAAGAGCACCCTTCTCAACGCCCTCTCCCGGCGTGAGGCGGCCATCGTGACCGCCACGCCGGGGACAACGCGCGATATCATCGAGGTCGCCCTGCAGTTGAAGGGGTACAAGGTGATCCTGGCGGACACCGCCGGACTGCGGGACACCCCGGACGAGGTGGAAGCCGAAGGGGTTCGCCGGGCGCGCCGCCGCGCGGAGGCAGCGGATCTCCGTCTCTGGGTGGTGGACAGTTCGGGGGGCGACGGCTCCCTCGCCCCGGAGCTCCTCCGGTCCGGCGATCTCTGCCTCCTGGCCAAGGCCGACCTTCCCGCCGGGGACGCGGGCGCCCGAGCCCTGGCGGCCGCCGCCGCCCTGGGGCTGGAGACGCTCAGAATGAGTGCGCATCGACCCGAGGACGTGGCCGCTCTGGAAGCCCTCCTTTCGGAGCGTGTCATCGCCGCCCTAGGGTCCGGTGAGCCCCCCTCGGCGACACGCCTTCGCCACGCCGCCCTGTTGGGAGAGGCCCTGCAGCGCCTGGAGAGCGCCCGGGCCCTGTCGGCGGAGCCGGAACTGGCGGCCGAGGACGTTCGTCTGGCCGCCCGCGCCCTGGACCGGATCACCGGCAAGATCGGCCCCGAGGACGTTCTGGACCGCATCTTCTCGACCTTCTGTATCGGCAAGTGACCTGTTTCACGTGAAACACATTGGGATCTGGTGTAAGGCCTCGCCGCCTGCCGGCGTCTACGACGACGCCCGCCCCCCGGATTGAGTGAGACCCATGTGGGACGTGATCGTCATCGGCGGTGGACACGCCGGCTGTGAAGCGGCGGCGGCCTCGGCGCGCTTCGGCGCGCGCACCCTTTTGCTCACCCACAAGATCGAGACCCTGGGTGAGATGAGCTGCAATCCCGCCATTGGCGGACTGGGAAAGGGGCATCTTGTGCGGGAGGTTGACGCCCTGGACGGCGTCATGGGCCGGATGGCGGACGCCGCCGGCATCCAGTTTCGCCTCCTCAACCGCTCCCGGGGCGCAGCGGTCCGCGGCCCCCGGGCGCAGATCGACCGCAAGCTCTACCGCCAGGCCATGCAGGCGGAACTGGCGATGACGCCGGGGCTGAAGATTCTGGCCGAGGCTGTCGAGGACCTGGTCGTCGACAACGGCCGGATCGCCGGGGTCGTGGGCGCCACAGGCCAGACCTACTCCGCCCCCCGGGTGGTTCTGACAACAGGGACATTCCTGAAGGGCGTCATCCACCTTGGCGAGCAGAGGATCCCCGCTGGCCGGGCGGGCGAGGCGCCGGCCATCGGGCTTTCCGACCGCCTTTATGCCCTCGGCCTGGCCATGGGGCGGCTCAAAACCGGCACGCCTGCGCGCCTGGACGGCCGCACCATCGCCTGGGACCGGCTCGACAGCCAGGCGGCGGACGAGGTCCCCAGCCCCTTTTCCTTCCTTACAGACCGGATCACCAACCCTCAGGTCGCCTGCGGCGTCACCGCCACCACGCCGGAGACCCACCGGATCATCGCCGAGCGCCTGTCGGAGTCCGCCGTCTATGGCGGCCGCATCCAGGGCCGGGGCCCCCGCTACTGCCCCTCCATCGAGGATAAGGTGGTCCGGTTTGCCGACCGGACGAGCCACCAGATCTTCCTGGAGCCGGAGGGCCTGGATGATCCCACCGTCTATCCGAACGGCATCTCCACCTCGGTGTCCGCGGAGACCCAGGACCTCTTCCTGAAGACCATCCCCGGTCTGGAGGCGGTGAAGGTGATCCGCCACGGCTACGCCATCGAGTACGACTATGTCGATCCCCGCGAACTCGACGCGAGCCTGGAGGTCAAGCGCCTGCCCGGTCTCTATCTCGCCGGCCAGATCAACGGGACCACGGGCTACGAGGAGGCGGCCGCCCAGGGCCTGATGGCGGGTCTCAACGCCGCCCGCGCCGCCTCCGGGGCCGACCCCGCTGTCTTCCGCCGCGATGAGGCCTATATCGGCGTGCTGATCGACGACCTGGTCACCCGGGGCGTGACGGAGCCCTATCGGATGTTCACCAGCCGGGCCGAGTTCCGCCTGACTCTTCGGGCGGACAATGCCGACCAGAGGCTGACGGACCGGGGCCTCGACCTGGGATGCATCGGGGCTGTACGGGCCGCCGCCTGGGGCGCCCGGCGGGAAGAGCTGGCGGCCGCTCGGCGCCAGGCGGCGGAGCTTGTCCTCACGCCGGCCCAGGCCGCCCGCGAGGGGCTTCCGGTCAAGGCTGATGGCCAGAGGCGTAACCTCACCGAGCTCCTGGCCTATCCCGCCATCGGCTTCGAGGATCTCGCCCGGATCTGGCCGCAGGTCCGGTCGTGGAGCCCGGCCGTCCGGGAGCAGGTGGAGATCGACGCCGCCTATTCCGGATACCTGGACCGCCAGGCGGCGGACGCCGAGGCTTTCCGACGGGATGAGGCCCTTCGCCTGCCCACCGACCTCGACTATGCCGGTGTGGGCGGTCTTTCCAACGAGATCCGCGAGAAGCTGGCCAGCATCCGGCCCCTGACCCTGGGCCAGGCCGCCCGCATCGAGGGCATGACCCCCGGCGCCCTCACCGCCCTCCTGGCCCATGCCCGACGCCGCGCAGCCTGAAGCGGGCCCGGCCCTCACCGCAGAGGCCTTCGCCACCCTTACGGGTGCGGACGCGCGGGCCCTGGCGGATCTGGAGGCCTACCGTCAACTCCTGGAGGACTGGACCCAGAGGATGAACCTGGTGGGTCCTTCGACCCTGCCGGCTTTCTGGTCCCGGCACGCCCTGGACTCCGCCCAGCTCCTGCCCCTGGCGCCCGAGGCCTTGACCTGGGTCGATCTCGGGACAGGCGCCGGTCTTCCCGGGGTGGTGCTGGCCATACTCGGCCGGAACCGCCCGGGCTTCCATGTCCACCTTGTTGAAAGCATGGCGAAACGATGCCGCTTCCTGGAGGCCGTCGTCGCACAGCTCGATCTGCCCGCCAGCGTCCACGCCGCCCGGGCGGAAAACCTCGATCTGACTGTGGATATCGTCACCTCCCGGGCTTGCGCGCCCTTGGTGCGACTGCTTGGATACGCCCGGCCCTATTTTCGCAGAGGGGCGACGGGTTTATTCCTTAAAGGTCAAGATGTTGTGGCTGAAATCGAAGAGGCCACAAGATCATGGGAATTTGAGGTGGAAATCCTGCCCAGTCTGAGCGATGATCGAGGTCGTGTCCTTCGTACCCGGAGCTCCGGTCGTGGTCCCCGTCGCTGAAGCCTCCCGCCCCCGTCCGCTCCGCGTCCTGGTTGTCGCCAACCAGAAGGGCGGGGTCGGCAAGACCACCACCGCCATCAACCTTGGCACGGCGCTGGCGGCTGTGGGCGAACGGGTCCTGCTGATCGACTCTGATCCTCAGGGCAACGCCTCCACAGGCCTGGGCGTTCCCCGGGCTGAGCGCCGCGTCACCCTCTACGATGTCCTGATGGGAGCGACCCCGCTCCTCGACGCCGTCACGGCCACCCGCCTTCCCGGCCTGGACCTCGCTCCGGCGGACCCCGACCTGTCGGGCGTCGAGATCGAACTGGGCCAGGAGGCCCGCCGGTCCTTCCGGCTCCGTGACGCCCTTCAGGCGGTCCGGGACTCCGGTCGGTACACCTATGTCCTAATCGACTGCCCCCCGTCTTTGAACCTTCTGACGGTCAACGCCATGGCGGCGGCGGATGCGGTTCTCGTGCCGCTGCAGTGCGAATTCTTCGCCCTGGAGGGGCTGAGCCAGCTCATGCGGACGGTGGACCTCGTCCGCGGCAGCCTCAATCCTCGGCTGGAAATTCAGGGCGTGGTTCTGACCATGTTCGATAGTCGCAGTCGGCTTTCTGAGCAGGTGGCCGGGGATGTCCGCAGCCATTTCGGCGACACCGTCTATCAGACGGTGATCCCGCGGAACGTGCGGGTCTCCGAAGCGCCCTCCTTCGGCAAGCCTGTTCTGGTTTATGACATCCATTGCGCTGGCAGTCAGGCCTACCTGAAGCTGGCCCGCGAGGTCGTGCAGCGCGAACGCGCCCGGCGCGAGGCGGCCTGAGGAGGCCCCCATGGTCGAAAAGCGCGGACTTGGCCGGGGACTCTCGGCCCTCCTCGGGGAGGCGGCCCCGCCGCTCCCGCCGCCGCCCGGCAGCGTGGCCGAAATCCCCATCGACCGGATCCAGCGGTTTGAGGGCCAGCCGCGGTCCCGCTTCGCTCCAGAGGAAATGGACGCCCTGACCGAGTCCATCCGGGTGAATGGCGTTCTGCAGCCGATCCTGGTCAGGCTCCACCCCTTCAATGAGGGCGAGTTCGAGTTGATCGCCGGTGAACGGCGCTGGCAGGCTTCGCAAAGGGCTGGACTTCACGTCATCCCTGCTCTCATCCGCGAGATGAGCGATGTCCAGCAACTCGAGGCGGCGATCGCCGAGAACGTGCAGAGGGAGTCCCTCACTCCCATCGAGGAGGCCGCAGGTTACCAGCGACTGATCGAGCAACATGACCGCACCCAGGCGCAGGTGGCTGAGGCCATGGGCAAGAGCCGATCCCACGTGGCCAACGCCATCCGGCTCCTGAGCCTGCCCCCTGAGATCCAGACCATGTTGGCGGAGGCCAGGCTCACCGCAGGTCATGCCAGGGCCCTGCTCGGCGCCCCAGACCCCTTGTCGGCCGCCCTACTGGTGGTCGAGCGCGGGCTTTCGGTCCGCGACACCGAGGCCCTGGTCAAGCGCCTTCATGCGGATGGCGAGGCGGACCGGCCGGCCCGGAGCTCCCGCCCTCCCGTCCAGAAGGATACCGACACCCTGGCGCTTGAGGCTGACCTTTCCAACGCCCTGGGCCTGAGGGTCGAGGTCTCGGACAAGGGGGGGGTTGGCGAGGTCCGGGTCCATTACGCCGCCTTGGAGCAGCTCGACGAAATCTGCCGCCGGCTCTCCCGCCGCTAGAGCCTCTTCCTTTCAGACGGAACGTCTGAAAGGGTAGAATAGGCTCTTATTTCAATACGTTAGATCATGTTTCGATCCGATAACTGGTTTCCACCAATCGGAACATGATCTAGGCGGGGGCTCATGCCGGCCCTCTACGACTCCATCGGCGCGGGGTATGAGACCCCCCGCCGGCCCGATCCCCGCATCGCGTCGCGTCTTCACGCCTATTGACGCCGGCCCGCTACCTATCGCGATCCACAGATCCGCACGGGCAGCTCGTCCTTCCATGCTTTGAAGGATGTCGATGAAGGGCTCGGCCGGCTGAAGGCCGCCGTAGACTCCGGCGCCTGGCAAAGTCGCTAACCCCACCTCACCGGGCTGGACGATTATGACGCGGGATACCGGCTTCTGGTCGCGGAGGAGACGGAGAAGGTCGTCCTTTCCTGAAACCCGCCGCACCCGGAACAAGAGGGGCTAAAGCCCCAGTCGGCGGGCCCTGGCGGCGATCTGGAGGGCCAGGCGCTCGGCGATCAGGGCGTCCGGCGCCCGGGCGGTCTTGCAGGCCCGGTCTGCGGCGAGGACGTCGGCCGTGATCCCGTCGAGGTTTTCCAGGCTCCAGGCCCGCGCTTGCCGCAGAAATTCCCGCTCATCCTTCCAGAAGACTCCTGAGGCCTTGGCCGCCTCCTGCAGTCCCGCGCCGTTCCGGGACAGGGTCAGGGTGCGACGAAGCCTTCCGAGATGCTGGCCCAGGGCGCGAACCGCCCCCGGACCGGACAGTCCCTCCTGAGCCGCCCGCCTCAGTCCCGCCTGGGCCTCGGCCAGACGCCCGCCGAAGGCGTCGGAAGCCGCGCCGGCGAGAGACGCCTCCGGCTCGACGCCCAGGAAGGACTCCAGGTCCTTGGGACCTGCCGTCATCCCCGACCCGGGACCGAGGAAGAGAGCGAGGCGCTCGATCTCGCTGCGGGCGACGCCGCGCTCGTGGGGCAGCCGGGCGACAAAGAGGGCGAGGGCCTCGGCGTTGAGGCCCACGCCGTCCTTCGCCAGGGCCTCCCGCGTCATGCGGGCGACGTCGCCCGCCTCATCCTCATAGCAGGGAATGACCGCACAGCCCTCGGCCTTCTCGGCGGCCCGGCGCAGGGCCGAGTCCCGCCCCAGGGCGCCGGCTTCCACCAGGAAGAAGGCCTCGGGATTGAGCTCGCCCGCCAGCAGCCGGCCGAGGGCCTCCACCGCCAGCTTCTCGCTCGCCGCCCGCTCGCCGCCGAGGCGCAGGCGGACGAGCCTGCGGCCCCCCATCAGGGACTGGGCGGCCAGCTCGCCCTCAAGACGACCCTCATCGCCGGAAAGATCGCCCTCGGTGAGGACCGCCACGTTGAAGGGATCTTCCGGGTCCTCGGTCACGCCCCGGGCCAGCTGGGCGGCCCGCTCCCGCACCACCCCCAGGTCCCGGCCATAAATGACGGCGGCGCGGACCTGGGGGTCTGGTTTCGCCAGGAACCGTTCCAGATCGGGCCGCCGGCTCAGGATCACCGCCGTCAGGACCCCTGGCCGGCGAGGAAGGCGGCGAGCTCCAGATGAATCCGGCGGGCGGCCTCCTGGGCGGCCCGGGCCTGCGCGTCCTGCTGCGCGATCACCGAGGCATAGGGCTGGTCAGCGGAGTCGTAGGTGAGCTCCACCCGAACCTTGCCGGTCTTCAGGGCCTCACCGGGCGCTGCTGCACTGAAGGTGTAGGCGGCGGTCAGGACATACTCATAGCGCGTGGCGACGTTATCGACCCGCACGCCGCGGGGATAGCGAAGTTCGGACAGGGCGACGTCCAGGCGATAGGCGGGCGCCGAAGACGCCCTGCGCCCCAGGGCGTCGTCCAGCTGTTCGCGCAGCAACGCGCCGGCCCGGCCCTCCGGCGTGGTCACCTCGACGGCGGCCAGCCCCGCCCCAAGGTCCGGGGTCGCATAGAGAGGCGTGAAGCCGCACCCCGCGAGCAGGAGCAACGAGGCGAAGCCCGCCCCCCGGAACGCAGCCGCCAGCGGGCTCATCCTGCAACCACGATGTTGACGATGCGATCCTTCACCACGATCACCTTGCGGAGGGTCAGGCCCTCAAGACGCCGCGCCGTCTCCGGATCGTCAAGCACCATCTTCTCGACATCCGCCGGCTCGGCCCCGGCGGGCGCCCGGATCTCCCAGCGGCGCTTGCCATTCACCTGGACCGGCAGGGTCACCTCGGCCTCTCGGGTCAGGGCCGCGTCAAAGGTGGGCCAGGGGGCGAAGACCACCATGCCCTCGCCACCGATGCGGGCCCAGCCCTCCTCGGCCAGGTGCGGCGTGAAGGGCGCGATCAGCCGGGCGAAGACCGACAGGGCCTCAGCGCGCTCGGCCAGGAGGGCCGGGGAGGCGCCTTCGGCCTTGTGCTCGCGCAGGACGTTCAGGAACTCGTAGAGCCGGGCGATGCCGGAATTGAACCGGAAGGTCTCGATAGCCTCGGTCATGGACCGTGTCAGGCGGTGGGTCGCCCGGCGCAGGGTCTCGGCGGCGGTGTCCGCCGGATCTGCGACATGAGGTCCCTGCGGCTGGCTCTCGAACTCGGCCCAGACCCGGTTGACGAAGCGCCAGGCGCCCTCGACCCCGGCGTTGGACCACTGGGCGTCCCGCTCCGGCGGGGAGTCGGACAGGACGAACAGGCGGGCCGCGTCGACCCCGTAGACCTCGAAGATCTCGCCGGGGGGAACGGTGTTCCTCTTGGACTTCGACATCTTCTCGGCGTCGCCAATGACCACGGGCTCCCCGGTGGACAGGAGCCGGGCCCGCCGGGTGCGGCCCTCGGCTTCGATAGCCACCTCTCCGGGCTCCACCCACTCGCCGTTCTGTTTGCGGTAGGTCTCGTGGGTGACCATCCCTTGCGTGAACAGGCCGTCAAAGGGCTCGCGGACCGACAGGTAGCCCGCATCGGCCAGGGCCTTGGTCACGAACCGGGCGTAGAGCAGGTGCAGGACCGCGTGCTCGATCCCGCCGATATACTGGTCGACGGGCAGCCAGTAGTCCGCCGCCTGACGCTGGATCGGCTCGACCGCCTCGACGTCGGCGAACCGGGCGAAGTACCAGGAGGAGTCCACGAAGGTATCGAGGGTGTCTGTTTCCCTCTGCGCCGGGCCGCCGCAGGCGGGGCAGGCGACATGCTTCCAGGTCGGATGGCGATCAAGGGCATTGCCCGCCTTGCCGAACTCGATATCCACCGGGTGCGCCACGGGTAGGTCGGACTTCGGGATAGGTATGACCCCGCAGGATGGGCAGTGCACCACCGGGATGGGGCAGCCCCAGGCCCTCTGGCGCGAGACGCCCCAGTCCCTCAGGCGGAAGACCGTGGCGCCCTGGCCGGCGTCGTCCGCCTCAAGCCGGGCGATGGCCGCGACCTTGGCGGATTCGATGTCCAGGCCATCGAGGAAGTCGGAATTGAACAGGACGCCGGGGCCGGTCCAGGCCTCATCACCCACCTCGAAGGCTGACGGGTCCGCCCCCGGTGGTAGGACGACCGGTCGGACCGCCAGGCCATACTTCCGGGCGAAATCCAGGTCGCGCTGGTCATGGGCCGGGCAGCCGAAGACGGCGCCGGTCCCATACTCCATGAGGATGAAGTTGGCGATCCAGACCGGTAATTCGAGAGAGGGGTCGAAGGGGTGGCGGACCCGCAGGCCCGTATCGAAGCCCAGCTTTTCGGCCGTCTCGATCTCGGCCTCGGAAACCGCGCCCCGCCTGCAGGCGTCGATGAAGGCCGCTGCCTCGGGGCTGCGCGCGGCGACTTCCGCCGCCAGGGGATGCTCGGCGGCTACGCCTACAAAGGCGGCTCCGAACAGGGTGTCCGGACGGGTCGTGTAGACCTCCAACCCGTCGGTTCGCGCAGGATCGGTGAAGCGGAAGGCGAAGCGGGCGCCCCGGGACCGGCCGATCCAGTTCTCCTGCATGACCCGGACCTTCTCAGGCCAGCGCTCCAGGCCCCTGAGGTCGTCCGTCAGGGCGTCGGCATAGTCGGTGATGCGCAGGAACCACTGGCTCAGCCGGCGCTTCTCTACGACCGCACCCGATCGCCAGCCCCGGCCGTCGATGACTTGCTCGTTGGCCAGGACCGTCTGATCCACCGGGTCCCAGTTGACCAGACCCTCCTTGCGGTAGACCAGGCCCTTCTCGAACAGGTCCAGGAACCAGGCCTGCTGGCGGCCATAGTACTCCGCATCGCAGGTCGCGAACTCCCGCGACCAGTCAATGGACAGGCCCAGCTCCTTCAGCTCGTCCCGCATCCGCGCAATGTTGTCGTAGGTCCAGGCCCTGGGGTCGACGCCCCGCTCCATGGCCGCATTCTCCGCCGGCAGGCCGAAGGCGTCCCAGCCCATGGGGTGCAGGACGTTGAAGCCCCGGGCCCGCTTGTACCGGGCGATGACGTCGCCCAGGGCGTAGTTGCGCACATGGCCCATGTGCAGGCGCCCCGAGGGATAGGGGAACATTTCCAGCACGTAGTACTTGGGCCTGTCCGGGTCGGGCGGCCCGGCCCGGAAGGCGTCCGCCTCATCCCAGGCGCGCCGCCACTTCGGCTCGGTCTCTTTCGGATTGTATCGGGTCATGGCGGGCATACCGTCGGATCATATCAGGAGGAGTGGGGCCAGACCGGCCCCGGGGCTCGGTCCGCCCGGCCCGCCCGGTCCGGGCCGGCGAGCGGGTCCTGGAGGATCGGGCGGCGCGCCGGGATCTAGCCGGGGGCGTCGGAAAGTCGGACCTGACGGGCCCGGGTCAGGATGGCGTTCTCCAGGTCGATCTCGGTCTGAGCATTGACCTGAGCATCGGCCCAGGCGCCGGAGGCGTCCCGGACCTGGCGGAAGAGGGCCACGTTCAGGCCATCGGCCCGCAAGCGGCTGTCGAGAATATAGACGGTCGCCCGGAAGCGCTCATCGGGCTTCTCGGTATTGACGAACCAGTCCGTGATGATCACGCCACCGTAAGGGTCGGCCGAGGCCAGGGGCATGAAGGACAGGGTGTCGAGGGCCGCCCGCCACAGATAGCCGTTCACCGAAATGACGGGCCGGTCGCCCTGCGGATTCGCTCCGCCCTGGAACACGCCGAGGGGATTGAACCCCGCAGGCTCCTGGCCTTCGAAGGTCCTTGGGGCCGGGTTCGACGCACAGGCGCCGAGGGCCGACGCGGCGGCGACCGCCAGGCCTGCCAAAAGGCTCTTCTTCAGGACTCCGATTCCAGACGGCATGCGCACCGCTCCACACTTCAGGGTTTGCGCCCCGCGGCGCACACCGGCGCCACCCCGCGCCGCGCTCTCTATAACAACGCCCGGACGCGGGCCAAACAGGAATCGCGTGGCGCAGACGCCACAGAGCCGCCTATACACCCGACCTCCTACCTCTGCTGAGGTTGACCGGGGGATCGACCTGCCCCTAAAGCTCTTGGCTGTCCTCTTTTGGGCGCATTTGGATGCAACACAGTCGCTTCCTCTCGTGGTGAGTTTTCGCTTGTCGTCTTCACGCGTGACATCCGGGCCGCTTCTCGCCCTCGTCGTCGGCGCCGCCCTCGCGGGTGCGGGCTCGCCCGCCCATGCGGAGCCGGGGCGCAAGACGGCGGACTTCACGGTTCGCGTGGATCAGGCCGCAAGCTCCACCGGTGGAACCTCCCTGACCTGGGACGCCCGAAAGGGGCGCTGGGGAATGACCTTCAATGTCGAAGCGCCAAAGACCCGGGAGCCCGACTGGACTGATTTTGAGGCCGGCGCCTATTACCGGGTCTCTCCCAGTCTGCGCATTGGCGGCGCGGTCTCGTTGGGCGATCAGACCGGACAGCCCGAAGCCTGGCGCAAGATAGCGCCCCAGCAGCCCGCGCCCCGCGTCCGGCTTGAGACCGCCTTCAAGTTCTGACGCCCGCCCCGTCTCGCGTGCGGCTCGCCAGTTCCCACCCCAGTCCTACTCCAGCTAGGCCCGCCGCCCCCGTCAGGCGGAGGCGGGCCGCCGTACGATCGTTGACCCCGCCCAGGGCGTAGGCGGGCGCCGCCGCCAGTCGCACGCGGTGGGCGAAACGGAGCGCGCCCAGGGGCGGGCCCGCTGAAGGCGAGGCGGAAGGAAAAACCGCCGACAGAACGAAGGCGTCAATCCCGGGCTGTCGGGCGGCCCGGGTCGAATGGGCCGCCGCGGTGAGGATCCAGCCAGGTCGTCGCAGGCGCGGCGCTCTTCCCGCCAGGCGTTCAGGCAGGTGTAGGCCCGCGGCGCCGGTCCGCGCAGCCAGCCAGGCTTCCGCCCCTATCAGCAGCACCAGACCCCGCCGCCGGGCGATCGCCGCAAGGGCCCTGGCCGTCGACAGGCGGTCGGACGCCCCGAAGGCCCGATACACCAGGCCCGCCCCCCGCGGCAGGCGCAGGGCCAGGGCGACCGGGTCCGGGGTCCGCTCGGGATCTGTGAAGACCAGCAGGGGTGGCGGCGCCCTCTTCCCTCGGGGCCGTCGGCGACCTAGGAAGGCCGCAGTTCGCCTGACCGTCCAGAAACCAGAAATGTCCGCCTCTCCCGCGCTCGACGCCATCCTAGCCCGAATCGCCAGCGCGGCGCAGAGCGCAGGCCGGAACCCGTCGGACATCGTACTGACCGCCGTCTCCAAGCAGCAGCCCTGGGACGCCGTCGCTCCGGTTCTGGCCGCTGGGCAGAAGGTTTTCGGTGAGAACCGCGTACAGGAGGCCTTGGCCCGCTGGGAGGGTCGTCGTGAAGGTCTGGAGCTGCGACTCATCGGTCCTCTGCAGACCAACAAGGTCCGCGAGGCCGTCGCCCTCTTCGACGTTATCGAGACCCTGGACCGGGATCGGCTGGCGGTCGCCCTCGCCGAGACCGCCGCGCGGTCCGGCCGGAGTCCCCGCCTCTATGTCCAGGTCAATACCGGTGAGGAGCCTCAGAAGGCCGGGATCGCGCCTCTGCAGGCCGACGCCTTCCTTCACCGCGTCCGCGGCGAACTTGGCCTACCCGTGGAAGGGCTCATGTGCATACCCCCTGCCGGAGAGCCTCCCGGCCCGCACTTCGCCTTCCTGGCGAAGATCGCCGCCCGCAACGGTCTTGCGAGGCTCTCCATGGGTATGAGCGGCGACTTCGAGACCGCCATCACCTTCGGGGCCACCAGTGTCCGGGTGGGCTCGGCCCTGTTCGGCGACCGGAGCCCGCCCGCCGCCTAGATCCTGTTCCGATAAGTGGGAACCGGTTATCGGAACAGGATCTCGCGGGGGTCCGCCTGAAGGATGGCCAGGGCGTCCCCGGGCCGGGCCCGCGCCAACAGGTCAAGCATGTCTTCGCGGCTTACAGCCACGCAGCCTGCTGTGGGCGCGCCGTCGGGCTGGATGAGATGCAGGAAGATGGCCGACCCCATCGGGCTGACCGGCGGATCGTCATTGTGGCCGAGGATGATGATCAGGTCGTAGACCCGGTCCTCCCGCCACAACTCTTCGGCGCTGGAGGAATAGGGCAGACGGACCGGCTGGTTGTAGGCGGGGTCGCCGGGAGCGTCGCACCATCCGTCCTCCGGACTCACCGCCGCGACCGGCAGGCGAGTGGCGGGGCGAGGCTCCCGGTCTGGGCGGTAGAGCACCCGCCGAAGGGGCCAGAGCCCCACGGGCGAGGCGCCGTCGCCCTCGCGCTTGTCCGCCGCGGGTCGGACCCCCGATCTTCCCAGGACGCAGTCGGTCTGGCGCCCGGCGATGTCCAACCGTCCGTCTGATGTGGCCGTAAAGATCATGGTCGCTCCGAGCCCCTGCATCTGAACCCTTGGCGGAGGCCGCCATCACGGTGCATGTTCCGGCGCATGGCTCAACCCAAGACCCTGCTTCTTGTCGACGATAACGACGAACTGCGCACCGAACTCGCCGAGCTGCTTTCAGCGGGGGGCGAGTTTACGGTGGTGCAGGCCGCCGACGGCGCCTCGGGAGTGAAGGCGGCCCTAGAGGCGCGGCCTGACCTTGTCCTCCTGGACGTCGATCTTCCTGACACCAACGGCCGGGAGGTCTGCCAGGAGCTTCGGGCGAACCAGGTCGTCTGCCCCGTCATCATGCTGACCGCCGCTGACTCCGAGGCGGAAATGGTGGGTGGACTGGATGCGGGCGCCAACGACTACGTGACCAAACCCTTCCGGCTGGCGGTTCTTCAGGCGCGCATCCGCGCCCAGCTGCGCAGCCATGAGCAGTCCGAGGGCGCGGTGTTCCGCCTGGGCCCCTACGAGTTCCGGCCGGCGGCCAAGATGCTGGTGGACGCCTCAGGCCGGAAGGTCCGGCTGACGGAGAAGGAAACCAACATCCTGAAGTACCTGTACCGTGCCGGGGACAAGCCCGTGCCCCGCGACGAGTTGCTGGCCGAGGTGTGGGGCTACAACGCCGGGGTGACCACCCACACCCTGGAGACGCACGTCTATAGGCTCCGTCAGAAGATCGAGAGCGATCCGTCGGGGGGCCGGATGATCCTGACCGAGGGCGGAGGCTACCGCCTGGCGCCCTGATCTAGAGCCGGAAGTCGGCGCTGACCGGGGCGTGGTCGCTGGGGCGCTCCCAGGCGCGGACGTCGTCATGGACCCGGGCCTCGGCGCCGCCGCCCAGAGCGGCCGGCCTCAGGCCGGGGGAGATCCAGATGTGGTCGAGCCGCAGCCCCCGGTTCGACACCCGGAAGTCAGCGGCGCGATAGCTCCACCAGGAAAAGAGCTTCTGCGGCTCAGGGGTCGCCGCCCGGACCAGGTCGGTGAAATCCCCGGCCTCCCGAAGAGCGGCCATAGCCTCGATCTCCACCGGCGTGTGGCTGACCACCCGGAGCATCTGGCGGTGGCTCCAGACGTCGAACTCTCCGGGCGCCACATTCAGATCGCCGGTGATCACCAGGGGCGCAGAGCGGTCCCGCCGCCGGGCCTCCGCCGTCAGGCGGGCGAGGAAGTCGAGCTTGTGGGCGAACTTGGGGTTCGCCTCCGGGTCCGGGATATCGCCCCCCGCCGGGATGTAGAAGTTCTGCACCTCCACGCCCAGGACCCGAGCACCGACGCACCGGGCATGCCCCTCCCGACAGAGACCAAGCTCAGGCGCATCCTCGAGGGGAAGCCGCGAGAGGATGGCCACCCCATGCGATCCCTTCTGCCCGGCGATGCGCATGTGCGGATAGCCCGCCGCCTCGAAGGCGGCGCGTGGAAACTCTCCGTCCCGGCACTTGATCTCCTGGAGGCAGAGGACGTCCGGGGACTGCTCGGCGAGGAAGCGCACGACCTGCTCGGCCCTCAGGCGCACGGAGTTGATGTTCCAGGTGGCGAGTCTCAGGGGCATGGGCGCTCCTCCGGCGGGCCCGCAAAGAAACGCCCGGAGGCGCGAGCCGTCCGGGCGTAGTTACCTATCTCGCGCCGCTGTCGGAAGGGGATGGGGTCCGACGACGGCAGGCCCGGCGTCGCCAAGCCTGTGAGTGGCATAAACGCAACGCCCAAGGATTTTGTCAAGCCAGACCTGATTTCGGGTTGAGTGTTGCTGATCTGCTACATCTTGCCCCGACCCGGCGACCGGGGACGGGGATCGTCGAGGACGAAGAGGCTGGTTGGAAGGCCGCTGACGGCGCGCAGGCCCTCCAGCAGGACCCGGGTGCTCCGCCCCTGGGCGTCGGTGACCGTCCACCCGGCGAGGGCGAGGGGGGAGTCTGTGAAGGCGAGGGCGATCTGGCCCTCGTGGGCTCTCCGGACGTCACGGGCGATGATCTCAAACCCGGCGGGGGTCTTTCTGACGGCCGTCACCCGGGCGTCGCCGTCCAGCCGAATCCGGCGGGAGAGGAAGAGGGCGAGGGGCGTGGCGGCGAGGGGGTAGCGCTCGAACGTCTTCAGGCGAGGATCGGCGACGGAGACGTTGGCGCCATCCGCCACCACCAGGAGGGAGGAGGGCGGGGCATAGGCGAACCGCGCCCGACCGGGTCGACGCAGGAAGACCTCGCCCCGGCTGACCCGACCCCGTGAATCCGTCTGAACGAAGTCGCCCCGGGCCTCGCCGAGGGTCTCCAGCCAGGACGCTGCGCGGGCGGCCAGAGCCCGCTCGGCCTCACTGAGGGCCGGGCCCGCACCGGTGGCGGGAAAGGCGGCGGTGGCGGCAAGGCCGGCCAGGGCGGTGCGGCGTGTCGTCATGAAGGCCCTCCGTGCGCCGAAATGGTCCCGGCGGAAGCCTCGGTCAATGCCCCGCCAATACGGCGCCCGTGGGGCACGCCAACCCTCGAGAGGGGCTTAAGGGGGCGGGGGCGCCAGGATCTCGCGCTTTCCCGAATGGTTGGCGGGGCTGACCACGCCTTCCTTTTCCATGCGCTCTATCAGGGAAGCGGCGCGGTTGTAGCCGATCTGCAGTCGCCGCTGGACATAGGAAGTCGAAGCCTTGCCATCCCGGGTCACCACGGCCACGGCCCGGTCGTAGAGGTCGTCGCCTGAACCGCCTTCGCCGCCGCCGAAGTCGCCTTCGCCGTCCTCATCGTCGCCCCCGGCGGTGACCTCCTCGAGGTACTGGGGCTGGCCCTGCTCGCGCAGGAACCGCGCCACCGCTTCGACCTCGCCATCGGAGACGAAGGGCCCGTGCAGGCGGGTGATCCGCCCGCCGCCCGCCATGTAGAGCATGTCGCCCTGGCCCAGCAGCTGCTCGGCCCCCTGCTCGCCCAATATGGTCCGGGAGTCGATTCGGGACGTCACTTGGAAGGAGATCCGGGTCGGGAAGTTGGCCTTGATGGTTCCGGTAATGACATCCACCGAAGGTCTCTGGGTCGCCATGACCAGGTGGATGCCGGCGGCCCGCGCCATCTGGGCCAGACGCTGGACTGCGCCTTCCACGTCCTTGCCCGCCACCATCATCAGGTCAGCGACCTCGTCGATGACCACCACGAGGTAGGGCATGGGGCGCGGGTCGATCCGCTCGCTCTCGTAGACGGGCCGCCCCTGGTCGTCGAAGCCGGTCTGCACGGTCCGCTCGAAGTGCTCGCCCTTCGCCGCCGCCTCCCGGGCCCGCTCGTTGTAGGAGGCCACGTTCCGCACGCCGATCTTGGACATCAGGCGGTAGCGGTCCTCCATCTCCCGGACCGTCCACTTGAGGGCGACGATCGCCTTCTTCGGGTCGGTGACCACCGGGGCCAGCAGGTGGGGGATGCCGTCATAGACGCTGAGCTCCAGCATCTTGGGGTCGATCATGATGAACCGGCAGGCCTCGGGCGGCAGGCGGTAGAGGATCGACAGGATCATGGCGTTGACTCCCACCGACTTGCCCGAGCCGGTGGTGCCGGCGATCAGCAGGTGGGGCATCCTGGCCAGGTCGGCGATATAGGGCTCGCCGCCGATATTCTCGCCCAGGGCCATGGGCAGGGCGTGGCCGGTCTTCTCGTACTCGGGGCTGGACAGAAGATCGCGCAGATAGACGGTCTCCCGGCGGGCGTTGGGCAACTCGATCCCGATGGCGTTTCGGCCCGGCACCACCGCCACGCGGCAAGCCGCGACGGACATGGACCGGGCGATATCGTCCGACAGGGCCACCACACGGGCCGATTTGACGCCTGGCGCCGGGACCAGCTCATAGAGGGTCACCACCGGACCAGGCCGGATCTGATCGATCTGACCCCGGACGCCGAACTCGGAGAGCACCCCCTCCAGGAGCTGGGCGTTCTGGCGCAGGGCCGCCTCATCGAATTGCGCGGCCCGCGGCCCGGACCGCGCCAGCATGGACAACTCGGGCAGGCAGAAACCCTCCTCCCGGGCGAAGTCGAGGACGCCCTGCGCCTCCCGGCTTTCCCGGCCGGACCCCCGCGCGGACTTGGGGGGCCGGATCGCGGGCGCAGCGGTCTCTTCGGCGCTGACCGGCTCCGGCTCTGGCTTGAGCCCCGCCTGAGAAGGCGAGGCCGGTTTGGGTCGCCGCGTCCGGGCCAGAGCCTCAGTGGCCGGCCGCTCGCCCTCGGGCTGGAAGGGGGACCGGACCGCCGAGGCGAGGTTGCGTTGGCGAAGCGACGCGAAAACCGCTCCTGCAGCGCCTCTCAGGTCTATCCCCGGCAGGGCCAGGGCGTAGATCAGCCCCCAGGCGCCGAGGCCGCCCAGCAGCGCTGCGGTGATGTCCCGACCGAAGGGCACGCTGAACTCGGTCAGAGCGCCTGCGCCAAGGTTCAGAAGTCCGTCTCCGACCATGCCCCCCAGGCCGCGGGCCAGGGGCCAGGCCGAGGGGGCGGGCGCCCAGGCGAGCAAGGTGGCCAGACCCACCAGCGCTAAGCCACCGCACAAGGCCCTGAGGCGCAGGGCGTTTCGCCCAGCGTCCGGCTGAGGGTCCGTGAGCCGGGACAGCCCAAGAACCAGGAGCAGGAGGGCGGCCAGCGCCCCCGTCAGGCCGAGGGTCTGAAGCAGGAGGTCTGCGACAGTGGCCCCGGCGCCGCCCAGGACGTTGCGGGGACCGGCGGCCGCGGAAGCGTTCAGGCTGGGGTCGGCGACGTTCCAGGTCGCCATGGCCGCCGCCAGACCGACGCCCGCAGCGGCGGCGAGGCCTCCGCGCGCCCGGGCGGCGAGGGGATGCGCCCAGACCGCCGAGGCGATCTCAACGCCTCTCTCAAAACCCCTCTTCCGCGCCGCACGCGCCATCCCGGTTCGCCTTCTCCACCTGTCGGGCGACAGTCTGAAGCCAGGAGGGTTAAGAGGCGTTTACTTCAACGGTTCCTGTGCGAGATCGTGTGCCGATAGGTAGGAACCGGTTAGCGGATCGAGACAGGATCTGACTTTCTTGCTTAAGAGCCCTTCTCTTCCCTTTTGACGTTCCGTCGCAAGGCAACAGGCTCTAGGAGTGAAGGCATGTGGTCCATGCCCCGCAATCTTCGGAAGTTCGCCGTCGTCGCGATCATCCTGATGGCCCTGGCCGGCTTTATCTCCGGACTGTTGGGCGCGCGAGATGTCGCCGACCTGCCCGGGGAGACGCCCGCCTCAGACGCCCCAGCGGCGCCGATCGTGGTCGCCCCAGAGGTGACGCCGCTTCCCACCGACGCTCCGCCGCCGGTTCTGGAGCCAGAACCTGAGCCTCAGCCGGAGGCGCCCAAGCCCGAGGAGAAGCCCCAGCCGGCGACCGATGCCTCCGCCCCCGCCCCCTCGGCCAAGACCCCAGCCGGCCAGGACGCCGTGGGCGATCTCATCGAGGGCGCCGACGCCGCCGCCACACAGCCTCCGCCCTACTGAGACGCCGCCGGGTCGAAGGTCTCGCCCCACCCCAACCGGCGAGCGCGGGCGAAGGCGGCCTTGTCCCGGCGGGGTATGTCGGCGTTCTCTATGCGGCCGTCGGGCTGGCAAAGGCGCAACCTCACTCCCGGCTTACCAGGCCTCGGCGGTGCGATGATCCGAGCGGGCGCCCGCCCTGCCGAAACCGGGCCGGCCCTTTCGAAGGCCAGCCAGAAGAACTTCTCATCCTCGAAGGGCGCGGCGCCGCCCTTCGCGAGGCGGTGCTCGCGCCCGCGGGGCAGCCTCTGGGCGAAGTGGCACCAGTCCGGCGCGGCCAATGGGCAGGCGGCCTCATGCGGGCAGGGCCCCACCAGACGCGCCCCCGCCGCGATGAGGCGGGTGCGGATCTCCAGTCCCCGGCGCCAGGCCTCCGGAGAGCCGGGCTCGACCACTAGGAAGAGGCCCCTTGTGGCCGACCAGAGCCGGTCGATCACGCCAGGCAGGGCCGCCGCCGGGATCTCGGTCAGGGCGTAGGCCGCCAGGACCAGGTCGGCCTGCGGCGGTGAAAGCGCCGGATCGGCCAGGTCCGCCCGAAGGCGGGCCGCGTACGCCAGGGGCGCAGGACCGGCGGCCGCAAGGTCCTCCGCCAGGTCGAGGAAGGCCGGACTGTGATCCAGGCGGATCACGGCGGACAGGCCGGGCAGGGCGTCGATGGCGGCCCAGCCGCCGCCGCCGGGTCCCGCACCCGCGTCCAGAAGGCTGGAGACGGCCAGGTCGGGACGCAGGGCCAGGACCTCCTCCAGGGCGCGGCGGGCGGCGGCGTAGGTGGCCGGGGTCCGGGTCAGGGCGTAGGCGAGGGCGTCAGCCTCCCCCCTCACCAGGGCGGAGGAGGCCCGGCCGGCACGATAGCCTTCAGACAGGGCCTGGGCCCTCTGCGCCAGTCCGGCCCGCCCCTGTCCCTCCAGGCGCTGGTCGATGGCGGCGCGGAGCGCCTCTGGAAGGGCGGCGTCCAAGCCGGGCTCAGGCCTGGCGGTTTTTCACGAGGTCGTCGACCACGGCGGGGTCCGCCAGGGTCGTGGTGTCGCCCAGGTTTGACAGGTCGTTCTCGGCGATCTTGCGCAGGATGCGGCGCATGATCTTGCCTGATCGCGTCTTGGGCAGGCCCGGAGCGAACTGGACGATGTCAGGCGCGGCGAAGGCGCCGATCTCGCGCCGCACCCAGCCCTTCAGGTCGGCCTGAAGCACGTCGGTGGGCGTGACGTCGGCGTTGAGGGTCACGAAGCAGTAGACCCCCTGGCCCTTGACGTCGTGCGGATAGCCCACCACCGCGGCCTCGGCCACGTCGGGGTGGGCGACCAGGGCGCTCTCGATCTCCGCCGTGCCCAGCCGGTGGCCCGAGACGTTCAGCACGTCGTCCACCCGGCCGGTGATCCAATAGTAGCCGTCCTCATCCCGGCGGCAGCCGTCGCCGGTGAAGTACTTGCCCGGATAGGTGGAGAAGTAGGTGTCGATGAACCTCTGATGGTCGCCATAGACCGTCCGCATCTGGCCGGGCCAGGAGTCGGTGATGCAGAGGTTTCCACTGACCGCGCCGTCCAGGACCTGGCCCTCGGCGTCGACGATCTGGAACTTCACCCCGGGCAGGGGGCGGGCGCATGACCCCGGCTTCAGGTCGGTGGCGCCCGGAAGGGGGGAGGCCAGGCAGGCGCCGGTCTCAGTCTGCCAATAGGTGTCGACGATGGGGCAACGGCCGTCACCCACCACCCTGTTGTACCAGAGCCAGGCCTCGGGGTTGATGGGCTCGCCCACCGTGCCGATCAGTCGCAGGGAGGCCCGGGAGGTCGCCTTCACCGGCCCCTCACCGTCGCGCATCAGGGCGCGGATGGCTGTCGGCGCGGTGTAGAAGATCTCGACCTTGTGCTTGTCCACCACCCGCCAGAAGCGGGAATTGTCCGGCCAGCTGGGCACGCCCTCGAAGATCAGGCTGGTCGCCCCGTTCGCCAAGGGGCCGTAGACGACATAGGAGTGGCCGGTGACCCAGCCCACGTCTGCCGTGCACCAGAAGACCTCGCCGGGCCGGTAGTCGAAGACCAGCTCATGGGTGTGGGAGGCCCAGACCAGGTAGCCCCCCGTGGTGTGCAGGACGCCCTTGGGCTTTCCGGTCGATCCCGAGGTGTAGAGGATGAACAGCGGGTCCTCGGCGTTCATGGGCTCGGGGTCGCACTGGTCCGACACCGCACCCTTGACGTCGGAATAGAAGACATCGCGGCCTTCAGTCATGGGAACGTCGGCCCGGGTCCGGCGGATCACGATCACGTCCGAGACCTGCGGGCAGTCCTTCAGGGCCTCGTCGACATTGCCCTTCAGGGGGATGACCTTACCGCCCCGCAGACCTTCGTCGGCGGTGATGACGATCCGGCTGTCGCAGTCCTGGATCCGCCCGGCGATGCTGTCCGGTGAGAAGCCGCCGAAGATCACCGAATGCACGGCGCCGATCCGGGCGCAGGCCAGCATGGCGACGGCGGCCTGGGGGATCATGGGCAGGTAGATGGTGACCCGGTCGCCCTTCTTCACGCCCCTGGACTTGAGGACATTGGCCATCCGGCAGACCTCGGAGAGGAGCTGGCGGTAGGTGAGGGTGGTCCCGTTCTCGCCGTCATCCGGCTCCCAGATGAGGGCGATCTGGTCGCCGCGCTCAGGGATGTGGCGGTCCAGGCAGTTGACGGAGACGTTCAGGACCCCGTCCTCGTACCAGCGGACGCGGAAGTCCTCGCGGTGGAAGGAGACGTCCTTGGTCCGGGTGGGCTTGCGGATCCAGTCGAGGCGTCCGGCGAGCTCCATCCAGTAGCCGTCCGGGTCGCTCTCCACCCGCGCCAGGGCCGCAGCATAGCCCTCCGCCGTCATCAGGGCCTTCTTCGCCCAGGCCTCGGGAACCGGGAACACTTCACCTTCGCTCACGCCCTGCCTCCCACGCGGTCATCGCCTGAAAGCTAGTAGTGCGCCGGCGTGGCGGGGGGAAGCGTCGCGCAGTGGATTTTCAGCCCGGCTTGCGCCGGCCGCCGGGGCGGCTAGCCTGCCGGTCAGTTCTCCGGAGACCCTCATGCTTCTGCACCTGTCGACCTGGCCCGAGATCGAGGCCGCCCTCGCCCGCTCCACCGCCATCGTCGTGCCGATCGGCTCGAACGAGCAGCACGGCCCCACCGGACTGCTGGGCACGGACTGGCTCTGCCCAGAGATCATCGCCCACGAGGCCCAGAAGGGCGCCGACCTGCTGGTGGCGCCGACCTTCAATATCGGCATGGCCCAGCACCACCTGGGCTTTCCGGGCACCATCTCCTTGCGGCCCTCCACCTTCATCGCGGCGATCGGCGACTGGTGCCGGAGCCTCGCCGCCCACGGCTTCACCCGGATCTATTTCCTGAACGGCCATGGCGGGAACGTCGCCACCATCGAGGCCGCCTTCTCCGAGCTCTATGCCGAGGCCAGCTTCGCCGGCCGGGCGCGGGGCTTCTCCCTGAAGCTGCGCAACTGGTGGGACCTGCCGGGGGTCAACGCCCTGGCGAACCGGCAGTTCCCCACCGGCCATGGTAGCCACGCCACCCCCTCCGAGATCGCGGTCACCCAGTGGGCCTATCCGGACGCCATCAAGACCGCCAGCTATGCCCCGCCCATCGCCCCGACGGGGCCGATCCGCGAGGCCGCCGACTTCCGGGCCCGCTATCCCGACGGCCGGATGGGTTCCGACCCGGCCCAGGCCACGCCCGAAAAGGGCGGGGAACTGGTGAAGCTGGCCGCCGCAGAGCTTGTAAAGGAGGTGGCGACCTTTGCGGCTGAGACCTCGCCTGCGGGCTGAGGCCTCACGCCGTCTCCACCCAGCCGCTGCGCACGACGACGGGCCAGGGCGTCAGGGCCTCGCCCGCACAGGGGCCTGCAGTGCAGACGCCATCGCCCAGGCGGAAGACGGCGCCGTGGGCCGCGCAGAGGATGCGGTCGCCGGTCCGGGTCAGGTAGAGGTCGTCCATGACGGCCAGCGGCCAGCCATTGTGCGGGCAGGAATCGATCCAGCCCCGCACCTCGGCGCCCTCGCGGACCAGGAAGCCGGCGAAAAGGGACTCGCCGGCCCGGAACCGGAACCCCCGGGCGCCGGGGTCGGCCAGTTCCGCGACGGCGCAGAGGCGCGTGCCCGGAGGGGGTTCAGCCGGGTTATCCGCCTGCGGACGACGCATCAGAGGCCGCCGATGCTCGCCTTGAAGGCGGTGACCTGGACCGAGGCGAACAGGCCGGCCTTCTGGTAGGGATCGTCCAGGTTGAAGGCCCGGGCGCCCTCCAGGCTTTCGGCCTCCAGGATCAGGAGGGACCCCGCCATGTTCCCGGCCTCGTCCAGCAGGGGGCCGGCCACCTTGAGGCGATCGGCGAAGCCCCGGGCGTAGGCCAGGTGGGCCTCGCGGTTGGCCAGTCTCAGTTCGAGGCTGTCGGGCTTGTCGTTGCAAACCAGAACATAGAGGCCCATGGGCGTTTCCTTTCGGCGGTTCAGCGTTCGGACTTGAGCGGGCGGGAGAGAAGGCCGGTGATCGCCGCCTCGACCCCGACCTCGCCGGCCAGGATGGCGGCGACCGCCTCGCAGATGGGCGCCTCGACCCCGATGCGGGCGGCGAGGTCGCGCACGGCGGGGGCCGACGCGACGCCTTCAGCCACCGACACCTTGCCGGCGAGGGCGTCCATGAGGGACCGGCCTTGGCCAAGGGCCAGGCCGACGCTCATATTGCGGGACTGGGGCGAGGAGCAGGTCAGGACAAGGTCGCCCAGGCCGCAAAGGCCGGCGACGGTCTCGGCGCGGCCGCCCAGGGCCACGGCCATCCGGGTCAGCTCGGCGAAACCCCTGGTGATCAGGGCGGCGTGGGCGGACCGTCCCAGGCCCCGCCCCTCCGAGACGCCGCAGGCGATGGCCAGGACGTTCTTCACCGCCCCGCCCACCTCGGCCCCCACCATGTCCGTGGCGGCGTAGGGCCGGAAGGCCGGGCCGGCCACAGCCCGGGCCAGGGCCGCGCCCAGGGCCTCGTCGGGACAGGCCAGGGTGACGGCGGTGGGCAGGCCCCGGGCCACCTCGGCGGCGAAGGAGGGGCCCGAAAGGACCGCCGGCCGCGCATCCGGCAGGGTCTCTGACAGGACCTCGGTCATGAGCTTCAGCGAGCCCTGCTCGATCCCCTTGGCGCACAGGACCATGGGGGTTCCGGCGGAGACGACGGGGGCGAAGGCCCGCAGGCTGGAGCGCAGATGCTGGGCCGGCGTGACATTCAGGTAGAGGTCCCGTCCCGCCAGGGCCTCCGGGGAGGACGCAGCCCGGACGCCGGGGTCGAGGGCCACGCCGGGGAGGAAGGTCCGGTTCTCGTGGCGGACATTGACGTCCTCGGCGACCTCCGGCTCCCGGGCGTAGAGGGTGGTCTCCAGTCCCGCCCGGGCGCAGACCAGGGCCAGGGCCGTGCCCCAGGCGCCGGCGCCGATCACGCCGACGGTCCGGAAGGTCTCGCTCATGCCTTGGCTCCCTTGCGGCCGGGAAGGTGGGTGGGCCGTTCCGCCGCCGCGGCCGCATCGAGGGGCCAGCGCGGCCGGGCGGGCGCGGACAGGGGATCGGTCAGGCCCAGGGCCAGACGCTCGGCGCCGGCCAGGGCGATCATGGCGGCGTTGTCCGTGCAATAGGCCAGGGGCGGGGCGTCAAAGCTCCAGCCCAGCTCGGCCGCCAGGTCCTGAAGGGCCTTCCGCACGGCGCCGTTGGCCGCCACCCCGCCGGCCACCACGAACCGGCGTTCGCCTGGCGGCAGGTCGGGGGCGCAGGCCAGCATGGCCCGCCGGGTGCGCTCGGCCAGCTGCCGGGCGATGGCGGCCTGGACGGCGGCGGCCAGGTCGGCCCTGCGCGCTTCCGGCGTTTCAGCGACCAGTTTCGCCGCCGCCGTCTTCAGGCCCGAGAAGGAAAAGTCGCAGCCTGGCCGTCCGAGCAGGGCCCGGGGCAGGTCGAAGCCGTCAGGGTTGCCCGTCGCAGCCAGCTTTTCCAGGGCCGGTCCGCCCGGGTAGGGCAGGCCCAGGGACTTTGCGATCTTGTCGAAGGCCTCGCCCGCCGCATCGTCAATGGTCGAGCCCAGGCGTGTGCAGGCGCCGATCCCGTCCACCCTCAGAAGCTGGCAGTGGCCGCCCGACACCAGAAGGAGCAGGAAGGGATAGTCGATCCGCGCGGCGAGCCGGGCGGACACCGCATGGCCCTCCAGGTGGTTCACCGCCACCAGGGGCAGGCCGCGCGCCAGGGCGACGGCCTTGCCGAAGGACAGGCCCACCATGACCCCGCCGATCAGGCCCGGTCCGGCCGTGGCGGCGACTGCGGACAGTTCCCCCCAGCCGGTTCCCGCCCGGGCCATGGCCTCGGCGACCACCGAGTCGATGGTCTCGACGTGGGCGCGGGCGGCGATCTCGGGCACCACCCCGCCGAAGGGGGCGTGCTGGTCGGTCTGCAGTCCGACCACGGAGGCCAGCACGGTCGCCTCGCCCGACGCGGACAGGCGCACCACCGCCGCGGCGGTCTCGTCGCAGCTGGTCTCGACGCCAAGGACGGTCAGGTCGCTCATGAGGGCGGGGGTCCGGGTTGCGGCCCCGGCGCGGCTCCTGTAGGGCCGGTCCGGAGTGAATTCCCAGCCGAGGTAGCCCTCCCGTCGTGCCTGCGCAACAGCCTGTCCGGATCGGGGCCCGCGGCTCCAAGCTCTCCCTCGCCCAGGCGGGCCAGATGCAGAGGCGCATCGCCGCCGCCCTCGGCGCCCCGCCGGAGGAGGCCGACCGCGTCGCCCCCCTGGTCGTGATCACCACCTCGGGCGACCGGATCCAGGACCGCCGGCTCCTGGAGGTCGGAGGCAAGGGGCTCTTCACCAAGGAGATCGAGGAGGCCCTCCTCGACGGGCGGATCGACTGCGCCATCCACTCCCTGAAGGACATGCCCGTGGCCGCCCCTGAGGGCCTGGTGCTCGCCGCCATTCCCGAGCGCGAGGATCCCCGCGACGCCTTCCTCAGCCTCACCGCCGACCGGCTGGAGGACCTGCCCCATGGCGCCCGCCTGGGCACGGCCTCGCTCCGCCGCCAGGCCCAGTGCCTGAACCTTCGGCCGGACCTCGACGTGCGCCTGCTGCGCGGCAATGTCGACACCCGGCTGGAGAAGCTTCGCGCGGGCGAGGCCGACGCCATCCTCCTGGCGGCGTCCGGGCTGAACCGGCTGGGCCTGGGCGACATTCCAAGAAGCTTCATCGACCCGCGCCTGTCGCCGCCGGCGCCGGGCCAGGGCGCCCTGGCCATCCAGACCCGCGAGGCCGACCGCGACGCGCCCTGGCTGGCGGCCCTGCGCCACGCG
>VYLA01000049.1_pt1 | contig 47292 bp, 51 predicted proteins | sample 5114381 | NCBI WGS metagenome assembly VYLA01 (sample SAMN12291789, study PRJNA351875) | freshwater metagenome | isolation source: freshwater lake | place: USA: Michigan, Gull Lake | collected 2011-08-08 | reverse complement strand
TTCCCCGAGATGGCTGGGCTCTATCGCCAGACCCAGGAACTCCTCGGCGCGGGTCCGGATGCGCCCGTCCAGATGCTGGCCAGGATGGGCAAGACGCGACGGCCGTCGAATCCCGCCCCCAGGCGGAGACTTGACGACCTGATCATGGCGTGATGCCGAAGGGGGCATGACCAGCCGAGACCCCGACGTGTTCGCCTTCTTCACGGACATTTCGATCATTGAGCAGCTGGTGCGCACCCTCATGGAGCGCCGGCTGCCCGCCGGTCTCTCCATGGCCGGTTTCAGTGTGATCAACCACATGGTGCGGACCGGTCAGGACACCGCTTCGCCGGCGGCCCTGGCCCGGGCCCTCCAGGTCACCCGGGGCGCCGTGACTGGCGTCCTCCACAAGCTCACCGCCGAGGGTTTCGTCACCCTCGAGCCGGACCCGAGGGACGGCCGCGGCAAGAAGGTCCGAGTGACCCCGGCAGGTCACACAGCCCGGATGGCGGCCCTGGCTGGCATGGCCCCGCTGGTGGCGCGGTTCGAAGCCGAGATGGACCTCGAGGCCATCCGAAGGATCCATCCGGCGATCCGGGAGATCCGGGAGCACCTTGACCGTAACCGGGAGGGCTGACGCCTTGTCCGTTGCCGTCGGGCGACAATCCGGATAACAGCCGGATGACGCCCTGTCGGTGGCGCCCCAGAGCCCGTTCGGATGAACACGCCTTCCAGGCATCCCGTCGCCTTTGACTTCTTCCTTGAGATCTCCGTGATCGACCAGCTCGCCGGCACGGCGATGGAGCGCGCGCTGCCGGAGGGCGTCTCGATGGCGAGCTTCGGGCTGCTGAATCACCTGACCAGCAAGGGCGGCACCGATTCCCCCGCCCGGCTCGCCCAGGCGCTCATGGTCACCAAGGGCACCGTGACCGCCCTGCTCAAGCGCCTCGAGGCCCGCGGCCTGATCGCCCTGTCTCAGGACCCGCGGGACGGGCGCGCTAAGATCGTCGCCCTCACCCCGGAGGGTCAGCGGCGGAGGGATCTGGCTGTCGCCGCCCTTGATCCTCTACTCGGCTCCTTCCTGGCCGACTTTCCCGAACAGGACCTCCTCGCCGTCCTGCCGCTTCTCCGGCGCGTACGCACGGACCTGAACCGCCGCCACAGGACTTGAAGGGCTTCCTAGAAGACCAATCTCCGGCTAGGTCATGGGGCGATGAGCGATCTTGAACTCCTGAATGTCGAGATTCGTCCGCACCGGTCGCTTTCAGACCGGGGCTTCATCATCCTGATCTCAGTCATCACAGCGATCAACTGTGTGACGGCTGCGGTGTTCCTGTCCATGGGCGCATCACTCGTGCCGATCTTCCTGGCTCTGGATGTTGTGGCGGTGGTGGTGGCCTTCGCCGTCAGTTTCGCGTCCGCCCGCCGAATTGAACGGGTTGTGGTGACCGAAACGCGGGTGCGTCTCCTCCAGGAAACACCCCGCCGCCGGGTCCTGGTGTGGGAGGGCCCCACCGCCTTCACCCGTCTGACATCAGAGATCGAAGACGACCGTATCGTAGAGCTGAGGCTGACGGTTTCAGGTCGGAACGCCCTGGTCGGGCGGGCGCTCGGACCCAAGGCCCGTGAAGAGTTGAGGCGGCGCCTGGAGGCCGCTCTCGAACAGGCCCGCCGGCCCCGGGCCCTGGCCTGGTGACCCGGCCCCCGGCCTTCAGCGCTGAAGAGGTTGAACGCTACGCCCGCCACCTGGTGCTTCGCGAAATCGGCGGGCCCGGCCAGCAGAAGCTGAAGGCTGCGCGGGTCCTCATCATCGGCCTCGGCGGCCTCGGCGGGCCGGCCGGCCTCTACCTCACCGCCGCAGGAATCGGCGGGCTGGTGATCGCCGATCCCGACAGTGTGGAGACCTCCAATCTCCAGCGTCAGGTGCTTTTCACCACTACGGACTGCGGCCGATCCAAGGTAGACGCCGGCCTACAGCGCCTGACCGCCCTCAATCCTCATGTCGAGACCCAGGCTCTTCAGCTCGCCGTCGAAGGACGGAACGCCCGCGACCTGATCGAGGGATTTGATCTCGTCCTGGACGGAACGGACGACTTTGCGACGCGCCTCGTGGTCAGCGACGCCTGCCTGGCCGCAGGCGTACCGCTCGTTTCGGGCGCCATCGGCCGATGGACCGGACAGGTGGGCGTCTTCACCGGCCGCCCCTGCTACCGGTGCCTCGTGCCGGAGAGCCCCCCGGACGCCGAGACCTGCCAGGCGGTGGGCGTGATCGGGGCGCTGGCGGGCGTCATCGGCGCCATGATGGCGCTGGAGGCGATCAAGCTGATCACCGGCGCCGGCGAAAGCCTCGCCGGCCGGCTTCTTGTGTATGACGCCCTCTCGGCCCTGACCCGGACCGTGAGGGTCGCGCCGGACCCTCACTGCGCCTCCTGCGGCGGCGGTCAGCCCGGGGGCGTGTAGCTGACCTGGGCGCCAGGCCCGAGGGGCCAGTCGAAGACCACCCAAAGACCTGTCATCAGCGCTCCGGCCGTCATGAAGGCGAGGGCGTAGGGGAGCATGAGCGCCAGGAGTGAGCCCACGCCGATCGAGGCGACCCAGCGTCGACAGAACCCGAGGATCAGAGGGAAGTAGGACATCAGAGGGGTCATGATGTTGGTGAAGCTGTCCCCCATGCGGTAGGCCGCCGTGGTCATCTCCGGGCTGATTCCCAGCAGCATGAACATCGGCACCACCACGGGCGCGAGGGCGCTCCACTTGGCGCTGGCCGAGCCGATGAAGAGGTCCAGGCCCGACGAGAAGCCGAGCACGCCCAGCAGGAGGGCAGGCGCCGGCAGGTTGAGGGTTTCCAGGACATGGGCGCCATTGATCGCCGCGATCGGCCCCAGGCGTGACCAGTTGAACATGGCGATGAAGTGCGCAGCGAAGAAGGCGAAGACGAGGTAGGGCGCCATGGCCCGGATGCCCTCGGTCATCATGGCGAAGACCTCCCGGTGCGACCGGATGGCCCCGGTCGCGGTCCCGAAGGCCATGCCCGTCGCCAGGAAGAGCACAAGGAACCCTGCGATCAGGGCGGTGTAGAAGGGCTGGAGGGCCGCCGGCCCGGCCTTGGTCTCGTCGACCAGGGGCGTAAAGCCCGGCCAGAGGGCCAGAGCCAGGAAGCCGGCGACGACGAGGAGGGCGGCGAGACCGGCGCGGCGCAGGCCCTTCCGCTCAGCCTCGGTGGGGGCCGACTGGGCCAGCTCGGCGGTCAGGTCGGCGTCCGGCTCACCCCGCCAGGGTCCGAGGCGGGGCTCGATGATCCGGTCGGTCACGAACCAGATCAGCGGGGTGAAGACCCCCACAATGGCCAGGATGAACCACCAGTTCCCCAGGGGGTTGAGGGTCCAGGTCGGATCGATGATGCGCGCCGCCTCCTGCGTGAAACTGAACAGGACGATATCGATCTGGCCGGGCGTGATGTTGCCCGCATAGCCTCCGGAGACTGCGGCGAAGGCGGCGGCCAGGCCGGCCAGGGGGTGACGCCCGACGGCGGCGTAGAGCAGGGCGGCCAGCGGGATGAAGACCAGGTAGGCGGCGTCCGAGGCATGGTGCGAGACCATGCCGATCAGGGCTACGATCGGGGTCAGCCACCGGCGGTCGGCGCCCCGGAGACTGGCCCGGATAAGCGCGCTGAAGAAGCCGGAGCGTTCGGCGACGGCGGCGCCGTACATCACGGTCAGGACCACGCCGAGGGGGGCGAAGCCGGTGAGGGTCTTGGCCGTCTCGGTGAAGAGCCTCTCCAGGTTGTCCTCAGACAGGAGGCTCTCGGCCCGGAACACCAGCCGCCCATCCTCCAGCACGCCCCAGGTCGGAGGCGTCTCGCCGCGGAAGGGCAGGGAGGCGGACCAGCCGAGGATCGCCCCGATCGTCGACAGGATGAAGAGGCCCCCGATCAGCCAGACGAAGATCATCACCGGCTCCGGTAACCGGTTGCCGATGCGCTCCACCAGGTCGAGGAGGGAGCGCCGCGATGCAGGCGGGGGGGCGTCTGGGGCGGCCAAGGTTGTCTCCGGTCCTTCAGGACAGATGGGGCCTGCGCCCGTCACGGACGTCGGCGCGGCGGCGGCGGGTTCAAGCCGTCTGAGTCAAAGCATGGACGGCAGGACCCGGTCGGGCGGTCGGTGGCCGTCCATCCAGGTCCGGATGTTGATGAGGACCTTCTCGCCCATCTCGGTGCGCGCCTCGACGGTGGCCGAGCCCAGATGCGGCAGAAGCACGGCGTTGTGCAAGCCTAGCAGTTTGGGGTTTACCGCCGGCTCGAACTCGAAGACGTCGAGGCCCGCTCCGGCGATGTCGCCTGAGGCCAGGAGGTCGGCGAGGGCGGACTCGTCGATAATCTCCCCCCGGGCGGTGTTCACCAGGATGGCGTGCGCCGGCATCAGCTTCAGCCGCCGCGCAGACAGAAGGTGGTAGGTGGCCGGCGTGTGCGGGCAGTTCACGGAGATGATGTCCATCCGAGCGAGCATCTGGTCGAGGCTTTCCCAGTAGGTGGCCTCCAGCTCCTCGGCGATCCGGGCGCTGACCGGGGAGCGGTTGTGGTAGTGGATCTGCATCCCAAAGGCCCGGGCGCGACGGGCCACCGCCTGACCGATCCGACCCATGCCGATGACGCCGAGACGCTTGCCCGACAGCCTCCGCCCCAACATCCAGGTGGGCGCCCAGCCCTTGAACTCCCCAGCCTCGATGGACCGGGCCCCCTCCACGATCCGGCGGGACACCGCCATCATCAGGGCGAGGGTCAGGTCTGCAGTGTCCTCGGTGAGCACTCCCGGCGTATTGGTGACCGTCACCCCCCGAGCGGCCGCGGCGGCGACATCGATATGGTCCACCCCGGCCCCGAAGTTGGCGATCAGCTTGAGCCGCTCGCCGGCCGCCTCGATGACGCCCGCGTCGATCCGGTCAGTGATGGTCGGCGCCAGGACGTCGCAGCGACCCACCGCGTCGATCAGGGCCTCCCGGCTCATGGGCGCATCTGAGAGGTTGAGCTCGGTGTCGAACAGCTCGCGCAGACGGGTTTCGACGGCGTCCGGGAGCCTGCGGGTCACAATCACTTTCGGCTTGCGCGTCAGCATCAGCGGCGGGGTCCCGAATTTCAGCGTCCGGCGAAACGGCGCTCTGGCGCCTTCGTCGCCGAACCTCTAGCAAAGAGGGCATGAACGGCCAAGTTGAGCCTTCCCGCCGCAGACCCGGCGTCGCCGGCATCGTCCTTCTGGCGACAGCCTTCGCCCTGGCGCCCCTGGGCGCGGCCGCCATCGCCGACGCGCGCCGAACGCCCTCCGGCCTTCCTGTCCCGCGCTATGTCACCTTGAAGTTCGGGTCGGTGAACGCCCGGTCCGGGCCAGGGGACGACTACCCCGCACTTTGGGCATACCAGGTCCGCGGCCTGCCGGTTCAGGTGATCGCCGAGTCCTCCGAGTGGCGCAGAGTTTGCGATCCGGACCGCGGCGTGGCCTGGGTGCATATGCGCACCACGGATGGCCGCAGGAATGTCCTCCACCTTGCCGCCACCCCCCTCAGGGTTCAGGCTGCCGCTCGGTCGGACTCCCGAACCCTCGCCCTGCTCCAGCCCCGCGCCCTGGCCGCGCTTCAGCGCTGCGAATCCGGCTGGTGCCGGATCAGCGCCGATGGCGTTTCCGGCTGGGTTCCCGCCGCCAGCCTCTGGGGGGTTGACGACCGTCCCCAGTGCGGCTCGGCCCCGGCCCGTTGAGCGACCCCTCCTCCTCTGATAGATCGGGCTTCTCCCGTCCGGCGCGTCGCCGGGCGATCCTGAAAAAAGACCCGCGGAAGGGCCATCCATGATTCCCGGCGCCAAGGCCAAGGACCATTATTCCCGAGAGGAGCTTCTGGCCTGCGGTCGGGGCGAGATGTTCGGGCCGGGCAACGCCCAGCTCCCCGTCCCGCCCATGCTGATGTTCGACCGCATCACGACGATCACGGACGAGGGCGGCGCCTACGGCAAGGGCCATGTGGTGGCCGAGCTCGACGTCCGGCCGGACCTCTGGTTCTTCGACTGTCACTTTATCGATGACCCGGTCATGCCGGGCTGCCTGGGTCTCGACGCCATGTGGCAGCTTGTTGGCTACTTCCTCGGCTGGTCCGGCGCCCCCGGGAAGGGACGGGCTCTCGGGGTCGGGGAGGTTCGCTTTGCCGGACAGGTGACCCCGAAGGTCAAGCAGGTTGTCTATCGCATCGACCTGAAGCGCGTGATCATGCGCAAGCTCGTGCTGGGCATAGGCGATGGCGTGATGGAGGCCGACGGCAAGGTCATCTACGAGGCCAAGGATCTGAGGGTCGGGTTGTACGATCCCAAGGATCTGGTCTGAAACCGGCGTATCGGGGGGAATAGGGCATGCGGCGCGTCGTCGTCACCGGCATGGGCATCGTCTCATCCATCGGCAACACCCTGGACGATGTCCGGGCCTCGCTCCACGGCGCCCGGTCAGGCATCGTCGCGGCCCCGGAGTACGCCGAGCTTGGCTTCCGCTGCCAGGTGCACGCTGACCCCGGCCTCGACTGGGAGGCCGCTGTTGACCGCCGCGCCGCCCGCTTCCTGGCCCAGGGGACGGCCTTTGGCCACATCGCCATGGAGCAGGCCATCGCCGACTCCGGCCTGACCGAGGCCGAGGTCTCCCACGAGATGACCGGCCTGATCGTGGGCTCTGGAGGACCGTCGACCAAGGCGATCATCGAATCCGCCGCCATCGCCCGTGAGAAGGGCCCAAAGCGGGTCGGCCCCTTCGCTGTCCCCAAGGCGATGAGCTCGGGGGTGTCCGCCGTCCTTTCGACCTGGTTCAAGATCCGCGGCGTGAACTATTCGATCTCCTCGGCCTGTGCGACCTCCACCCACTGCATCGGCGCGGGCTTTGAGCAGATCGCCCTGGGCAACCAGGACGTGGTCTTCGCCGGCGGCGCCGAAGAACTGCACTGGACCCTCTCGGTCCTGTTCGACGCCATGGGGGCCATGAGCTCCAGCTTCAACGACCGGCCGGCGGTGGCCAGCCGGGCCTACGACGCCAACAGGGACGGGTTCGTGATCGCCGGCGGCGCCGGGATTCTTGTGCTCGAGGAGCTGGAGCGCGCGAGGGCGCGCGGGGCGAAGATCTACGGCGAGATCGTCGGCTACGCCGCCAACTCCGATGGCTTTGACATGGTCGCCCCCTCCGGCGAGGGCGCCGTGCGCTGCATGCGCCTGGCCCTGTCCCGGGCCGGGAACCGCAGGGTCGACTATCTGAACCCGCACGGCACCTCGACGCCCGTGGGCGACATCAAGGAGATGGAGGCCGTCCGCGAGGTCTTTGGCGAGGCGGCCCCCGCCATCTCCTCCACCAAGTCCCTGACCGGCCACAGCCTCGGCGCCGCCGGCGCCCAGGAGGCGATCTATTCGCTCCTGATGCTGAACGGCGGCTTCCTGGCCGAGAGCGCCCATATCGAGACCCTCGACCCCGCCTTCGAGGGCCTGCCCATCCTTCGCCGGCGCGAAGACCGCCAGGTTGAGACCGTCATGTCCAACAGCTTCGGGTTTGGCGGCACCAACGGCTGCCTGGTGATGTCCAGGGTCTGACCCGCCCCCCGCCTTCCCGACCCTCCAGGAGACACAAAGTGGCCGACGACTACGACATGCCGCGGGGCGAGCTCATGAAGGGCAAGCGCGGGATCATCACCGGGGTGGCCAACCACCAGTCCATCGCCTGGGGCATAGCCAGCCAGCTGGCCGCACAGGGCGCTGACCTCGCCTTCTTCCACCTGCCGGGCATGGAGCGCCGGGTGCGCCCCCTGGCCGAGAGTGTGGGCGCGACCGTGATCGAGCCTGTCGACGTCACCGACGACGCCAGCATGGACGCCGGATTCGCCGCCGTGGAGGCGGCCTTCGGCAAGATCGACTTCTTCCTTCACGCCTTGGCGTTTGCGCCCCGGGACCAGATCAAGGGCTCCTTCGTGGAAAACGCCACGCGCCAGGGCTTCCTCACGGCGATGGACATCTCGGCCTACAGCTTCGTCGATTGCGCCCGCCGGGCCAGCCGGATGATGCCGGACGGCGGCTCCCTGGTCACCCTGACCTACCTGGGCTCGGAACGGGCGATCCCGAACTACAACACCATGGGCGTGGCCAAGGCCGCCCTAGAGGCCGCCACCCGCTACATCGCCCGCGACCTCGGGCCCCAGGGCATCCGCGCCAACGCCATCTCAGCCGGCGCCATGCGCACCCTGTCGCTGGCGGGCATCTCTGGCGGCCGCTCCATGCTGGCCCAGGGCCGGGCCCTGTCGGCCCTGAAGGAGGACACCTCCATGGAGGGCGTCGCCGGCGCGGCCCTGTGGCTCCTGTCCGATCTCGGACGCTCGACCACGGGCGAGGTGGTCCATGTGGACGCCGGCTTCCACATGATGGGCCTGCCGGACGAGGCGGAAGAGGGCTGAGCGCCTCTCGGCGCCCGGAAACTCAGGTCCGGTAGGCCCTCACGAAGCGGTTGGCCGCCTCCCGGGCGATCCGCTCGATGGCCGTTGGGGTCAGGTTGGAGTCCACACCCAGTAGCCGGCTGGTCTGGTGTGAGCCGATGACCATGCCGGCGAAGAACTCGGCCGCCAGGGCGAAGTCGTCCACACGCAGGCGCCCGGCGCGGGTCTCCCCCTCCAGAAAGGCCGCGAGGCGCGCCCGCGAGGTCCGCGCGCCAGTCTCGAAGAAGGTCCTGGCCAGTTCCGGCATCTCGGCCGCCCCCTGGATGTGGATCCGCAGGAGGGCGGTCGATGAGGGGGTGGCGATCGATTCCAGCACCACACGGGCGTAACCGCTCAGGGCCTCCTCAGGCCCGTCGCCCGACCCTGGACTGTCGAGATGCGCCGTAATCTCGTCGACACGCCGCTCGACCAGAACCCGGACCAACTCAGCCTTGGAGCCGAACCGATTGTAGACCGTCTGCTTGGACACCCCGGCCCGCCGGGCGATGTTCTCAATGGATGCGCCTAAGCCCCGCTCCGCCAGGGCCTCGCGGGCGGCTTCGAGGATGGCGATCCCCTTGGCTTCGTCGACCTGACCCAGCCGGCGCGGCATCAGCTGACCCCCCCGCTCGCAGCCCGGAACCCGGCGCCAACGCCAAGCCGTCCTGGACATTTGCGGTCCATCTCTTCCCCCCAGTGCACTCGGGAGCTTCCCGTCCCCTTGTTGTTCACCTTGGGCCTCGCTGCGGTCTGGCACAACTCCCAAATGGACCAGGAAGTCCATGAAATCTGCGACGCGTTCGAGGGGGCTGGACGCCGGCGCTTCTGCGGCGGCATATCGCGGCATGGACGCCGACGTGATCATCGCCGGCGCCGGCATGGCCGGCGCAACCCTCGCCCTGGGCCTGGCCCGCAGCGGCCTGAAGCCCATCCTGGTGGACGCTCAACCCTTCGACGCCCAGCTCGCGCCGGACTTTGACGGTCGCGCCTCGGCCATCGCCTATTCCAGCTTCCGCCAGTGGCGGGCCCTCGGCATCGCCCCCGACCTTGAGCCCCACGCTGAACGTATCGCCGAGATCCTGGTCACGGATGGTCGAGCGCCGGGTCCCTCCGCCGGGACGCCCGCCTCGGCCTTTCTGCGCTTTGACGCCGCGGAGATCGCCGACCGGGTGGAAGGCGAGCCCCTGGGCTTCATGATCGAGAACCGGCGGATCCGCGCCGCCCTCGCGGCGGCCGTCCGCCGCGAGGGGGTCCAGGTCCTGGCCCCGGCCCGGGTTGCCGGGGTCGACGTCACCCCCGGGGCGGCGGTGGTCCGCCTGGAAGACGGCCGGGTCCTGGCCGCCCCCCTCGCCGTTGGCGCCGAGGGCCGCAGCTCCGCTGTGGCCGCGGCGGCGGGGATCCGCAGCACGGGCTGGACCTATCCTCAGACCGGAGTGGTGGCCACGGTCCGGTTGAACCAGCCGCACGGCGGCGTCGCCCACGAGTACTTCCTGCCTTCAGGGCCCTTCGCCATCCTGCCCCTGACCGACCAGCGTGCGAGCCTGGTCTGGACCGAATCTCCCACCCGGGCCGAGGCCCTGCGGACCGCCCGCCCGGAGATCTTCCATGCTCACCTGCAGCGCCGGTTCGGCGACCTCCTGGGCCGGCCCCGGCTGGAAGGTCCGGTCTTCACCTATCCCCTGTCCCTGCACCTGCCAGAGGCCATCACTGCCCCCCGCGCCGCCCTTCTCGGCGACGCCGCCCATGGGGTGCACCCGGTGGCGGGGCAGGGGCTGAACCTGGGCCTGAAGGACGCTGCGGCCCTCGTCCAGGTCCTGGTCGAGGCCGTCCGGCTGGGGGAGGACATCGGCTCGGAGGTCGTGCTCGACCGCTACGCCCGCTGGCGCAGCGTTGACAATATCGGCCTCGCGGTGGCTGCGGACGGCTTTGTCCGCCTGTTTTCAAATGACAATCCGATCCTGAGGGCCGTCCGCGGTCTCGGCCTGTCGACGGTGAACCGGATCGGTCCCGCCCGGCGCTTCTTCATGCAGGAGGCCGGCGGCGCCGTCGGCGACCTGCCGCGGCTCCTGCGCGGTGAGGCGCCCTGAAGCCTGATCAGAGCGCCCGGGCTTCCTCGGGCAGCATGACGGGAACGCCATCCCGTACCGGGTAGGCAAGGCCCGCCTTGCGGCTGATCAGCTCGCCGGCGGCGCTGTCGTACTCCAGCGGGCTGTGGGTCACCGGGCAGACCAGGATCTCCAGCAGGCGCGGGTCGAGCCCGGCGCCGAGGGGCGGAAGCGGTGCGTCCGGCGAGAAATCGGTCATCTCAAATCCTACTGTAGGGTTTCCGGCGGGCCGTCGTCGTCCGTCAGGGCGTCAATCTCCAGGAGGGCGGTCAGGACGTCCTGTCGGTCCGACCTGTCCGGCGCCTCCAGGAGGGCCTGCTTCTCCGCCGGAGAAAAGGGCAGGCTCATGGCCAGACCGGCCACCAGTTCGTCCAAAGGGGCGGCGTTCAGGGCGGATTCATCCACGTCCATATCGCGTCGGTTGAGATAGGTCTTCAGGGCTCGGGCCAGGCGCGTGCGTTCGCCCCCGGTCCGCCGGCCCGGCTTCAGGTCGTCCGTAAAGGGGCCGTAGTCTGCTCGGACCTGGCGGTAGGGTGTCGGCAGGGCCAGCTCCTCGGCGAACCGGAATCGGCAGACCCCGGTCAGGGTGATCAGGTAGTCCCCCTCGGCGCCGTCCCGGAACCGGGTGACCCGGCCGGCGCAGCCAATCCGCGCCAGGTTGGGCCGGGCCTTCTCACCCCCGGTGGTCTGGACCATACCGATCATCCTTTCCCCGCCCATGACGTCGTCGAGCATGTTCAGGTATCGCGGCTCGAAGATGCGCAGGGGCAGCTCCGCCCCGGGCAGCAGGAGGGCGCCGTCCAGCGGGAAGACCGGAAGGGTCTGCGGCAGTTCGATGCGGAGGGGCCGGGACGCCATCGACTTAGGAGAACAGGATGGCGGAAAGCCGCCGACGGCCCTGACGGGCCAGGTCCGAGGCCGCGCCCGCCGCCTCGAAAACGGTCAGGAGCTGGGCCCGCGCCGCGCCTTCATTCCAGTCGCGGTCGGCGGCGATGATCTGCAGCAGGTGGTCCATGGCGGCGTCCAGCCGGCCAGCCCCGGCCAGGGCCCGGGCCAGCTCGAAGCGGGCCTCATGGTCTGCGGGATTGGCCGCCAGCCGCGCCTCGAAGGCGGCGGTCTCGGCGGGGGCGGCATCGGCCAGGGCCAGGGCGGCGCGCACGCTCTCCAGCCCCGGGTCCTTGGCCCCCTCCGGCGCCATGGCGGCGACTTCGGCGGCGCGCTCCAGGTCGCCGCCCTCCAGGTAGACCTTCGCCATCCCGCCCAGGGCGCGGACGTCCTGCGGGTCGGACTGCAACACCCGGGCGAAGGCCTGGGCGGCGGTGTTGAGGTCGCCAGCCTCCAGGGCCTCGCGCCCGACAGCGATCAGTTCATCGCCCGCGTCGGCGGGGGCCTGGGCGGCCAGGCGCTCGACGAAGGCCTTGATCTGGCTCTCGGGCAGGGCGCCGGTGAAGCCGTCCACGGGCCGGCCGCCCACGAAGGCGAAGACGGCGGGAATGGACTGGACGCGGAGCTGGCCGGCGAACTGGGGGTGCTGGTCGATGTTGATCTTCACCAGCTTCACCTTGCCCTTGGCGGCGGTGACGGCGCGCTCGATGGCCGGGCCCAGCTGCTTGCAGGGACCACACCAGGGCGCCCAGAAGTCGACGATGACCGGCGTCTCGCGCGAAGCCTCGATCACGTCGGCCATGAAGCCGGCGTCGGTCCCGTCCTTGATCAGGCCTGCGGGCGCCGCACCCGCGAGGGGGGCCGAGTTTTCACCGATCAGCGCCATGGGGCTCTCCGTGGGGAACTTGAGGGTGCAAGATGGACCTTCCGGGCCGCGGCTTCAACGCGCAGGAAGTGGACAGAGCGCCAGATGCGGGAAATCCACCACCAGGGGCTCGCGGCGGAGGTGGTCCAGGAACCGGCGCAGGCCCCCCTGGTCCACCGTGGAGGTGGCGGTGTTCTCCAGGGGGTGGAAGCTGACCTGGTCGGCCTGCGCCAGGGCCAGGTCCAGGACCAGCTGTACCCGGTGCAGGGGATCGTTGACGAGGGCGAACAGGGTCACCGAGCCGGGCGTCACCCCCAGGGCGGCCTCCATCAGGTCTGCAGCGCCGAAGGACAGGCGGGCCGAGCCGATCACCCCGTGCAGGCGCTTCAGGTCGATGGCCGTGTCATCCTTGGCGCAGACCAGCCAGAGGTCGCCCCGGGCGTCCTTCAGGAACAGGTTCTTGGTGTGGGCGCCGGGGATCCTCGCCTTGATCTCCGCCCCTTCGCCGACCCGGAAGACCGCCGGATGGTCCAGGGTGGCGTGGGCGATCCCCAACTGGTCGAAGAGGACGAGGAGGCCGGCGCGGTCGAGCATGGCGCTCCTTACCCTTCCCCCGCCCGCCGGAAAAGCGGTGGACGCTCCGCGCGCGGCCTCGCTAAGGGAAAGGACAGAACAGGACCGGGAGCCCGCCATGGAGCTTGAGTGCTATCCCACCGCCGACCGCCCGCCCGAGATCGTGCCCGGCCGGCCCCAGCGCGCCTGGATGGACAAGTTCGCCGCCCGGCACCCCTATCGCTGCCTGCCCCTGTCCATGGCCAACACCACAGGCTGGGAGATCCTCTGCCCCATGAGCTTCACCGCCGAGTGGAACGGCGGGGTCATGCAGGAGGACATCACCCTCAGCCCCGACCGCCCGCACCCCGAGTTCCACCGCTTCGTCATGAGCCACTTCTCCTCGGGCGTGGTGACCATGCATCCGGGCTACCTCTTCCGCACCCCGCCCGGCTGGTCGGTCCTGGCCCAGGGCCCGCCCAACCACGTGAAGGACGGCATCCAGCCCCTGTCCGGCCTGGTGGAGACGGATTGGCTCCCCTTCCCCTTCACCATGAACTGGATCTTCACCCGCCCGGGCCGGGTGAGGTTTGAGAAGGGCGAGCCCTTCTGCTTCCTCACCGTGATGAAGGACCGCGAGATGGCGGACTTCCAGCCCGTGATCCGCTCCATGTCCCGAAATCCCGAGCTGCGCGGCCAGTACGAGGCCTGGGAGAAGCACCGGGCCGAGTTCAACCGCCGGATCCTGCGCTTCGACCCCGAGGCCACCAAGGAGGCCTGGCAGCGCTTCTACTTCCGCGGCGAACTGCCCGACGAGACCGGCCCCGCCCCCGCCGAGCACGTGAACAAGCGCCGCCTCAAGACCCCCCGCTTCATGGGCTGAGACCGTCTTGCCAAGCCGCCGGCCCTCTGCCATAAGCCGGCTCCCGAACATCGGGGCCCCGCAAGGAGCCTCACGGAGCGCGGGCGTAGCTCAGGGGTAGAGCACAACCTTGCCAAGGTTGGGGTCGGGCGTTCGAATCGCCTCGCCCGCTCCAAATAAATGGATCACGTCGCAGGCTGGGCGGCCCCGGACTTTAGGGGCGGCGGCCCGCAATCGCCCTCCCGAACTTCGAACGCTGAGAACAAATGGCCGAACCCAAGGGCATGAAATACGAAGACCGCCAGCAGGCGTCCGCCGCCGCCAAGAAGGCGATGCTGGAGCGGTTCAAGCCCAAGCCCCACGTCACCGATCCCGACCTTGAGGCCCGCAAGGCCGCTGCGGCCGCCGAGCTGGAGGCCGTTCGCGCCGCCCGCAACGCCGAACGTGAAGCCAAGCGCGCCGCCGCCGCTGAGGCCGAGCGCCTGCGCCTGGAGGATGAGGCCCTCACCCAGGAAGCCCGCGAACTGGATCTCCGCGCCCGCCAGAAAGAAGCCCGCGACCTGCGCTACGCCGCCCGCAAGCAGAAGCGGAAGTAGGCGGGCGGCCCTAACGGGCGAACCGAGCGCCGGCCTCGGCCTCCGCTGAGCTCGCCAGGTCGGGCAGATGCGGCCTCAACGGGTTATAGAAGGCGGGCGAGCCTCCTCCCCGGCGAATAGACGCCCGGGGAAGTCGCTGCGCCCGAGGTGGCCCCCATGCGCAGTTTCGACGCCGGCGGGTCAGCGCTTCCGCGGTGTCTTCGGTCGGGGTGCGGCCAGGGCGTGGGCGGCCTTGAGCGCGGACACGAGGGTGGGTTCGTCCACAATCGCAAGATCGCACCGCGTGGCCCCCATCCGGCCCCAGCCGCCGGGGACAGGTGCGAAGACCAGCGGAACCTGCTCGCAGAAGAAATCGCGCAGGTCCGGGTCAAACATCAGATGGATGTCGGCGCCGTCGCCGGCGAGCGTGGCGAAGGTCTTGCGCGGCGTTCGGAGCGCCGTCCGATCAAAGTGCGGGCGCTCTGAGGCGCCCTCGAGGCTGAGCGCGAGTTCCTTTGCGCGCGCGGGTTTCACGGCCATGACTGCAAGTCTAGCATGGCGCAGAGGCCAATGGCAGGCCCGCGCCCTCGCGGCCTATCGCGGCCTCCTGGCGGCGGAGGGCTTCGACGTCCTCGCCTTCATGCCCGAAGACCCCGGCTGTGGCGGGCATTCGGTCTGGTTGGCGCGCCAGCGGCTTGGCTGACGCCCCGCGAAGGGGCATACCCCTCCTGTCAGACAGGGAGGGACCCATGCGGGCCGACGCGGAATTCGACATCATCGTCTATGGCGCCACAGGCTTCACCGGCCGGCTCGTCGCCGAGCACCTGGTCCGCACCCAGCCGCCGGGGGGCGAGGTCTCCTGGGCCATGGCGGGCCGTTCGGCGGACAAGCTGGCCGAGGTGCGCGACCTGATCGGCGCGCCGGCCTCCACCCCGCTGGTGGTCTGCGACGCCGCTGACCCGGCCCAGTTGAAGGCCATGGTCCACCGGGCCAAGGTCATCGTGACCACGGTCGGGCCCTACCAGCTCTATGGCTCGGACCTGGTCGCCGCCTGCGTTGCGGCGGGGACCGACTATGTGGATCTGTGTGGCGAGTCCAACTGGATGGCCGAGATGGTCGCCGCCCACCACGAGGCCGCCCGGGCTTCGGGCGCGCGCATCCTCTTCTCCTGCGGCTTTGACTCCATCCCCTTCGAGCTCGGCGTGCTCTTCGCTGAGGAGACCGCCAAGCGTCGCCTTGGTGCGCCGGTTCCCCGGGTGAAGGGGCGGGTGCGGAACATGCGCGGCGGCCTGTCCGGCGGCACCGCCGCCAGCGGCGCGGCCACCATGGACGCCATCCGGCGCAACCCCGCCCTCTTCCAGCTGATGATCAACCCCTTCGCCCTGACGCCCGGATTCACCGGTCCGGCCCAGCCGTCGGGGAATGAGACGGCCTTCGACGAGGACGTCGGCGCCGAGGTCGGCCCCTTCATGATGGCGGCCATCAACACGAAGAACGTCCATCGCTCGAACTTCCTCCAGGGCCATCCCTGGGGAACGGACTTCGCCTACGACGAGATGTCCGTCACGGCGCCCGGCTCCAGCACCTCCTTCACCGACCTGGGCGGCGCCGGCGCGCCGAAGCCGGGCGAGGGGCCCAGCCTTGAGGAGCGTGAGAACGGCTTCTACGACATCCTCTTCGTCGGCATCGCCGCAGACGGCCGGAAGGTGCGGGTCTCGGTCAAGGGCGACCGCGATCCTGGCTATGGTTCGACTTCGAAGATGATGGCCGAGACGGCGATCCAGCTGATCCGCACCCCGGCGACGGCGGGCGGGGTCTGGACCCCGGGCGCGGCCCTCGGCGTGGACCTTATCGACCGCCTCGCCAGCCGGGCCGGCCTGACCTTCACCGACGAGACGGCCTAGCCCCTTCTCCGGTCAGCGGACGCCGGTCATCGGATCGAAACAGGATCTAGCCGCCGGCCTTAGCCTTCGTTCGCCCGTCATCCGGCCGCTGGATGCGCGGGCGGAGATTCTCCATCACCGCGCGGGCGTCGAAGGTCTCAGTGTCATCGGCCCGCTTGGGACCCTTACCGAGGACGATCTCCGCAGATGCAGTGAACTTCTCAATGGTCGAAACCTCTGTCGGAGTCCGGTCAAAGGGTCCGCCCATCCAGGGATCATAGAACCGCCAGCCGTAGGGCCCGTAATACCGCCAGTAGGGCCGCCAGTAGGGCAGGGAGGCGGGATTGGGCTCGATCCGCGTCGTGGTCTTGCGGTCGGTGTCCCGGCTGACCAGGGTGAAGGTGTCATAGCCGTTGGCCAGGGTCAGCTCCGCCGCCCGGTAGGCGAGGTACAGCTCCACCGTCTCCCGCGAGGTGAGACTGTTGCCGGTGAAGGTCACCCGGTAGCGCCCCGGCTCGATCCGCACGTCTGAGTACCCGCCGCGCCCTGAGCTTCCCTCCAGGAGGGGCTGGTAGGGCGTGGCGGTGGTGCAGGCCGCGAGGCCTGCCGCTGCGGCGAGGCTGGCGATCAGGGCGAGTCTTTTCAGTCGCATAGGGGGACTCCAGCAGAAGGTTGGAAAAGCCTGGAGCCAATCTCCGGCGAAAGTATGGCCAAGGCTCACCCGAGCAGGACCAGGACCGCCTTGCCCAGGGCCCCGAACAGCAGGACCGCCGTGGCGACCATCTGGACCATGAAGCCGAGCTCGCGCTTGTTGGCGGCGGCGGAGTAGCCCAGGGCGTAGAGGACGCGGCCGACGATCCAGACCAGTCCCAGGACCGCAGCCGGCAGGTCGCCCCAGTAATGGGCGAAGAGCCAGAGGGAGCCCAGGAAGATGGGGAGCCACTCCAGGGTGTTGCCCTGAACGCGCAGGTAGCGCTCGAGCATGGGGTCGCCGGACATGGCGGGGGCGGCGATGCCCGAGGTGCGGCGGGCCCCGCCCACCCGGGCGCCCATCCAGACATAGGCCAGGAGGGCGAGAAGGGTGACAATGGCGGTGGCGTGCGGGAAGCTCATGGGATTTCCTCCGGTTTCGCCGTAGGGTGATATGACTCGCGCCCGGGGGGAACTACCCTCCGGTCCGGCGATCGCGGCGGGCCTGGACCCTCAGGCGCAGGGCGTTGAGCTTGATGAAGCCGGCGGCGTCGCGGTGATCGTAGGCCACCGCGCCCTCCTCGAAGGTGACGAGGTCCTGGTCGTAGAGGGACCAGGGGCTGGTCCGGCCGATCACGCTCACATTGCCCTTGTAGAGCTTGACCCGGACCTGGCCGGTCACGTGCTTCTGCGACAGGTCGATGGCCGCCTGCAGCATCTCGCGCTCTGGGGCGAACCAGAAGCCGTTGTAGATCAGGCTGGCATAGCGCGGCATGAGCTCGTCCTTCAGGTGCATGGACCCGCGGTCGAGGGTGATGGACTCCATGCCCCTGTGGGTGGCCAGCAGGATGGTCCCGCCCGGGGTTTCGTAGACCCCCCGGGACTTCATGCCGACAAAGCGGTTCTCCACCAGGTCCAGCCGGCCGATCCCATTGTCATGGCCCAGCTGGTTCAGACGGGTCAGGAGCGTCGCCGGGCTCATGCGCACCCCGTCAATGGCCACGGGGTCGCCGCCCTCGAAGTCCAGGGTGAAGACGGTGGGCTCGTCCGGGGCGTCCTCTGGCGAGATCGTGCGCATGTGCACGAATTCCGGCGCTTCCACGGCCGGATCCTCCAGCACCTTGCCCTCTGAAGACGAGTGCAGGAGGTTGGCGTCGACGCTGAAGGGCGCCTCGCCGCGCTTGTCCTTAGTGATCTGAATCTGGTGCTTCTCGGCAAACTCCAACAGGGCCTCGCGGGACTTGAAGTCCCACTCCCGCCAGGGGGCGATGACATGGATGTCGGGCTCCAGGGCGTAGTAGCCAAGCTCAAAGCGGACCTGGTCATTCCCCTTTCCGGTCGCGCCGTGGCTGACGGCTTCGGCCCCGGTCTGGCGGGCGATGTCGATCTGTTTCTTGGCGATCAGCGGCCGGGCGATGGAGGTGCCCAGGAGGTACTGGCCCTCGTAGACCGTGTTGGCCCGGAACATGGGGAAGACATAGTCGCGGACGAATTCCTCGCGCACGTCCTCGATGAAGATGTTCTCGGGCTTGACCCCGGCGGCCAGGGCCTTGGCCCGCGCCGGCTCGATTTCCTCACCCTGTCCCAGATCGGCGGTGAAGGTCACCACTTCGGCCCCGTACTCGGTCTGCAGCCATTTCAGGATGATCGAAGTGTCGAGGCCGCCAGAGTAGGCGAGGACGACCTTCTTGATGTCACGGGTCATGGCGGGCGTTCCGGATGGGAGACGGGGAGACAAGGGCCTCTAGCTGTGGACGGGCGGAAGGCGCAAGGCTTCAGACGGTGACCTGGGCGCCCATCTCGACGACGCGGCCGGGCGGAATCCTAAAGAAGTCCGTCGGGTTGGCGGCGTTTCGCATGAGGAAGATGAACAGCTTGTCCTGCCACAGCGGCATGCCCGAACTGGCCGAGGGCACCACCGACCGCCGGCCGAGGAAGAAGCTGGTGGCCATGATGTCGAACTTCAGGCCCTTCTGCCGGCAGAGGGTCAGGGCCTTGGGGATGTTCGGGCTCTCCATGAAGCCATAGGTCACGGTCAGCTTCTTGAAGTCGTCGTTGAAGGGGTCGATCCGGATGCGGTCCTCGTCGCGGACCCGGGGGGTCTGGGCGGTGATCACCGTCAGGATGATGTTGCGCTCATGCAGCACCTTGTTGTGCTTGAGGTTGTGCATCAGGGCGACCGGGGCGACGTCGGGGTCGGAGGTCAGGAAGATGGCGGCGCCGGGAGCCCTGTGCGGCGGCCGGGCCTGCAACATGTCGGACAGTTCGGTGAGGGCGACGGAGTCCTGGCGGGTCTTCTCCGAGAGAATCCGCGTGCCCCGGTGCCAGGTCCACATGATCACCACCATGAGGGCGCCCGCCACGAGGGGCAGCCAGGCGCCCTGGGGCAGCTTGAGCAGGTTGGAGGAGAAGAAGATCAGGTCCAGGGCGCCGAACCCGACCGCCGCCAGGATGGCGAGCCACAAGGGCTTCTTCCAGAGGTACCGGATGATCACGAAGAACAGGAGGGTGTCGACGAACATCGAGCCCGTTACGGCGATGCCGTAGGCGGCGGCGAGATTGGAAGAGGTCTGGAAGGTCACCAGCAGCAGGATAACGCCGATCATCAGGAAGGTGTTGACCTGGGGCACATAGATCTGCCCGGCCTGGGTCTCGGAGGTCCTGCGGATATCGATCCGCGGCAGAAGGCCCAGCTGAACCGCCTGCTGGGTCATGGAGAAGGCGCCGGTGATCACCGCCTGGCTGGCGATCACGCTGGCCGCCGTGGCCATCAGCAGGACCGGCCAATAGACCAGGGTCGGCACCATGCCGAAGAAGGGGTTCTCCCGCATCTCCGGGTGCGCCAGAACCATGGCGCCCTGGCCCAGATAGTTGAGCAGCAGGGCCGGCAGCACCAGGGCCAGCCATCCCGCCTGGATGGGCGCCTTTCCGAAATGCCCCATGTCGGCGTAGAGCGCCTCGGCGCCGGTGACGGCCAGGAAGACGCTGCCCAGGATGACGAAGCCCACGAACCCATTGTTCAGGAGGAAGATCACGCCGTAGTGCGGCAGAAGGCCCCGCAGGACGTCTGGGCTGTCGAAGATGTGATAGAGGCCCAGCCCGCCCAGGATCAGGAACCAGGCCGCCGTGATCGGTCCGAAGGCCCGGGCGATGCTGGCCGTCCCCCGGGACTGGACCAGGAAGAGCGTCACCAGGATGGCGCCGGCGATGGGCAGGACAAGCCCGCCCAGCTCGGGGCTCACCCCGGGGGCGTCCCGCAGCCCCTCCACTGCGCCCAGGACGGAGATGGCCGGGGTGATCACCCCGTCGCCATAGAAAAGCGCGGCCCCCGCCATACCCAGCAGGAGCACCACGCCGGACCGACGGTTCAGGGCGCGCTGCGCCAGGGCCATCAGGGCCAGGGTCCCGCCCTCGCCCTTGTTGTCGGCGCGCATGATCAGGGCGACGTACTTCAGCGTCACCACCAGGATCAGGGCCCAGGTGATGAGGGAGACGACGCCCAGGACGGAGAGTTCCGCCGAAACATCTGCGCGCGAATGGGCCAGGGCCTCGCGCATGGCGTAGAGCGGACTGGTGCCGATGTCGCCGAAAACCACGCCGAGGGCGCCGACGGCCAGGGCCATGAAGCCCTCCGGCCGGCCCTGGTGAGCGTCCGCGGGCGCGGCAGGAGCGCCGCTCGTAGGCTCGGCCGGATCCGCCATGTCTGTCCCCGAGGGGCCTTCGCCCCGCCCCGGCGGCCCGATGCCGACGTGCGGGCCGCGCGATACACCCTTTCCCCGGCGGGTTCAATGCACCGGCCCTGGGCCCGACCGGTCTTGCGTCGTCGCCCGGGAAACGCCAAATCAAACCCATGTTCATCCAGACCGAACCCACCCCCAATCCGCAGGTCCTGAAATTCCTGCCCGGCCGCACCGTGATGGAGTCCGGTTCCCAGGACTTCCGTTCCGCCGAAGAGGCCGCCGCCTCGGCCCTGGCGACCGAGATCTTCGCCCTGGAGGGCGTCAACCGCGTCTTTTTCGGCGGCGACTTCCTGACCGTGGGCAAGGTCGCCTCGGCCGACTGGGACCATCTGAAGGCTCCTGTGCTGGCGGCCATCATGGACCACTTCACCTCCGGCCAGCCCCTGTTCGAGGCGGCCTCAGGGACAGGCGAAGGCGAGGAGGCCTACGAGGGCGAGACCGCCCAGGTGGTCGCCGAGATCCGTGAACTCCTCGACACCCGGATCCGCCCTGCGGTCGCCCGGGACGGCGGCGACATCCTCTTTGACCGGTTCGAGCCCGACAGCGGGACGGTCTGGCTGCACATGCGCGGCGCCTGCGCCGGATGCCCGTCGTCCTCCGCCACCCTCAAGTCGGGTGTGGAGAACATGCTCAAGCACTATGTGCCTGAGGTCACGCGGGTCGAGCAGACCCTCTAGGCCTGCGTGCGGGTCCTCGCCCTCGACACCTGCCTGTCCGCCTGCTCCGTCGCCGTCCTTGACGGCGAGCGGACCCTGGCCTGGGCCTCCGAGCCCATGGAGAGGGGTCACCAGGAACGCCTCGCCCCCCTGACCCGGGAGGTGATGGAACGGGCGGGCATGGCCTTCGCCGACCTGGACCGGATCGCCGTCACTCTCGGGCCGGGCTCCTTCACGGGACTGCGCGTCGGCCTGGCCTTCGCCAAGGGCCTGGCCCTGGCCCTGGACCGCCCCGTGATTGGCCTCGGTTGCCTGGAGGTGCTGGCCGCGCCCTACGCCGCCTCTCCGGGCCGGACCCTCGCCCTCCTGCCAGGGCGGGGCGAGTCGATCTGCGGCCAGGTCTTTGAGGGCGGGCTTGCCCTCGCCCCGCCGATTCTCGGCCAGGTCGCAGACCTTGACGCCCTGGGCCCTGTAGAGCGCATCGTCGGCGCGCCGGACCTGGCGGGCGAGGCCCTGCCCGGCGCCGTGCGGACCCCGGCCTCCACGCCGGACGCCGTCGTCGCGGGCCGACTCGCCGCCTCCCGTCGGCCAGAAGCCCTCGTCCCCCTCTACATGCGGCCGCCTGACGCCCGTTTGCCGGGCGGGCGGGCGCCCCCATGAGCGTCCGTCGCGCCGGCCCTTCGGACATGGCCGCCCTCGCGGCGCTGCACGCCGCAGCCTTCTCGCCCGGCTGGAGCGCCGACGAGATCGCCGCCCTGGACGCCGTCGCCCTGATCGAGGACGGCGCGGGCCTGATCCTTGTACGGACTATCGCGGGTGAGGCCGAAATCCTCACGGTCGGCGTCCGGGCGGAGCTGCGCGGCGCCGGAGTCGGCCGCCGCCTCCTGGAGGCCGCCCTGGAATCTGCGCGGGCGGACGGCGCCGAATCCGTATTTCTCGAGGTCGCCGAGGACAACCCGAATGCCCGTCGGCTATATGCCGGCCGCGGGTTCGAGGAGGTCGGCCGGCGGCCAGCCTACTATCCCCGCCCCGGCGCCGGTGCGGTGGACGCCCTCGTCCTGCGCCGGGCGCTTAACACGACGCCCTGAAAGCCCTATCCTGCCCAACAGGAGACTCCCGCTTGGACCGTATCGAGAACCTCTGCATCGCCAAGGGCATGCGTATGACCGAGCAGCGCCGGGTGATCGCCCGCGTGCTGTCCGAGGCCCAGGATCATCCCGACGTGGAGGAGCTCCACCGGCGGGCGCACGCCGTCGATCCACGCATCTCCATCGCCACGGTCTACCGCACGGTACGGCTGTTCGAGGAGGCGGGCATCATCTCGCGCCTGGATTTCCGAGATGGCCGGTCTCGGTACGAGGAGGCGTCAGAGGCGCACCACGACCACCTAATCGACATGACCACCGGCAAGGTGATCGAGTTCGTCGATCCTGAGATCGAAGCCCTGCAGGAGGCCATCGCCCGGCGCCTGGGCTATCGCCTGGTGGATCACCGGCTGGAGCTGTACGGCCTTCCCATCAATGAGTGACGCCCCTCCTCCGGCCTCGCGGCGGCTCTACATCCGCACCTACGGCTGCCAGATGAACGTCTACGACAGTGAGCGCATGGCCGATATTCTGGCGCCGCTGGGCTACGCCATGACTGAGCGACCCGAAGAGGCCGACCTCGTCGTCCTGAACACCTGCCACATCCGCGAGAAGGCCACCGACAAGGTTTATTCCGAGTTGGGTCAGCTGAAGATGCTGAAGACGGAGCGCGCCGCCGCTGGGCTGGGGATGACCATCGCCGTGGCCGGATGCGTGGCCCAGGCCGAGGGTGAGGAGATTCTGCGCCGTCAGCCTGCGGTGGACCTCGTCGTCGGACCGCAGGCCTACCATCAGCTGCCCGAGCTGATCGCCCGGACCCACCGCGCACGGGGCGAGCGCCTCGCCGCCGACTTCGCCCCCGAGGCCAAGTTCGACGCCCTGGGCGCCGAGCGCTCAACCTCGGGCGTCACCGCCTTCCTCACCGTCCAGGAGGGCTGCGATAAGTTCTGCACCTTCTGCGTGGTGCCATACACCCGCGGTGGGGAGTGGTCGCGGCCGGCCGAGGCGATCCTCGCCGAGGCCCGGAGCCTGGCGGCCCGCGGGGTGCGCGAGGTCACGCTCCTGGGGCAGAACGTCAACGCCTGGTCGGGGGAGGGTGGCCTTGGCGGCCTGGCCCGCCAGCTGGCCCGGATCGAGGGCCTGGACCGGATCCGCTACACCACCAGCCACCCCCGGGACATGGACGACGACCTGATCGCCGCCCACGCCGAACTCCCCGAGCTGATGCCCTACCTGCACCTGCCTGTTCAGTCCGGGTCAGACCGTATCCTCAAGGCCATGAACCGCGGCCATACCGCTCAGTCCTACCTGCGCCTGGTGGAAAAAATCCGCGCCGCGCGGCCCGACATCGCCCTGTCGGGCGACTTCATCGTCGGCTTCCCCGGCGAGCGGGAGTCCGACTTTGAGGCGACTCTGGCCCTGGTGCGCGAGGCGGGGTACGCCTCAGCCTTCACCTTCAAGTATTCCCGCCGGCCCGGGACGCCCGCCGCCGCCCAGCCCGGCCAGGTGGACGAGGCCGTCAAGGATGAGCGCCTCGCCCGCCTGAACGCCCTGATCGAGTCCCAGCAGGGGGCCTTCAACGCCGCCCAGGTGGGTCGGTCCCTGCCGGTCCTGTTCGAGAAGTCCGGCCGCCATCCCGGCCAGCTGTCGGGCCGCAGCCCCTACCTGCAGGCCGTCCACTGCGAGGGGCCGACCGAGCTCATCGGACAGATCGCCCCGGTCCGAATCGACGCCAGCGCCCGGATGAGCCTCTCCGGGACCCTGTTGGGTGAAGCGCAGCCTGCATGAGTCGCACCGCAGAGTTCGTCACCCTGTCCGACGCGGCCGCCCGCGCTGTGGCTGGCCCCTCCAGCCGTCACGCAGCCCTGATCGAGGACGCCTTCGACGTGCTCGTTGAGACCCCCGGCGGGGGCGTCAGCCTGACCGGCGATGTCCGTGGTCGCGCTTCGGCCAAGAAGGTGGTGGAGGTCCTGGCCCTTCGCGCCGAGCGAGGCCTTGAAGTGGCCGAAGCCGACGTGCGTGTCGCCATCGGCCAGGCGCGGACCGGACGGGGCTCGCCCCCCGGCGCCCTGCCGTCGGGACGTCGCGGCCCGGTCTCCCCGCGCACCCCGGCCCAGGCCCGCTACCTGGACACCCTGGCCAGGTGCGACCTGGTCTTCGGCCTTGGCCCCGCCGGCACCGGCAAGACCTTCCTCGCCGTGGCGGCGGGCGTCGGCGCCCTCCTGCGCGGCGATGTCGAGCGGCTGATCGTCTCCCGCCCGGCGGTGGAGGCCGGCGAGCGCCTGGGCTTTCTGCCCGGCGACCTGACCGAGAAGGTCGACCCCTACATGGCCCCGGTCTGGGAGGCCCTGACCGACATCCTGGGCGCGGACCAGTTCCGCCGTCGCCGCGAGAAGGGCGAGATCGAGCTGGCGCCCATCGCCTTCATGCGCGGCCGGACCCTGTCGCACGCCTATGTCATCGTCGACGAGGCCCAGAACTGCTCGCGCATGCAGATGCGCATGGTCCTGACCCGGCTGGGCGAGGGCGCGAAGATGGTGGTCACCGGCGATCCCAGCCAGATCGACCTGCCCCAGCCTAGGGACTCGGGCCTCGCTCACGCGGTTTCGCTGCTGGAGGGCGAAAAGGGGATCGGCGTCGCCCGGTTCGGCCCCGGGGACGTGGTCCGCCACCCCCTGGTCGAACGGATCGTCCGGGCCTACGAGGCCGACGGTCGGCCATCCGGCCCGGCGTCATGACCCCGGAGGGCGAACTCGCCGGGATCGAGGTCCTGGTCGAGGCGGAGGCCTGGGAGGGCTCCCGTCCCCACGTCGGCGACTTGGCCGTCCGCGCCGCCGAGGCCGCCCTGTCGGCGGCTGGCGTTCGCGGGGGCCTCGCCATTCTTCTCGCCGATGACGCCCGGCTGGCAGAGCTGAACCTCGCCTTCCGGTCCAAGGCCGGCCCCACCAACGTCCTGTCCTTCCCGGCCCCCGCCAATCCCGAGGGCTGGCTGGGCGACGTCGCCCTCGCCTTCGAGACCTGCCGGCGGGAAGCCGAGACCCAGGGCAAGCGGCTGGAGCATCACCTGCAACATCTCGTAGCGCACGGGGTCCTGCATCTTGTAGGCTACGACCATGAGGACGACGCCGACGCGGCGGAGATGGAAGCCCTCGAAGTGAAGATCCTGGCGGGCCTGGGGGCGCCTGACCCCTACGCCGCCGAAAGAGGAGACCATGGCCAGTCATGACGCGCCCGCCCCGGAGGGGCGACAGGGAAGGGGTCCCGGAGGCTGGCTTGGCCGGCTTTTCGGGGCCCGGAGTCCGGACCCCGCCGCCACCGCGGCGGAGGCCCTCTCAGAATCGGCGGGCGGCCGACTGGTCGACCAGGCCCAGGCCTTCCAGACTCTCAGGGTCGATGACGTCATGACGCCGCGGGCTGACATCGTGGCGGTGGAGGTCGATACGCCCTTCGACGAGGTCGTGGCCTGCTTCCTCGAGGCCGAACACTCCCGCATGCCGATCTATCGAGAGACCCTCGACGATCCCCTGGGCGTCGTCCACGTCAAAGACGTCTTCAAGCAGATGGCCACCGGCGCCCGGCCCAAGGCCCGGCGGGGCGGGGCCGCGGACTCCGGCCTCATGCGCCTCAAGCGCGACGCCCTCTATGTGCCGGCGTCCATGCGGGCCGCAGACCTGCTGCTGCGCATGCAGGCCACCCGGACCCACATGGCCCTGGTGATCGATGAATTCGGCGGCACAGATGGGCTCGTCACTCTCGAGGACCTGGTGGAGGCCGTTGTCGGCGAGATCGACGACGAGCACGACGAGGCCCAGGCGGCGGGGGTCCAGCAAAGACCCGATGGCGCCTTCGAGGCCGACGCCCGGGCGCCCCTCGAAGAGCTCGAGGCGGCCCTGGGGCGCGATCTTGCGCCGCCCGACCTCGACGAGGAGATCGACACGGTGGGCGGACTGGTCTCTGCCGTCGCCGGCCGCCTGCCCCGCCGGGGGGAGGTGATCGCCTATCCCGAAGGTTACGAGATTCAGGTCCTGGACGCTGATCCCCGGCGGATCAAGCGGGTACGGATCCGCCCCACGCCGCCGCCGGCGGTGGCGGCGAGCGTGGACTGACCTTGCCCGACCGCGCCTCCGCAGCAGCCGGCCTCGCCGCCCTGGCGGGAGGACTCCTCGCGGCCCTCGCCTTCCCGCCCTACGGCTTCCTGCCCGGCCTCGCCGGATTCGCCCTTATCCTCTGGTCCCTGTCCCGTCCCGCCGCCCGGCCAGTGCGCGCCGCGGCCCTGAGGGGTGGCCTTGCGGGCCTGGGCTATTTCGCCATCTCGGTGAACTGGATCGTCGAGCCCTTCCTGGTGGATGAGCGGACCCACGGGTGGATGGCGCCCTTCGCCCTGGTCCTGATGGCCGGCGGGCTTTCCCTCTTCTGGGCGGCCGCCGCCGCCCTCTGGCGCGGGATCGGGGCCCGCGGCCTGCCGGGGCTCCTGGCCTTCGCCGCCTGCCTTTCAGGCGCGGAGTGGCTCCGGGGCCATGTCCTGACCGGCTTTCCCTGGAACCTGCCGGGGGAGGCCTGGCCGGCGGGATCGCCCCTTTCCCAGGGCGCCGCCCTCGTGGGCGCCTATGGCCTGACCTGGGTGACCCTCGTCCTTTGCGCCTCGCCCGCCTGGATCCTTGGTCCGGGGGCGCCAGGTCGCCGGCTCGCCCGGGCGACCGCGGTCGCTGGCGCCTTCCTGGCCCTGCACGCCTGGGGCGCGGCCCGCATCGCCGCCACGCCCCAGGGTCCGGCGGGTCCCGTGATCCGGATCGTCCAGGCCGATATCGACCAGAAGACCAAGTGGCGACCTGAGAACCTGGCCGGGATCTTCCGGACCTACCTGGACCTCAGCGCAACGCCCTCTGCGATCCGTCCCGACCTGGTGGTCTGGCCCGAGGGCGCCTTGCCGGCCGTCATCAATAATCTCCTGGCGCCGGGTTCGCCCTGGCGGGCCGCCCTGGCTCAGGCCCTGGCGCCAGGACAGGTCCTGGCCATGGGCGCCAACCGGGTCGAACTGGACGCCCGGGAGGCGCTGACCTACCGCAACAGCCTCATCTTCCTGGAGGGAACGGGCCGGGACATCGCCCTCGCCGGCGTCTACGACAAGCACCGACTGGTACCCTTCGGCGATTTCCTGCCCCTTGGCGACCTGGCCGGGCGGATCGGCCTGCGCAGCCTCGTCCGCATGCCGGAAGACTTCACCGCCGGTCCGCCGCCCGTTCCTCTGGCGATCCCAGGCCTGCCCGGCGTCCAGCCCATGATCTGCTACGAGGCCCTGTTCCCGGGCCTCACCCGGTCCGCCGCCCTCCGGGGGGGCCAGCGCGCCGACTGGATTCTGAACGTGTCCAACGACGCCTGGTTCGGCCGGGCTTCCGGGCCCTGGCAGCATCTCAACATGGCCCGCTACCGGGCCATCGAGGAAGGCCTGCCCATCGTCCGCTCGACGCCGACCGGCGTCTCGGCGGTGATCGATTCCAGTGGTCGGACGGTGGGTCCCGTTCTCGGGTTAGGCGCCGCCGGGGTGATTGATCTCCCCCTGCCGCCCGCCCGTCCGCCCACCGTCTACGCCCGGTGGGGCGACCTGCCCTTCCTGGTCATGCTCCTCCTGTCCGCCGCCGCCCTTGCAGGACATAAAGAAATCTTTATAGGTCTGGCGAACCGCTGGCGCCGGTCCAGGGCGCGGCGCGATCCAGACGGAGCCGTCCCCTGACCCGCCCCTCCTACATCTTCACCAGCGAAAGCGTTTCCGAAGGCCATCCCGACAAGGTCGCCGACCGGATCTCCGATACGGTGGTCGACGCCTTCATCGCCGCCGATCCCGAGGCCCGGGTGGCCTGCGAGACCCTGGTCACCACCAACCGGATCATCCTGGCCGGCGAGGTCCGCGCCTCCCGGCCCGGCGCCGACAAGGCCGAAAACAAGGCCTTTACGCGCGAGGTGATCTCCTCGCTGGAGCCGCGGGTGCGGGCCGCCGTCAAGGACATCGGCTACGAACAGAAGGGCTTCCACTGGGACAAGGCGAAGTACGCCTGTCACCTGCATGGCCAGTCCGGCGACATCGCCCAGGGCGTCGATGCGACAAATTCCAAGGACGAGGGCGCCGGCGACCAGGGCATCATGTTTGGCTACGCCTGCGACGAGACCCCTGAACTGATGCCGGCGACCCTGCAGTACTCGCATGAGGTCCTGCGCCGCCTGGCCGCCGCCCGTCACTCCGGCGAGATGCCCTTCCTGGAGCCGGACGCCAAGAGCCAGGTCACCCTGGCCTACGAGAACGGCCGGCCCGTAGCGGTGACCCAGCTGGTCATTTCCACCCAGCACGCCAAGCGCATCGGCCTGAGGCTCGCCACCCCGGCGCGGGTCAAGGAGGCCATCCGCCCCCTGGTGGAGAGCGTCTTCCCGGACGGGCTCCTGAGCCGGAAGACCGTCTGGCACGTCAACCCGACCGGCCGCTTCGTGCAGGGCGGACCCGACGGCGACGCCGGCCTGACGGGCCGGAAGATCATCGTCGATACCTACGGCGGCGCGGCCCCGCATGGCGGCGGCGCCTTCTCCGGGAAGGACCCGACCAAGGTGGACCGTTCCGCCGCCTATGCCTGCCGCTACCTCGCCAAGAACGTGGTTGCCGCGGGCCTGTCGCGCCGCTGCACGATCCAGATCAGCTACGCCATCGGCGTCTCCTCCCCGCTGAGTTTCTACGTGGACCTCCACGGTGAAGGCGAGATCGATCCGGCCAAGCTGGAGAAGGTCCTGCCTGAGCTGATCGGCGGCGCCACGCCGGCGGCCATCCGGCGTCACCTCGGGCTTAACCGCCCCATCTATGCCCGGACCGCGGCCTACGGCCATTTCGGCCGCGAGCCGGACTCCGACGGCGGCTTCTCCTGGGAACGCACGGACCTGGTGGACGCCCTCAAGGGCCTCGCCTGACCGCCGCGTGGAGACCCCGCCGCCCCTGCGGTCCTTCGGACGGATCCGCTCGCGCACCCTGAAGCCCCGCCAGGCCTCCCTGATGGAGACCCTGTTGCCGGCCCTGCGCCCGCCAGCGGAGGGACCCGTCGATCCCGCCATCCTCATGCCGGGCGCACGCGAGACCTGGCTGGAGATCGGCTTTGGCGGCGGCGAGCACATGTCCGCCCAGGCCGCGGCCCGGCCCGACGTGCTGGTCCTCGGCGCCGAGCCCTTCGTCAACGGGGTCGCCAGCGCCCTGCGGCACGTGGACGAGGCGGGCCTTAAGAACGTCCGGATCCATGACGGCGACGCCCGGGACCTGATGTCGCGGCTGCCGGACGCCAGCCTGGACCGCCTGTTCGTCCTGTTTCCTGATCCCTGGCAGAAGGCCCGGCACAACAAGCGCAGGCTGGTGAACCCCGCCTTCGCCGCTGAGGCGGCGCTACTTCTGAAGCCGGGAGGCCAGCTGCGCCTGGCCACCGACTGGGCGGATTACGCCGACCAGATGCTCAGGGTCCTTCTGGCGGAGCCTCGGTTCGAATGGCCCGCCCGGAGCGCCGCCGATTGGCGGGATGCCCCGGCGGATCACATCGTCACCCGCTATGAGGCCAAGCGCCTGGGCGACTGCTCACCTGTCTGGCTGGACTTCATCCGTCGCTCTGACTGAACCAGCAAGGGAACCTCAGGCTGCGTCGAGGCAGATAACCCGTGCGACCCGCAGGTCTCGCCGCAGACTGTCGGAGACGATCCCGTAGTTGGTGGTGGTCACAGACTCCCCTACGGCCCCCGGCTGGGGCTGCTCGTTAGCCGACTTCAGGGCGTTGACCAGGGTCTCAGGGGAGGTGGTGTAAATTCGTCCCCGACGGGGGGATTCCGCCACGGTCACGCCGATCACCCGCCCGGCGCCGTCAAGTGCGGGTGCTCCCGACAGACCTGATAGGCTCCCGCGGAGCTGGTCCGTCCGTCCAGTCTCAGCCCAGACCAGGACAGACTCCGTGCGTTCGCCGTGGCCCCTGATGACCATGTTCTCGCGCCCGATCAGGCGTGAGGTGGCCTCCCCTGGCCTGCCTTGGGGAAAGCCCGGATGATAGGCCCTCTCCCCCCGCCTGAGGGTCCTGCCCACCGCCACAGGCAAGGGGGCGGCGCCGCCCTCCGTGGTCAGGACCGCCACCTCGCCCTGGGGGTCTATCCGCACCTCGGCGGCGACTCCACGCCCCTCAGCGACAACCACGGCGGCGCGCTTGCAGCCGTCCACGACGTGACGGGCGGTGATCCAGACCCCGCGCTCGTCGATGGAGAAGGCGGTGCCGGAGCCAGGCTCGGGGGTGGCCGGCGCCTCGACGATCACGGAGGGGTCGAAGGGCGAGGCCGGGCCCAGCGGCAGGCCCTCGCCGGCCGGCGGCGGCGGCGGCGGGGGTGCGTCTGATCGTTCTCTTCGGGCGATCGCCACGACGACGACGGCCACGATGATGACGACATAGATCAGCCAGTCGCTGAGCCGCGGAAAATGCACGCCGGCCTCCTACCCCGCGACGGCGGCGGCGAGCACGACGGCCGAGGCCAGCTTTGCGCCAGCCAGGAGGGCGGCCGCCGACATCTCGCCGTGCTGAATGCGCTCCGGAAGGCCCTTCAGCAAGAGATCCACCAGCCGGAAAACCAGCAGCTGAACCACAATGGTCGGGGCGCCCCACATGATAATCTCGAGCAGCGAGGTAGAGGCGGTCATGGCGGCGGCCAGAGGCAGGGCGAGGCCGACAAGGACGCTGCCGAAAGAGATGGCCGCTGCGGTGTTGCCTTCACGAATAAGGGCGATCTCGCGATGCGGGGTGACGGTGGCGTACAGGGTGGCGCCCGCGACGAGGATGGCCAGGGTTGCGGCCGCGTGCAGCAGGGCGAGGGGAAAGCCCGCCGCGAAGGCCAGGATTTCAGGGGAGGCGATGGCGCTGGGCATGTGAGCTCCGTTCAGTCGCGGTCCTGGGAGGGGGTCTCGTAGAATGCCGGGTCCTGATCTGGAGGGGCCAGAGGCGCGATGGCGCGCTCGCGGGCCCGACGAACCGAGGCCCGCTCCTTCTCGCTTTCGCTCTTGAGCTGGCCGCAGGCGGCGAGGATGTCGCGCCCTCTGGGCGTGCGGATGGGCGAGGCGTAGCCGGCCCGGTTCAGGATCGCGGCGAAGGCCTCGATGGTCCCCCAGTCCGAGCAGGCATAGGGGCTCCCCGGCCAGGGATTGAAGGGGATCAGGTTGATCTTCGCCGGGATGCCGCTCAGCAGCTTCACCAGGGCGCGGGCCTCGGCGGGGCTGTCGTTGACCCCCTTCAGCATGACGTATTCGAAGGTCACCCGCCGGGCGTTGCCCAGGCCCGGATAGGCCCGGATGCCGGCCATCAGCTCGGCGATGGGATACTTCCGGTTCAGGGGCACCAGCTCGTCGCGCAGGGCGTCGTTCGTGGCGTGCAGCGAGATGGCCAGCATGGCCTGGGTCCGCTCGCCCAGGGCCTTCAGCTGGGGGATCACGCCTGAGGTCGAGACTGTGATCCGCCGCCGGGAGATGGCGATCCCCTCATGGTCGGCGATGATGTCGACGGCGTCGGCCACGCTGTCGAGATTATAGAGCGGCTCGCCCATGCCCATGAAGACGATGTTGGAGAGCCGCCGGTCCTCCTTGGGCGAGGGCCATTCGCCGAGCTCGTCCCGGGCGACCTGGACCTGGGCGACGATCTCCGCGGCGGTCAGGTTGCGCACCAGGGGCTGGGTGCCCGTGTGGCAGAAGGTGCAGTTGAGGGTGCAGCCCACCTGGCTGGAGACGCACAGGGCGCCGGACCGTCCGACGTCCGGGATGTAGACGGTCTCCACCTCGACCCCGGGCGCCATGCGGATCAGCCACTTCCGGGTTCCGTCGACGGAGACCTGGCGCTCCACCACCTCCGGGCGCGACAGGTCGAAGGCCTCGGCCAGGTCCGCCCGCAGCTCCTTGGCCACGTCGGTCATCAGGGCGAAGTCCGTCAAGCCATAGTGATGCATCCAGCGCCAGAGCTGGGTGGCCCGCATCCGGGCCTTAGCCTGCGGCACAAGCCCGGCCTCGACGAGGGCGTCGGCCAGGCCCTGCCGGGTCAGGCCCGTCAGGTTCGGCCGCCGCGCCGGGGCGGCGGCGTCTCGGGACCGGGAAAGGTCAAGAGTGGTGGTCACGGAAGCCTCGGCGCCAGGAGGGCGGAATATAGGCGAGGCCGGGGCGCCCGCCAAATCCGGTGATTCTTTGCCCCCGACGGCTTCCGCGCGCCGGATGGCTGGGCTAGCGTGCGCGGCCATCGCGAAGCGCGCCAGGAATAGGGGAGAGAGACATGAAAGCGGTCCTGAGCAAGGTTGTCGGCGGGCCCGAAACCCTGGTGATCGAGGACATTCCGGCGCCCGAGCTGCGCCCCGGGTGGGCGCGCGTCAAGGTCAAGGCTGTGGGTATCAATTTCCCCGACGTGCTGATCATCGAGGACAAGTACCAGTCCAAGCCGCCACGCCCCTTCGCCCCGGGTGGAGAAGTGTCGGGCATCGTCACCGAGGTCGCGCCAGGCGTCACCGAGGTGAAGGTGGGCGACCGGGTCCTGGCCCAGATCGGCCACGGCGGCCTGGTCGAGGAGATCGTCGCACCCGCCGGGCGTCTGACCCCGATCCCGGACGCCATGCCCTATGACGAGGCCGCCGCCTTCATCCTGACCTACGGCACCTCCTACCACGCCCTGAAGGACCGGGGCTGCCTGAAGGCCGGCGAGACCATGCTGGTCCTGGGCGCCGCCGGCGGCGTCGGCCTGGCGGCCGTCGAGCTGGGCAAGGCCATGGGCGCCCGGGTCATCGCCGCCTGCTCCACCCAGGAGAAGGTCGACCTCGCCATCCGCCATGGTGCGGAGTCCGGCGTGGTCTACGGCCGCGGCCCTTTTGATCGCGACGGCCAGAAGCAGCTTTCCCAGCTGTTCAAGGAGGCCTGCGGCGAGAACGGCGCGGACGTGATCTACGACGCCATCGGCGGCGACTACGCCGAACCGGCCCTGCGCTCCATCGCCTGGGAGGGCCGCTACCTCGTCATCGGCTTCGCCGCCGGCGAGATCCCGAAGATCCCGCTGAACCTGCCCCTCCTCAAGGGCTGCGACATTGTCGGCGTCATCTGGGGCAACTGGACGGCCCGCAATCCGGACCTGTTCCAGAAGTCCAACCTCGAACTCATCGACCTCTACGCCCAGGGCAAGATCCGACCCTACGTGTCCGAGCGCTTCCCCTTCGCGAAGGCCGCGGACGCCATCGCCCACCTGGGCAGCCGCAAGGCCATGGGCAAGGTTGTCGTCACCCTCGGCGACTGATGGAAACGGGACAGGAGAACGGACATGGCCGGACGGCTTGAAGGCAAGGTGGCGATGATTACGGGGGCGGCCTCGGGCATCGGCCTGGGAACCGTCGAGCTCTTCGTCTCGGAGGGGGCGAAGGTGGTCGCCGCCGACATCCAGGACGAGAAGGGCGTCATGCTCGAGCGCCGGTTCCCCGACGCCGTGCGCTATGCCCGATGCGACGTCACCGCCGAGGCGGACCTCGCCGCGGCCGTGGCCCTGGCCGAGAGCGCCTTCGGCGGACTGGACATCCAGTTCAACAACGCCGGCATCTCCGACCGGATGGGGACCATCACCGAGGTCACCGCCGACGGCTGGAACTGGATCTTCGACATCCTGGTCCGCGGCCCGGCCCTGGGCATGAAGCACGCGGTTCCCGCCATGCTGAAGCGCGGAGGGGGGTCGATCATCAACACCGCCTCCATCGCCGGCCTGCAGGCAGGCTGGGGCCCGATCGCCTATTCCACAGCCAAGGCCGGGGTGGTGCACATGAGCCGTTGCGCCGCCGCCCAGCTCTCGCCCCAGGGCATCCGGGTCAACGCCATCTGCCCCGGCCTGATCGCCACCTCCATCTTCGGCGCCACCCTTGGCATGACCCGGGACGCCGCCGACCAGATGGCCGCCCTGGTGGCCCAGAACGCCCAGATCGCCCAGCCGGTGAAGAAGCCGGGCCTGCCGCAGGATATCGCTGAGGCCGCCCTCTACCTGGCCTCCGACGCCTCGGCCTTTGTCACCGGGACCCACCTGGTGGTGGACGGCGGCATTACGGTGGGCTCGCGGCACAGCTGGGACCCTGAGGCGGGTTCGCCCTTCGCGGCGATCTTCGGGGAGTCCTTCATGCAGATGGCGGCCGGTCCCGGGCAGACTTGAACCGGGTCGTCCGCGCCTTCGCCGGCCTATCTCCCAACATCCAGGGCGCCCTGTGGATGACCGCGTCGGCCCTGGCCTTCACGGTCATGTCGACCCTCATCAAGTTCCTCGGCGAGGGCTACTCTGCGGGACTCCAGACCTTCTACCGTCAGGCGGCGGGCTTCCTGATCCTGCTTCCGATCATCCTCCGTCACCGGTCGGCGGCCTTCGCCACCAGCCGCCCGGGCCTGCTCATCTTCCGGGCCGGTGCCGGGACGCTAGGCACCATGCTGTCCTTCTACGCCTTCCAGAACATGCCCCTGGCGGACGCGAACGCCCTATCCTTCACCCGCAGCCTCTGGCTTGTGCCCCTGGCCGCCTTCGTGGTGGGCGAACGGATCGGGCCCTTGCGCCTCTTCGCCGCCCTGGCGGGCTTCGCCGGCGTTCTGATCATGGTGCGGCCCGGCGCCGAGGGGCACTTCGCCCTGGGCCTGCCGGCCCTCGCCATGCTGGCCTCGTCCTTCCTCTTCGCCCTGACGGTCACGGGGATGAAGGTCCTGACCCGGGATCATGCGCCGACCGTCCTCCTGGTCTGGGCGGCGACCCTGGGCCTGGTCTTCTCCGTCCCCGGCGCCCTCCTGTCCTGGCGCTGGCCCGAGCCCATGGACCTCGCCCTGTTGTCCATCATGGGCGTCATGGGCACCGCGACCCAGGCCTTCTACATCCGGGGCATGGCCGCTGGCGACGCCGCCGCCATGGCCCCGGTAGACTACATCCGGCTGGTTTTCGCCGCCGCCGTCGGCTTCTTCCTGTTCGCCGAGATCCCTACCGTCTGGACGATCGTTGGGGCCGCCGTGGTGGTGGCCTCCACCCTCTTCATCACCTGGCGCGAACACGCCGCCTCCCGCCGCCCCTAACTCCTCCCCCGAGGGGGAGCCGACCGTTGCAGGCTCTCATTTCAATACGTGAGATCGTGTTTCGATAATCGGTTCCCACTTATCGGAACATGATCTAGGGCCCATCCTCCCCGCGCAGGCGCTGCAGGTCCGCCTCGGCCGCCGCCCGGTGCTCGGGCTTCAGGTGCTTGCCGATCACCGCCAGGAGGGCGGCGAAGACCGCCGCGTCGTCCGTGAACCCTACAGCGGCAAGAATGTCGGGAACGGCATCGGTGGGCAGGACGAAATAGGCGAGGGCCGCGAGCATGATGGCCTTGGCTGTCCGGGGGGTCGCGGGATCACGGGCGCAGCGCCATACCGCGAGCGCGTCCACGGCGAAGGGAATGCGCGCGGCGACCCGCCGCATCTTCGGCCAGAATCCCGACTCGACCCGGCGTGCATTCAGGCGGGCGACGGCAGGAACCAGAGCGTGTTCGGGCGCGATCGGGGAGGCCGGCTCGATTCCCTCCGGATTGACGTCGCGTGATGCTTTTGAGTCGGCGTTCATCGGGTTAAAGGCAAGGTTACAGGTTTTGTCTCAGACGAGCACGGGAGCTCAGCGTCCATGAAACTCGATTCCTCCATCGCCGCAGTCGTCACCGGAGGCGCCTCCGGCCTCGGCGAGGCCACCGTCCGCGCCCTCGCCGCGCACGGAGTCAAGGTCGCCATTTTTGACATGAATGAGGCGAAGGGCGAAGAGGTCGCTAAAGAAGTGGGCGGCGTGTTCTGCAAATGCAACGTCACCTCCGACGCCGACGTCGACGCCGCCTTCGAAAAGGCCCGCGCCGCGCACGGCCAGGAGCGCATCCTCGTCAACTGCGCCGGTACCGGCAACGCCGCCAAGACCGCCAGCCGCGACAAGCAGACCGGCGAGACCAAGCACTTCCCCCTCGACGCCTTCAACCTGATCATCCAGATCAACCTCGTCGGCACCTTCCGCTGCATCGCCAAGTCGGCGAAGGGCATGCTGGACCTTACGCCCCTCGAGGACGGTGAGCGCGGCGCCATCGTCAACACCGCCTCCGTGGCGGCCGAGGACGGCCAGATGGGCCAGGCGGCCTATTCGGCCTCCAAGGGCGGCGTGGTCGGCATGACCCTGCCCATCGCCCGCGACCTGGCCGGCGACGGCATCCGGGTGAACACCATCCTGCCGGGCATCTTCTCCACCCCGCTGATGAACGGCGCCCCGCCCCAGGTGAAGGAAGCCCTGGCCGCGTCCGTGCCCTTCCCCAAGCGTCTCGGCAAGGCTGAGGAGTACGCCCAGCTGGCCCTGACCATGATCACCAACGGCTATTTCAACGGCGAGGACGTCCGCCTCGACGGCTCCATCCGCATGGCGCCGCGCTAAACCGCAAACCTGTGCGACACGAGGGGCCGGTCCTTCGGGGCCGGCTCCTTTTTCGTGGGCGCCCGCCTTCAGCGGCGGCGCATGCCGCCCAGGACCCCGCGCAGGATCTCCCGCCCTGCGGTGGAGGCGAGGGTGCGCAGGAACTGCTTGGCGAAGGTCTCGGTCAGGGTCTGGCGTCCGCGTCCGGCGGCGGGGGCTCTCGGCGTCCTCGGGCGGGCCGGCGGGACGGAACGGGCCTCCGCCTCCGCTTCCCCCGCCTCCGCCCGGGTCCGGGCTTCGGTGCGGACCCTCAGGACCTCGAAGGCGCTCTCCCGGTCGACCGCGGCCTCATAGATCCCGCGAAGAGGGCTGGCCCCCAGAACCGCGGCCCGCTCCGCCGGGGTCAGGGGGCCCAGGCGCGAGACCGGCGGCCGGATCAGAGTCTTCTGCACGATGGTCGGTGCGCCCTTCTCGTCCAGGACCGACACCAGGGCCTCGCCCACGCCCAGGGCCTGGATCGCCTCGGCCGTGTTGAACTCCGGATTGGTGCGGAAGCTGCTGGCGGCGGCCCTCAGCCCCTTCTGGTCGGCGGGGGTGTAGGCCCTCAGGGCGTGCTGGATCCGGTTGCCCAGCTGGCCCAGGACCGCGTCGGGGATGTCGGCCGGGTTCTGGGTGACGAAATAGACCCCGACGCCCTTGGAGCGGATCAGGCGGACCACCTGCTCGATCTTCTCCAGCAGGGATTTCGGCGCATCGCGGAACAGCAGGTGGGCCTCGTCGAAGAAGAAGGCGAGCTTTGGCCGGTCGGCGTCGCCGACCTCGGGCAGGACCTCGAAGAGCTCGGACATCAGCCAGAGCAGGAAGGTGGCGTAGAGGCGGGGAGAGGTGATCAGCCGGTCGGCGGCCAGGATGCTGACATAGCCCCGCCCGTCCCCGTCCTTGCGCATGAAGTCCGAGAGGTCGAGGGCCGGCTCGCCGAACAGGCGGGCGCCGCCCTGGTCCTCAAGGACCAGCAGCTTGCGCTGGATGGTCGCCACCGTGGCTGTCGAAACGTTGCCATAGCGCGCACCCAGGGCGGCGGCGTTCTCGGCGGCGAAGGTCAGGGCGGCCTGCAGGTCCTTCAGGTCCAGGAGCAGCAGACCCTCCTCGTCGGCGGCCCGGAACACCACGGAGAGCACGCCCTCCTGCACCTCATTAAGCTCGAGCATGCGGGCGATGAGGAGGGGCCCCACCTCCGAGACCGTCGCCCGGATGGGGTGGCCCTTCTCGCCGAAGAGGTCCCAGAACAGGGTCGGCGCGGCCTGGGGAACCAGCTCCAGGTTCATGGAGCGCGCCCGCGCCAGCATCTTCTCCCCGGGCTCGCCGGGGGCGGCGACGCCGCTGAGGTCGCCCTTCACGTCCGCGGCGAAGACCGGCACACCGGCGTCCGAAAGCCCCTGGGCCAGGATCTGCAGGGTGACGGTCTTGCCCGTCCCCGTCGCTCCGGCCACCAGCCCGTGCCGGTTGGCCCGGTCCAGGCGGAGCCATTCGAGATGGCCCGATCCGCCGATCAGAACACCGCCGGTCTGCGCAACTTCGGTCATGCCTTCCCCCGGACTTCCGTTGACATGATGGACCGCCGCCCTGGCCCGAACGATCCCTCTATGACCCGCAGCGGGGACTTCGCCAAGCCGTTGAGCCATGGCATGATGCCGCCATGAACCGCCTCGAAACCGAAGTCGATCCGTCCCGCCCGCCCGAAGGGGCCCGAGGCCTCGAGCGCGCCTGCCTTGTGGTCCTCGCAGTCATCGCCTCAGCCGCGGCTGCAAAGGCCCTGACAGGGGTTCTGGCGCCCTTCGCCATGGCCCTTTTCCTGGCTGTGGTGCTGGAGAGCTTCGCAAGGTCCCTTGAGGGACGCCTGGGCGCCCTTCTGCCTGGCCGTCATCGATTGGGAATGCCGGTCGCCCTGGTTCTGACCGGCCTCCTCTTCGCCGGGCTTCTCGTTCTGACGGTCGACAACGCTTCGGCCTTCGCCGCCAAGCTGGTGAGCTATGGTCCCAAGCTCAACGCTCTGTTCGCCGAGCTGGCGGGGGCGGCCCAGACCGCCGCTGTCCCGACGCTGGAGGAGATGCTCCTTCAGCTGGACCCCAGTCCTTACCTGACCAGCGCCGCCGGCATGGTCCGGAACATGGCGGCCGACACCCTGCTGATCCTGATCTACCTCGGCTTCATCGTTGCTTCCCGCCGGAGCCTGGAACTCAAGGTCCTGCACCTGTCGGACATCCGCGAGGAGCGCCGGACGGTCGCCGCAGCCTACCGCGTCATCATCACCGCTGTGGAGCAGTACCTCTGGGTCCAGACCGTCACCGGGCTGATCATCGCCGCGGTATCCTGGGCGGCCATGGCGGCGGTGGGGCTCGATGGGGCGACCTTTCTGGCCATCCTGATCTTCCTCGCCTGCTACATCCCCATCCTCGGCGCCGCCCTCGGCGTCATTGTCGCGCCGGTCTTCGCCCTCCTTCAGTTCGAGAGCCACTGGCAGGCGGTCTTCCTCTACGCCGTTCTGCAGGGGCTCCACTTCATCGTCGGCAATATCATCGCCCCGCGCATGCAGGGGCGCAGCCTCAACATGGACCCCCTTGTGGTCCTGTTGTCCCTGGCCTTCTGGGGGTGGCTCTGGGGCGTGGTCGGCATGTTCCTGTCAACGCCGCTCACCGTCATCGTGATGGTGATCTGCGCCCAGTTCCCCGGATCCCGGTGGGTCGCCGTCCTCCTGTCGGCCGATGGTCGTCCTGGCGAGCCTGCGCGGCGGCTGAAGGCCGGCTCGGCCTGATCAGGCCTGGTCGTCCACCACGTCCTGCTCGTAGGCGGCCAGGGTCGCCATCTGCAGGATCTTGGACACCGAAGCGCCGAGAGGCGTGATCTGGACGGACTTCTGCAGGCCAAGGAGCAGGGGCCCGATCACCGTCGCCCCGCCCAGTTCCTGGACCAGCAGGGTCGAGATGGCGGCGGAGTGGATGGCCGGCATGATCAGGACGTTAGCGGGTCCGCTCAGGCGCATGAAGGGGTAGTTGGCCCATTTGGTGGTGTCGAGGGCCAGGTCCGGCGGCAGTTCGCCTTCGTACTCGAAGTCGACGTCCATCTCGTCGAGCATGGCCACCGCCTCGCGAACCTTCTCCGACCTCTGGCCCATGGGGTTGCCGAAGGTGGAGTAGGAGAGGAAGGCGATCCGCGGCCGGTAGCCCAGGGTCTTCACCGCCCGGGCCGCCTCGCAGGCGATATCCACCAGCTCGTCGGCGTCCGGCATCTCGGTGACGTTGGTGTCGGCGATGAAGAGGGTCCGGCCCTTGGCCAGCAGGACGCTCATGCCGATGACCCGACCATCCGGGGACGGATCAATCACCCGCAGGATCTCCTCCAGGGCCTGGTCGTAGGACCGGGTCACGCCGGTGACCATGCCGTCGGCGTAGCCCAGGGCGACCATGGAGGCGGCGAAGGAGTTGCGATCCTGGTTGATCAGCCGCAGGACGTCGCGCTTCAGATAGCCCTGACGGGCCAGCCGTCCATAGAGGAACTCGACGAAGTCGGGATTGTGCTCCGAGACCCGGGCGTTGACGACCTTGAGGTCGGCCTCGGCGGGATCCAGGCCGGCGAGGCGCATGTTCTCCTCCACCAGGTCCTCGCGGCCGACCAGGATGGCCCGGCCCAGCCCGGCGTTCTGGAAGGCGAAGGCGGCGCGGATGACGCTGGGCTCCTCGCCCTCGGCGAAGACGATGCGCTTTTCCGGCGACTTCAGGACCACGCCCTGGATCTTCTGCAGGAAGCCGGCCGTGGGGTCGAGGCGCTGGGCCAGGGAGGCCCGGTAGGCGTCCATGTCGGCGATGGGTGTGCGGGCGACCCCAGAGTCCATGGCCGCCTGGGCCACGAAGGGCGGGATGTAGGAGATCAGTCTCGGGTCGAAGGGCGAGGGGATGATGTAGTCCGGCCCGAACTTCAGCTGCTTGCCATGGTAGGCGGCGGCCACCTCATCCGGCACGTCCTCCCGAGCCAGCTGGGCCAGGGCGTTGGCGCAGGCGACCTTCATCTCCATGTTCACCCGGCGGGCGCGCACGTCGAGGGCGCCGCGGAAGATGTAGGGGAAGCCCAGGACGTTGTTGACCTGGTTGGGATAGTCGCTGCGGCCGGTGGCGACGATGGCGTCGCTGCGGACGGCGGCGACCTCCTCCGGCGTGATCTCCGGGTCCGGGTTGGCCATGGCGAAGATGATCGGGTTGGGCGCCATGGAGGCCACCATCTCGGGCGTCAGGGCGCCTTTCACCGACAGGCCGAAGAAGACGTCGGCGCCCTTGATGGCGTCGGCCAGGGTGCGGGCGTCGGTTTCCACCGCATGGGCGGACTTCCACTGGTTCATACCCGACGTGCGGCCCCGATAAATGACGCCGGTATTGTCCACGGCGATACAGTTCTCGGCCCGCACGCCCATGGCCTTGATCAGTTCGAGGGAGGCGATGCCCGCCGCCCCGGCGCCGCACAGCACCAACTTGACGTCCCTCAGCTCGCGCCCGGTGATCTTGCAGGCGTTGATGAGGCCGGCCGCCGAGATGATCGCCGTGCCGTGCTGGTCGTCATGGAAGACCGGGATGTCGAGCAGTTCCTGGAGCTCGGTCTCGATCCGGAAGCATTCCGGGCTCTTGATGTCCTCCAGGTTGATACCCCCGAAGGTCACGCCGATGTTCTTGACCACCGTGATGACCTCGTCCGGGTCGGTGGCGGTCACCTCGATGTCGATGGAGTCCACGTCAGCGAACCGCTTGAAGAGGACGCTCTTGCCCTCCATCACCGGCTTGGAGGCCAGGGCGCCCAGGTTGCCCAGGCCCAGTATAGCCGTGCCGTTGGAGATCACCGCCACCAGGTTGCCCTTGGAGGTGTAGTCGTAGGCGGTCTCGGGGTCCTCGGCGATGCGCAGCACCGGTACGGCCACCCCCGGCGAGTAGGCGAGGCTCAGGTCCCGCTGGGTCGCCATGGGCTTGGTCGGCGTGATGGCCAGCTTCCCGGGCGTTGGGAACTGATGGAAGCTGAGGGCTTCCTCGTCGGTGAAGGTGCGCTTCCTGGCGTCGCTCATCGGGGCGGCGTTTCCTTGGGTTCGGGCCGGACAGGCCCCGAAAGGCCGGCAACCTACAGGCCGGCTGCGGACCGGACAACCTCGCAGGACCCACAAGGCATTGACCCGCAGGACCCCATCGCGGGACAAGGGGGTCCGCCAGAGCCCCGGAGGCCCCCGTGACCCCACCCATCCGCATCGCTGTCTCCGGCGCCCTCGGCCGTATGGGGCTCGCCGTGGCCGAAGTCGTGGAGGCGTCGCCGGGTCTCGTTCTCGCCGGCCGGTTCGACCGACCGGATGCGGTGGATCCGATCCTGACGGACCGGGCCTCAGCGCTCGAAGGCGCCGATGTGGTGGTCGACTTCTCGACGCCGGCGGCCTCCGTCGCCCTGGCCGGGGAGGCGGCGACCCTTGGCCGCCCGGCCCTGGTGATCGGCTCCACGGGCTTCTCACCGGGCGAGATCGACGCCCTGGCCGAGGCGGCCTTACGCATTCCCATCGTCCGGGCCGGGAACTTCTCCCTCGGGGTGAACATGCTGATGGGGCTGGTCGAGCTGGCCTCCGCCGCCCTGTCGCCCGCCGAGTTCGACATCGAGGTGACCGAGGCCCACCACCGCCGCAAGGTCGACGCCCCCTCCGGCACGGCCCTCATGCTGGGCGAGGCCGCGGCGCGGGGGCGCGGGGTGGACCTGGACCGGGTCTCCATCCGCGCCCGGGATGGGATCACCGGGGCGCGCCCCGAAGGCGCCATCGGCTTTTCCGTCGTGCGTGGCGGCGGGGTGATCGGCGAGCACTCCGTCATCTTCGCTGGCGAGGACGAGATCCTGACCCTCGGTCATTCCGCCCGGGACCGGGGCCTCTTCGCCCGCGGCGCCCTGGCCGCCGCCCGCTGGGCCGTCTCGCGCGAACCGGGCGCCTATGACATGCGGGATGTGCTCGGCTTCCGGCGCTGAGCCCGGATCAGGGAACGCTGGCGGCGGCGGCCGGTCAAGCTGGCCGGCGGACGTCATCCAGAAGGTGGGCGCGCTCATTGAGGCTGACCACCGCCCCTTGGCCGCTGCGGGCGGCGAGGAAGCGGTTGAGGCTTGTGTAGTCGGCCTCGAAGAAGACCCGGGGCTCGATGCCCAGGACGTGGGCGGCCCAGACATTGATGACGCCGCCATGGCAGAAGACCGCCACCCTGCCTCCGGGGTGGGCGGCGATGATCTCCTCCATGCTGTCCACCACCATCTTCTGGAACTCGGCCATGTCCACGCCGTGGCCGCCGGTGGCCATGGCCTGCCAGGCCTCGAAGTTCTCTTTCTTGAGTTCCTCGGTGGGGATGTAGACGCCGGAGTTGCGGTCGAACTCCACAATGCCCGGATGACGCTGGACCTCGTGGCCGACGAGGCTGGCGAAGGCCTCCGCCGTCTGTACGGCGCGGAGCATGGTGGAGGACCAGGTGGCGTCGATGGGCTCCAGGGCCAGCCAGGCGGCGGCCCGGCGGGCCTGTTCCAGGCCGATCTCGTTCAGGTGGGGGTCGGAGGTGGTCTCCATCCGGGCGGGACGTCCGTGGCGGACCAGGATCAGCTCCATGGGGTCTCTCCGATCAGGGGGGTGGGCCTAGCGCCCGCCGGTGGATCCAAAGCCGCCGGCCCCGCGGTCGGTGGCGTCCAGGGCGCCCACCTCACGCCAGGCGGCCTGGACGACGGGGGCGATGACCAGCTGGGCGATCCGTTCGCCCCGGCGGATCACAAAGTCCTCCTCGCCCAGGTTGACCAGCAGGACCTTCAGCTCGCCGCGATAGTCGGCATCGATGGTTCCCGGGGCGTTGGCGACCGTCACGCCGGATTTCAGCGCCAGGCCCGAGCGTGGCCGTACCTGGGCCTCGAACCCGTCGGGCAGGGCGAAGGCCAGGCCGGTGGGCACGGCGATCCGGGCGCCTGGATGCAGGACGAGGGCCTCGTCCTGGGGCACGGCGGCCCTCAGGTCCATTCCCGCCGCCCCGGCGGTCTCGTAGGCGGGAAGGGGCAGGTCGGAATTGTGCGCCAGGCGCACGATGTCGACGACAGGCGTCATGCGGCGCCTCCGGCAAGGGCGGCGGCGATCCGGCTGGCGAGGCGGCGGGCGACCTCGGCCTTGGGCGCCTCCTCCCAGCGCTCGATCCCCTCGCGGGTGACGATAGAGACGGTGTTCTCGGTCCCGCCCATGACGCCGGGCAGGGACACGTCATTGGCGACGATCCAGTCGCAGCCCTTTCGCACCAGCTTGGCCCGGGCGTGGTCCTCGACGGTCTCGGTCTCGGCGGCGAAGCCGATGACCAGGATCGGGCGAGCGGGGCTGCGGGACAGGGTGGCGAGGATGTCGGGGTTCTCCACCAGCCGGATTTCGGGCGGCGGCGCCCCTGCGACCTTCTTCGTCTTGCCGGAAGCGACCTCCGCTGGGCGCCAGTCGGCCACGGCGGCGACGCAGACGGCGATGTCGGCGGGCAGGGCGGCCTCGCAGGCGGCCAGCATCTCCCGCGCCGTCTCGACGTCCACCCGGCGCACCCCGGGTGGCGTAGGTTCAGCCACCGGGCCGGCCACCAGGGTGACTTCGGCGCCCAGGGCGGCGAGGGCGCCGGCGATGGCGAAGCCCTGCTTTCCGCTGGAGCGATTCGTCAGCACGCGGACGGGATCAACAGGCTCGGCGGTGGGGCCAGCGGTCACCAGGGCCCGACGCCCCGCCAGCGGGCGCTCCCGCCGCCCGGGCAGGGCCTCCAGGATGGCGGCGCAGATCGCTGCGGGCTCGGCCATACGGCCCGGTCCCGTCTCGCCGCAGGCCATGTCCCCGACGTCGGGACCGACCAGACGGACGCCGTCCGACTGCAGGGTCTCCACAGTCCTCTGGGTCGCCGGGTGGGTCCACATGCGCACGTTCATGGCCGGGACCATCATCACCGGGGTGTCGGTGGCCAGGAGAAGTGTCGTCGCCAGGTCATTGGCCAGGCCCGCCGCCGCCCGCGCCATCAGGTCCGCAGTCGCCGGCGCGACGACGATGAGGTCCGCCGACCGGGACAGGCGGATATGCCCCATCTCGGCCTCGTCGGTCAGGGAGAAGAGGTCGGTGTGAACCTTGTCCTCGCAGAGGGCGGCCAGGGAGAGGGGGGTCACGAACTGGGCGCCCGCTTGGGTCAGGACCGGGCGCACGGCGATGCCCTGTCCGCGCAGCAGGCGGACAAGCTCCAGACACTTATAGGCCGCAATTCCGCCGCCCACGATCAGTAGCACTCGTCTGTCCGACACGATCCCGGCGCCTCCACCAACGCCCCGCCTCTTACGCCAAAACATCGGGACTCGACAAACCGGACAAGTTGTTCCTAGTTTGTTCCGGCCTGGGCGGGGCCAATGGGAGACCACAATGACCGTCCGGTCCATCAGCACCCCTGTCGTCCTGCTTCTGGGGACCCTGTCCCTGGCCTTATCCCTCGCTGGCTGCGAGCGCCCCTCCGCCGTCCGGGCGGATGGCGCCGCCGCCTCCGCCGCCGCCGACACCGCCTATTCGCCCCCGACACCGGCCGATACGTCTGAGAGGAACAACCGTTATGACGGCGGCCGGTCCGGCGACCGCGCCGAGGCCCCGGCGCCCCTCCTGGATGGTCGTCCGCTCTGGACGTCCAGCCGCCGGGGTTCGGCTGAAGAGAACGCCCAGCGCGCCTTCGCGCGGAATGGCGAAAGTTTCGGCGCCTCCAGCCTTGAGGCCTATGTGCGCAAGGCGCGGACCTTCATCGATGACCCGCCGCAGGGCGCCCAGCGGCTGACCCGGCGGAACGGCGACGTCCTGATCTATCATCCGGGGTCCAACACCTTCGCGGTGGCCAGCCGGGAGGGGCAGCCCCGGGCCTTCTTCCATCCCGACCAGGGCGGCGCTTACTGGGAGACCCAGAAGGCGCGGGAAACCCAGGCGCGTTCCGCACGGGCCGGGAGCGACCGCGCCTCAGAGGGCTGAGGCCGCCAGGATGAGGGCCGTCAGGGCCACCGCCAGGGCGCTCCCCGCCAGGATGACGGCGGCTCTGGGGCCTCGCGACGGCGGGGATGGCGGCGGTGGATCGGCCAGGGCCGACAGGCGGGACAGGATGCGTCCGGCCTGCTCGCCCAGCCGGGTGAGGCGGGCGGCGGGCGACAGCTCGCGGGTCATCCATCGACGCACCACCGGATCGGCCGCCGTCCAGATGTCGAGGTCGGGCCAGATCGACCGCGCGACCCCCTCGGCGGTCATCATGGTCTTCTGCAGGAGGACCAGTTCCGGCCGCAGGTGCATGTCGAACTGGCCGGTGATCTCAAAGAGCTGGATCAGGACCCGGCTCATGGACACGTCCCGGGCCGTCCGGCCGAAGATCGGCTCGCCGACGGCGCGGAGGGCCTGGGCGAAGTCCCCAACCGCGTGGCGGGCGGGGACGTAACCGGCCTCGAAGTGGATGCGGGCCACCCGTTCATAGTCGCGCTGCAGGAAGCCCCAGAGGATCTCGGCCAGGTAGCGCCTCTGCTCGGGCCCCAGCCGGCCGACAATGCCAAAGTCCACCGCCTCGATCCGGTCGGGGGCGGAGACGAAGAGATTGCCCTCATGGAGGTCGGCGTGAAAGACGCCGTGGTCCAGGGCCTGGGCCAGGAAGGCGCGCATCAGCGCCGTCGCCAGGGCCGGCCGGTCGACGCCTTCCGCCTCCAGGCTGTCGGGATCGGAGAGCGGCATCCCCTTGGCCCACTCCAGGGTCAGGACCCGGCGTCCCACCCCCTCCCAGACCACCGCCGGGGCGGACATGTAGCCGTCCCGGGCCATGATCGCCCCCAGCTCGTCGGCGCCGGCCGCCTCCAGCCGCAGGTCCAGCTCCCGGCGGACGGACTCGATCACCGAGGCGGCCAGGGTCCGGGGCTCCAGGCGTTTGGCGTCCGGGGCGAACCGCTCGGCCAGCGCCGCCGCCAGGCCCATGACCTGGGCGTCGGCCTCGACGCGGCCCTCAATCCCGGGCCGCAGGACCTTGACCGCGACCTTCCGCCCGTCCTTCAGCCGGGCCGGGTGGGCTTGGGCCAGGGAGGCTGCGGCGACGGGCGGTCCGAACTCGGCGAAGAGGTCGTCGGCCGGGCGGCCCAGGCTGACGCCGATCTCCTTCAGGGCCGCCTCAGTGGGAAAGGGGTCCAGCCTGTCCTTCAGCCGGGCGAGGTCCTGGGCGAACTCCGCCCCGAAGATGTCCGCCCGGGTGGACAACAGCTGGCCCAGCTTGATCGCCACCGGGCCCATGCCCTCCAGGCATCGGGCCAGGCGCTCGCCCGGACGTCCGCGCCGGGCGCCAGGTCCGGCCAGAACCCCGGCCAGACGGGAGAGCCGGTGGAGGGCCGGCGGGTAGAGAGCCCTCAGCTCCCGCGGCAGCAGGGCGTCGGCGCGGGCCAGGCGCCAGCCCACCGCC
>VYLA01000048.1_pt1 | contig 49398 bp, 44 predicted proteins | sample 5114381 | NCBI WGS metagenome assembly VYLA01 (sample SAMN12291789, study PRJNA351875) | freshwater metagenome | isolation source: freshwater lake | place: USA: Michigan, Gull Lake | collected 2011-08-08 | reverse complement strand
GAGCCTCGGCCGTGGCGCGGAGGGCGGCGGCGCTGGCGCGGCGGGCCTCCTCCGGGGTCAGGGTGCTCATCGGCCGGGACCGGCGTGCGCCGGCGGCGAGGAACTGCAGGCGGGGGTCCAGGGTCCGCCCCTCCCGGTAGGTGGCGACCCCGCCGGACATCAGGCGAAGCACCGGCGTGGGCAGGGACAGGATCCAGGACAGGATCGCCCTCTGTTGGCCTGACCGGCTCATCGCGCCGCCTCCGCCAGGCCCGCCGTGCCGCGCAGGATCAGGGCGACGGCGAAGTCGGTCGCCGCCGCCGGGTCGATGGGGCGCCGGGCCAGCATCTTCTGGCCGACCTCCCGGGCCAGGCCGATACAGGCGGCGGCCAGGTAATCGGCGTCGACGCCCCGCGCTCCGCCCCGCTCCGCCTCATCGATGATGGACCGGCGGACCTCCTCGAAGACTGCCGACATTTCGGGGGTCTCGCCCATGGGGGTCAGGCCCGCCTCTCCGGCCGGACGACGGGCCATCCAGTTGTCGTGCTCGCTGGCCAGGAAGCCGTAATAGGCGCTGAGCGCTCCGCGGACGAACTCCTCCCAGGTCCGGGCCCGCTCCCTCTGGGCCTTCAAGACCGGCGAGAACCGACGCGCGCCGTCCCGCGAAAGGGCGGAGGCCACCTCCTCCTTGGAGCGGAAGTAGTTGTAGAAGGTCCCTGCAGCGAGGCCCGTTCGGCGGATGATGTCGCGCACGGTCACCGCCTCGAACCCCACTTCGCCGAACACCTCGCGCGCGGCGTCGAGGATGGCCTGGCGGTTCTGCGCCTTGGTGATCTCGCGCTTTCCGGCCGGGGCGAAGGCGGTGTCGGGCATGAACTCGCTCAAAAGATGACGCGCGTCATCATAGGGCATCGCGCATCCCCGTCGAGCCCCCGCTATTTTCTCTGGGCCGCCGTCGAAGCGCGGACGGCGCGGAACTCCGAGCCCGCCTTCCAGTCCGGCCAACCGCGGGAGTTAGCCAGCGCACGCCCGAGATCGTGGAGCAGCGCCCCGTCCTGGGCCGCTCCGGCCAGGTTCCACTCGGGCGACCATTCGTCAGCAGGCTGATGATAGCGATGGATGTTGTAGTCCCTGGCCAGGGCCTCGCCCCGGGCCCGGCCGCCCTCGACCAGGTCCTGGCCCGAGCCGAAGGAGATGGCCGGCACGCCGCGCTTGGCGAAGGGGAAATGGTCCGAACGGAAGAAGTAGCCGGCGCCCGGATTGGGATCGGGCGCGTAGGCCCTGCCGCGCTGGGCGCCGAGGGCGATGAGGTCGTCCTGAAGGGTCAGGGGCGCATCGCCCGAGGTCGTGAAATCCCGGGCAGGGCCGGCTGTGGAAGCCCCGTCCATGTTGATCACCCCTGCAGTGGTCGCCAGCGGATAGAGCGGATTGGCGGCATAATACTCTGAGCCCAGCAGGCCCCTCTCCTCGGCGGTCACCGCGAGGAAGACCACAGAGCGGTCCGGGGCGGGCGCCCGGGCGTACTGACGGCCGACCTCGATCAGCGAGGCGATCCCCAGGGCGTTGTCCTGGGCGCCATTGTAGATCCGGTCGCCGCGGGCGTCCGGAACGCCCACGCCCAGATGGTCCCAGTGGGCCGTGTAGATGACCGTCTCGTCAGCGTGGCGGCGCCCCGGCTTCCGGGCGACGACATTCTTCGAAACGATCTTCTGCGCCCGGATGGCGTAGTCCGTGGAGAAGGTCACGCCCGTCAGCTCCACCGGACGGAAGTCCCGGGTCTGCGCCTTGGCCTTCAGCGCCTCGAAGTCGAGGCCCGCCGCCTGGAACAGCCTCACGGTCACGTCGCGCTGGATCCAGCCCTCCAGCGGGGCATGGGCCTGGGCAGGGTCGGTGCGGATGATGTCGAAGAGGGTGCTGGTGTTGGAGTTCTTCACCATCGCCCAGCCATACGAGGCCGGGGCGGTCTCGTGGATCACCAGGAAGCCGACGGCGCCCCGACGGGCGGCCTCCTCGAATTTGTAGGTCCAGCGACCGTAATAGGTCATCGCCTTGCCGCCGAAGTCGCCCTGGCCGGTCTCGAAGTCCGGGTCGTTGATCAGCACCAGGCCGATCTTGCCCTTCATGTCGACGTCCTTGAAGTCATCCCAGTTCCGCTCCGGCGCGGTGACGCCATAGCCGATGAAGACCAGGGGCACGTCCTTCAGGGTCAGGCGGCGGGTCCCGGTCTGGGCCGCGCGGATGGCGATCTCTTCGCCCTGTGTCCAGGCCCGGGTCTGGCCGGCTGCAGTGACGCTGACCGCCACAGGGCCCTCGGTGTCGAAGCGCGCCAGGGGCACGTCCTGAGTCCAGGCGCGGGTCCCGTCCGCCTGCAGGTCGCCGCCGGGCTGGAGGCCAAAGCTGCTGAACTGCTCGACCAGATAGGCCAAGGTCTTGCGCTCGCCCTCGGTATCCGGGGCCCGGCCCTCGAAAGCGTCGTCCGACAGCACCTTCACATGCTGGGTCAGACGCGCCGGATCCAGGTCAGCGGCCAGGGCGGGAGCGGAGATCACCAGGGCCGACAGACCGGCCAGGAAGGTGCGCTTGAGGGTCATTGAGGTCCCCTTGGAGAGAAGGCTGGAGGGGTGATTACCCCCTGGCGCCGGCTTCCGCCAGAAGCGCTGAGTCAGAATTCCCCGCGCAGCACCCGGGCGAAAAGGTCCGGATCCACATTGCCCCCGGACAGAACCAGGCCCACACAGGCGCCGGGCCGGGCCTCCGGGACCTTTCCGGCCATCAGGGCGGCGAGCCCCACAGCCCCGCCGGGCTCCACCGTCAGCTTCAGGGTTGAGAAGGCCAGCCGCACGGCCGCCGCCACCTCGGCGTCGCTCACCGTCACGATGGCCGCGAGCCTTTGCTTCAGGATGGGAAAGGTTAGCTCGCCCGTCGAAGGGGTCTCCAGGGAGTCGCAGAGGGTCCGAACGGTCGGCGCCGCGCTCTCGCGCCGGCCACTGGCCAGGGACCGGCGGGCGTCATCGTAGAGTTCGGGCTCCACCCCGACGATCCGGGTCTGGGGCGAGAGGGTCTGGACCGCCAGGGCCACCCCCGCCATCAGGCCGCCGCCGCCCACCGGACCGACGACCAGGTCCAGCTCCGCCCCCAGGGCCTGCGCCTGCCGGGCCAGCTCCAGCCCCGCCGTGCCCTGCCCCGCGATGATGTCGGGGTCGTCATAGGCCGGCACGATGACCGCGCCCCTCTCTGCCGCCAGCCGGGCCGCAATCGCCTCCCGGCTCTCGGTCATCCGGTCGTAGAACACCACCTCGGCGCCGTAACCCCGCGTGGCCTCCACCTTCACCGCCGGGGCGTCGGCGGGCATGACGATCACCGCCGGCATGTCCAGCAGGCGCGCCGCCAGGGCCACCCCTTGCGCATGATTGCCCGAGGAAAAGGCCACCACCCCGCGCGGCCGGTCCGCCGGCGCCACCTGCGACAACCGGTTGAAGGCCCCGCGGAACTTGAAGGCGCCCACCCTCTGCAGGGTCTCGGGCTTGATGAGCACCCTCAGGCCCAGCCTGTCGTTCAGGGCCGGGCTCTCGATGAGGGGCGTGACGACAGCCTGTCCGGCCAGGCGCTCAGCCGCCGCTTCGATGTCGGAGAAGGTGATGGCGCTCACCGGGCGAACACCATGGCGTCGTCGGCGAAGGCCTTGAACTCCAAGGCGTTGCCCGAGGGGTCCAGGAAGAACAGGGTCGCCTGCTCCCCCGGCTGGCCCTGGAAGCGGATCTGCGGCGGGATGATGAAGTCGACGCCCGCCGCCTCCAGCCGACCGGCCAGCTCGCGCCAGGCAGGCAGGTCCAGGATCACGCCGAAGTGGCGCACCGACACGTTCTCGCCATCCACGGGGTTGGTCGCCACGCTCTCCGGCGCCGGGGCCAGGTGGGCGACGATCTGGTGGCCGTGGAAGTCGAAGTCCACCCACTCCGGGCTCGAGCGCCCCTCAGCGCAGCCCAGCAGCCCGCCATAAAAGGCGCGGGCCTCTTCGAGGTCGCGGACGGGAAAGGCGAGGTGGAAGCGGGGTCTGGACATGCCCCTGTCCTAGCGCTGCGGGGCCGGCGGCTCCAGACCGAAAACCCTTGACGGCGGCGGCGGGCGAATGTCTATCCCCGCCCGGACCCGCTGGACGGCCTGCGTTTCTCCCGGGTCCCGAAAATCTGCAAACTCCCCCCGCCGAGCGCCTGTCGAAGGGCGGGGTTGGATCCGCCCGGCAGGCGGCCTTCGCGCATCTGACAGGATCTTATCATGGGCAACGTCACCGTCATCGGCGGCCAGTGGGGCGACGAGGGCAAGGGCAAGGTCATCGACTGGCTCGCCGACAGGGCCGACGTCGTGGTCCGCTTCCAGGGCGGCAATAACGCCGGCCACACCATCGTGGTGGGCGACAAGACCTACAAGCTGTCCCTGCTGCCCTCGGGCGTGGTCCAGGGCAAGCTCAGCATCATCGGCAATGGCGTGGTGGTGGACCCCTGGTCCCTCATGGACGAGATCGGCCGGGCCCGGGCCCAGGGCCTCACCATCACCCCGGACGTCCTGGTCCTGGCCGACAACGCCACCGTCATCCTGCCCCTGCACCGCGACCTCGACCAGGCCCGCGAGGCCCGGGCCGGCGCGGGCAAGATCGGCACCACGGGCCGGGGCATCGGCCCGGCCTATGAGGACAAGGTCGGGCGCCGGGCCATCCGCTTCGCCGACCTGGCTGACCGCGAGGCCCTGGAGACCAAGATCGAGCGCCTGCTGGCCCACCACGGCGCCCTGCGGGCGGGCCTGGGCCTGACCCCCGTCACCCCTGCCGACATCCTCGCCCAGCTGGCCGAGATCACCCCCCAGGTCGTCCCCTTCGTGAAGCCGGCCTGGCGCATCCTCGGCGACCAGATCCGCGCCGGCCGCCGGGTCCTGTTCGAGGGGGCCCAGGCCACCCTGCTGGACGTCGACCACGGCACCTATCCTTACGTGACCAGCTCCAACACCGTGGCGGGGCAGGTGGCGGCGGGGTCCGGCGTCGGACCCCAGGCCGGGGGCTACGTCCTGGGCATCGTCAAGGCCTACACCACCCGGGTGGGCGAAGGCCCCTTCCCCACCGAGCTGCACGACGAGATCGGCGCCCGGCTGGGCGACCGCGGGCATGAGTTCGGCACGGTCACCGGCCGGCCCCGCCGCTGCGGCTGGTTCGACGCGGCCCTGGTGCGCCAGTCCATCCGCGTCGGCGGGGTTCAAGGCATCGTTCTGACCAAGCTGGATGTGCTGGACGGGATCGAGACCTTGAAGATCTGCACGGGCTATACCCTCGACGCCCAACCCCTCGACTACCTGCCCGCCGGCCTGCGCGACCAGGCCCGCCTGGTCCCGGTCTATGAGGAGATCGAGGGCTGGACCGACAGCACCGAGGGCGCCCGCTCCTGGAAGGACCTGCCCGGCGCGGCGGTGAAGTACGTCCGCCGGATCGAGGAACTGGTCGGCGCCCCCGTGGCCCTGTTGTCCACCAGTCCCCAGAGGGACGACATCATCATGATGCGGGACCCGTACCTGGACTGAACAGGATCAGCTGGCCGGCGGGCCGATCACCCCGTCGATTACGGCGGTGACCCGCTCGACGAAGGCCGTCCGCTCGGCGCCCTCCAGGGCGGCGCTGCGGATCAGGCGCTCGACCAGGAAGCCGATATAGATGGCCGCCAGCACCCGGGCGCGCTCCTGGCCGGCCTCGTCGCCCAGCCAGTCCCGGATGGGCGCCAGGAAGCGCTCCTGCACCGCCCGCCCCAGCAGGGGCGCCGTGGTGGGGGAGGTCGCCGCCTGCAGCAGGAACTGGAAGGTCCGGGTCCGGGGATCGGCGATGTCGGCGGCGCCGGCCATCATCTCGGCCACGTCCCGGGCGAAGCGGCGTCGGTCCCAGTCGCGCAGGCGGTCCGGGGCGATGGTCGCCTTCAGGGCCTCGGTGAACAGCCCCTCCTTACCGCCGAAATAGCGCGGGATCAGGGCCACGTCCGACCCGGCCAGGGCCGCGATGTCGCGCAGGGAGGTCCGGTCATAGCCGGTGACGGCGAAGGCGGTCTTGGCCGCCTCCAGTATGGCCGCGCGCGTCGCCGACGCGTCACGCCGTCGCGGCGGGGCGAGGCCGCCCACCGCTTCCGCAAGCTCGGTCATGGAATCCGGTCCGGGCTCAGTTCCGCGCCGGGATGATGACCGGCAGAGTCTCGAAGCCGTGCACGAAGGCCGAGAAGTTGCGCACCGGCTCGCCGGAGACCCGGATCTCCGGGAAGCGCTTGAGGATCTCTTCCCAGATGATGGTCAGCTGCAGCTCGGCCACCCGGTTGCCCACGCAGCGGTGCACGCCGAAGCCGAACGACATGTGGTGCCGGGACTGGTCGCGGTCGATGATGTAGGCGTTAGGATTGTCGATCTCGTCCTCGTCCCGGTTGCCGGAGAGGTACCACATCACCACGCGCTCGCCGGCCTTGATGGTCTTGCCGCCGAGCTCGAAATCGGACTTCGCCACTCGGGCCATGTGGGCCAGGGGGGTCTGCCAGCGGATGGTCTCGGAGACCATGGAGGGGATCAGGGCCGGGTTGGCGCGCAGCTTGTCGTACTGGGCCGGGAACTGGTTCAGGGCCACGATGCTGCCGGAGATGGTGTTCCGGGTCGTATCGTTGCCGCCGACGATCAGCAGGATGACGTTGCCGCGATAGGTGTCGCGGTCCATTTCGCGGGTCGCCGGGTTGTGCACCAGCATGGAGATCAGGTCGGCGGCGGGCTCGGCGTTGACCTTCTGGTTCCAGAGGTTCTCGAAGGCGACGAAGCATTCGGTGAGGGCCTGGAACTTGTGTTCCCAGCTCTGCACGGGCCCGTGGCCCGGCGGATTGGTGACCATGTCCGACCAGTAGGTCAGCTTGCGACGGTCCTCGAAGGGGAAGTCGAACAGGGTCGCCAGGGTCATGGCGGTCAGTTCCTTCGAGACCAGGTCCACCCAGTCGAACTCCTTGCCGATGGGCAGGGAGTCGAGGATCAGCCCCGCCCGCTCGCGGACGATGGGCGCCATGCGCTGCAGGTTGGCCGGCGCCACGGTGGGGCTGACAGCCTTGCGCTGGGCGCCATGCTCGGGTTCGTCCATGGTGATGAAGCCGGCGCCGCCGCCGGTGCGGGGCCGGGCCAGGTCGCCCAGCACCTTCTGCTGTTCGGCCAGGGCCACCAGGTTGGGCAGGGTGATGCCCTGGGCCGAGGAGAAGATCTCATGGTTGGTGTCCACCGCCATGATGTCCTTCCACCGGGTCACGGACCAATAAGGACCGAATTCGCTCTCGGCGGTGAAGTGGACAGGGTCCTCGCGCCGCAGGCGGGCGAAGACCGGCAGGATGGAGTCCTTCTGGAACCTGTCGGGGCGGCCGGGGTTCAGGAGCTCCAGGGGGGTTTCGTTGGCCTCGCGGATGGCCTCGTCGGAATCGATCCTGACGGCGATGTTCATGGCGCTCTCCCGTTCCTGCCGCTCTTGCCGGCGGGGCCGCGTCCATCCGCAGCCTCCCATGGAGGAAACCTGACTCCGGCCCCCCCTTATGTCAATGCGCGTTGACTTACCCGGCGAGCCTGAATCGGGACGGCGGTCGGGCGGTCAGGCCTCGACCAGGTTCTGGTCCCGGGCCGCCGCCAGCATCGCCTTCTGCAGCTTCTCGAAGGCCCGGACCTCGATCTGGCGCACCCGCTCGCGGCTGACGCCGTACTGGGCGGCCAGGTCCTCCAGGGTTGTCGGGTCGTCCTTCAGTCGACGCTCGGTCAGGATGTGACGCTCGCGGTCCGTCAGCTCGGTCATGGCGGCTTCCAGCAGACTCATCCGCTGGGTGCGCTCCTGGCTCTCGGCGACCTGGGTCTCCTGGCTGACCGCGCCGGTGTCCTCCAGCCAGTCCTGCCACTCGCTCTCGCCGTCCAGCCGCATGGGGGCGTTCAGGGAGGCGTCGGGACCGGACAGCCGGCGGTTCATCGAAACGACCTCCGACTCCTCCACGCCCAGCTTGGTGGCGATCAGCTCGACCTGATCAGGATGGAGGTCGCCCTCCTGGAAGGCCGAGATGGCGCTCTTGGCCTTGCGCAGGTTGAAGAAGAGCTTCTTCTGGGAGGCCGTGGTGCCCATCTTCACCAGGCTCCAGGACCGCAGGATGTATTCCTGGATCGAGGCGCGGATCCACCACATGGCGTAGGTGGCCAGGCGGAAGCCCTTGTCAGGCTCGAACTTCTTGACGGCCTGCATCAGGCCGACATTGCCCTCGGAGATCACCTCGCCGATCGGCAGGCCATAGCCCCGGTAGCCCATGGCGATCTTGGCCACCAGGCGAAGGTGGCTGGTGACCAGGCGGTGCGCCGCCTTCGGGTCCTCGTGCTCACGCCAGCGCTTGGCCAGCATGAATTCCTCGTCCTTGGTCAGCATGGGGAATTTGCGAATCTCGGTCAGGTAGCGCGACAGACCGCCTTCGGGGGTCATCACGGCCAGAGCGTTCGCAGACATCGGTCGATTTCCTCCAGATGGGAGGACAGCAAAGACCCACCCCCCAAGTCAGGTTTCACCTAGGGAACGATAAGGGCGGCATCAAGGCGAAGCCAGGCGGCGCCTCGTTACAAATCCGACAGGCGCGCCTCGAGGGCGGCCATATCCGGCGGGGGGGTGGACTCAAACCTCAGCCCCTTCCCCGTCACCGGGTGGACAAAGCCCAGCACGGCCGCATGCAGGGCCTGCCGGGCCAGGCCGGACTCCCGGAGGGCCTCACGGACCGCCGCAGCCGGAGCCCCGGAGCCATAGACCGGGTCGCCCAGGCAAGGGCAGCCCAGCGAGGCCATGTGCACCCGGATCTGGTGGGTCCGCCCGGTCTCCAGCCGACAGGCGAGGCGCGCGGCCAGGGGCGCGCCCGGCGGACCATAGGTGCGTTCGGTCCGATAGTGGGTCACGGCCTCGCGTCCGCCCGCCTTCAGGACCGCCATCTTCATCCGGTCATGGGTCGACCGGCCGATCCGGGTGCGGATCTCGCCCGCCGGCGGCCTCGGCGCGCCGCGGACCAGGGCGATGTAGCTGCGCTCGATGTCGTGGGCGGCGAACAGGGCGGCGAGGCCCTGGTGGGCGGCGTCGGTCTTGGCCGCGACCATGACCCCGGAGGTCTCCTTGTCCAGCCGGTGGACGATCCCCGGCCGGGCCACTCCGCCAATACCGGACAGGGAGGCGCCGCAGTGATGCAGCAGGGCGTTGACCAGGGTCCCGTCCGGCACGCCCGGCCCCGGGTGCACGGCCATGCCGGCAAGCTTGTTCACAACGATCAGGTGGGCGTCCTCGAAAAGGACGTCCAGCGGCAGGTTCTGGGGCTCTGGGAGGGCCGCCGCCGGGGGCGGGACCACCACCTGGTAGGTCCCGGGGACCGCCCGGCCCGAGGCGTCCCGCACCACCTCGCCATTCCGGGTCACCGCACCGGCCTCCATCAGGGCCCTCAGCCGGGCCCGGGAGAGTTCAGGCAGGGCGTCGGCCAGGGCCCGGTCCAGGCGCGCAGCCGAACCCTCGATCAGGACGGCCTCCAGAACCGCCCCGCCGGAGGTCGCCTCCGGCCCGTTTTCGTCGAATCCGTCTGGAAGGTCGGGCGCGGCCATAGGGCATGATCCCGACTCCGCCGAGCCGTGCAAGACCTCGGCTTTCGACATGGGTTCGTCATCAGGCTTGTCTAACGTGTTCGACTTGAGGTCGCCCAACCGGGCGGCGGGGGGGAGTTCAAGAGCATGCGCATCGATCGTCGCCAGGCCCTGGTCCTGTTCGGAGCGGGAACCGCCGCAGCCCCGGGGCCGGCCTTGGCCCAGGATCAGAGGGTGCGGTTTGACCACGGGGTCGCGTCCGGGGATCCTACCGCTGACCGGGTCATCCTCTGGACCCGAATCACACCCATGAATCCTTCCGCCGGGTCAGTCGCCTACGAGTGGAGCCTCAACCCCATCGACCGCCGGGCCGGCGGGGCGAAATCGGGCCGGGGAACCACCTCGGCGGCCCGGGACTACACGGTCAAGGTTGACGTCGGCGACCTCGATCCTGGCCGGTCCTACACCTTCACCTTCACCTCTGGTGGCGTCACCTCGCCCACGGGCAGAACGCGCACCCTGCCGGAGGGCCCGGTGGAGGATGCTGTCCTGGCCATCGCCTCCTGCGCCCTCTACCCGGGCGGGTATTATAACGCCTACCAGGCCATCGCCGACCTGCCCCGGGTGGACGCGGTCCTGCACCTGGGCGACTACATCTATGAGTACGCGGCGGACGGCTACGGCGCAGAGACGGGCCGAAAGCTGAACCGGCTGGTCCGGCCAGCCCACGAGATCATCACCCTCTCGGATTACCGGAACCGCCACGCCCAGGTGAAGTCCGATCCCCAGCTCCAGGCCGCCCACGCCCGGGCGCCCTGGATCGTGGTCTGGGACGACCATGAGACCGCCAACAACGCCTGGGTCGGCGGCGCCGAGAACCACGGCAAGGACGAGGGGTCCTGGAACCGCCGAAAGGCCGCCGCCATCAAGGCCTATTACGAATGGATGCCGATCCGCGAGCCAGACGGCGGCGGCTTCTCCATCAACCGGGCCTTCGAGTTCGGCGACCTGGCCACCCTGTTCATGCTCGAGACCCGGCTGACAGCGCGGGATCTGCAGCTGGACTACACCACTGACCTCATGGGCGCCGACGGCAATCCGGACGTCGCCCGGTTCCGCGAGCGGCTGGCCGATCCCGACCGGCGCCTGATGGGCCCGTCTCAGGCGGACTGGCTGCGCCGGGGCCTCGCCAACTCGGTCAAGTCCGGCCGGACCTGGCAGGTGCTCGGCAATGAGGTGGTCATGGCGCGGGTGGGCGTCCCCGACCTGCGCTCCGCCCTAAGCCCGGAGAAGTTCGCCGAGGCCGCCGCGAGCCTGGGCCCGGACGGCGCCCGCCGCCTGAACCTCATGTCCGCCGCCGCCAGTCTGGGCCTGCCGTTCGGTCTCGACATGTGGGATGGCTATCCCGCCGACCGCCAGCGCCTTTACAGCCTGATCCAGAAGGCCAAGGCCAACGCCGTCGTCGTCTCGGGCGACAGCCACGCCTTTTGGGCCAATGAGCTCTACGACGCCCCCGAAGGCGGAAACCGGGTGGGGGTGGAGTTCGGCACGACCGCCATCACCAGCCCGAGCCTCGGCGATATCCTGACCGGCGTCCCCGTGGGCCAGGTCATGGCCGACGCCAACCGGGAGGTGGTCTATTCCGACCAGTCGGCCAAGGGCTTCGTCCTGCTGACCCTCGGCCGTACCGAGGGCAAGGCCGAGATGATGGCCGTCTCCACCATCCTGGAGACCACCTTCACCACCCGGGTGCTGAAGACCTTCACCTTCACCCCCGGCGCGGACGGGGTGTCCGGGCTCAAGGAGGCCTGAGGGAGTTCAGCCGGCCTCGCGATCCGGTCCGGCGCCGGGCACGGAGGCGAGGCCCGCGCCGTCCGGGGTCACGCTCCGGAAGAAGCAGATGCGCGCGCCGACGTGGCAGGCTCCGCCGTCACCCTGTGGCCGGACCTTCAGGAGGACGGCGTCCTGGTCGCAGTCGATCCGCACCTCGGCCACCACCTGGACCTGGCCGGAGGTCTCGCCCTTCTTCCAGAGGGCCTGGCGGGCGCGGCTGAAATAGACGGCCTCGCCCGAGGCCAGGGTGGCGTGGAGGGCCTCGGCGTTCATCCAGGCCAACATGAGCACCTCGCCGGTGTCGGCATGCTGGGCGATGGCGGCGATGAGGCCGTCGGGGCCGAAGCGGGGGGCCAGGACGTCGCCGGTCTCCAGCGCCTCGACCGAGGGGGCCGTGGGGAAGTCGGCGGCCATGGCGGCTCCTATCGGCGGTTGGCGAAGTCCAAGAAGCGCTGGCGCAAGGCCTCGTCGGTCTTGAAGACCCCCGTGAACTGGGTGGTGATCGTAGAGACGTGCCGGTGGTGCAGGCCGCGGGTGGTCATGCACTGGTGGGCGGCGTCGACCAGGACGGCGACGCCCGCGGGGCGCAGGCTGTCGTTGATGGCGTTGGCGATCTGCTGGGTCAGGGTCTCCTGGTTCTGGAGACGGCGGGCGAAGATAGTCACCACCTTGGCCAGCTTGGAGATGCCCACGACGCGGTTGGTCGGCATGTAGGCCACGTAGGCCTTGCCGAGGAAGGGCGCCATGTGGTGCTCGCAGTGGCTCTCCACCTCAATGTCCCGCAGCATGACGATGTCGTCATAGCCCTGGACGTCCTCGAAGGTCTTGGACAGCTCCTTGGCCGGATCCTGGCGGTAGCCCTCGAACCAGTCCTGGTAGGCGTCGATGACCCGCTTGGGGGTGTCGATCACGCCCTCGCGGCGCGGATCGTCGCCAGCCCAGGCGATCAGGGTGCGGACGGCCTCCATGGCCTCTTCGCGGGTCGGACGGCGCAGGGGCTCGAGGCCTGCAGGGACGGCGGCGGCGTTGGTGTCAGCGGGAGCGGCCATGGCGTCCTTCCTGTGGTCCCGGCGCCCAGGCCCTGGGGCAGTCCCCAAAGTCCTTGGCCCGCCGGAGGGCCAGCCTGTATACGGGAGCCGCCCCGCCGGGGGCAACCTTGCGCCGCAATCCACCAGGTCCAGCCCGTTCCATGCCCCTTTCGCTGTACGACACCCAGGCCCGCGCCAAGCGGCCCTTCGTCCCCGCCGATCCGGCCCGGGTGACGATGTATGTCTGCGGCCCGACGGTCTACAACTTCGTCCACATCGGCAACCACCGGCCGGTGGTGGTGTTCGACGTTCTGTTCCGCCTGCTGCGCCGCATCTATGGCGAGACCGCCGTGCTGTACGCCGCCAACATCACGGACGTGGACGACAAGATCAACCGCAAGGCCGCCGAGGAAGGCGTCGCCATCGACGTCATCACTGAGCGCTACCTGGCCGCCTACAACGCCGACATGGCCGAGCTGGGGGCCCTTCGGCCCACCTTCCAGCCCCGGGCGACCCGGACCATGGACGCCATCATCGCCCTGATCGGCCGGCTGGTCGGGAAAGGCTCGGCCTACGCCGCAGAGGGTCATGTCCTCTTCGACACCCAGGCCTGCGAGGATTACGGCGTCCTGTCCGGCCACCCCATGGACGAGATGATCGCTGGCGCCCGGGTGGAGGTGGCCCCCTACAAGCGCCACCCCGCCGACTTCGTTCTGTGGAAGCCCTCCAAGCCCGACGAGCCGGTGTGGGACAGCCCCTTCGGCCCCGGCCGCCCCGGCTGGCACATCGAGTGCACGGCCATGATCGAGCAGTCCCTGGGCCTGCCCATCGATATCCATGGCGGCGGCATCGACCTGTTGTTCCCGCACCATGAGAACGAGAGGGCGCAGGGCGCCTGCATCCATGACCACGCCCCGGACAGGGACCGCACCTATGCCCGGTACTGGGTGCACAACGGCTTCCTGAACTTCGGCGAGGAGAAGATGTCGAAGAGCCAGGGCAATGTCGCCCTGGTGAAGGACCTGGTGAAGACCGCGCCCGGAGAGGCCCTGCGCTGGGCCCTCCTGGTCGGCCATTACCGCGCGCCCCTGGAATGGACCGGCGACCTCATCGCCCAGTCGGTCAAGGCCCTCGATCGGCTTTACGGCGCCCTGCGCCGGGCGGCGGGGGTGGAGCCGGCCGACACAGGTCCGGACCCGGCCTTCCTGGCCGCCCTGGAGGATGACCTCAACACCCCCGCCGCCATGGCTGAGCTGTTCGGCCTGGCCACCGCCCTGGAGACGGCGACCGGCCCCGGACGCGCCGAGGCCAAGGGCCGGTTACTGGCCTCCGCTAGGCTGATGGGTTTCCTGTTCGGCGATCCCGAGTCCTGGTTCCAGGGTGGCGCCGACGAGGCCCTGAAGGCCCGGATCGATGACCTGGTGGCCCGCCGGTCAGAGGCGCGCGCCGCCAAGGACTGGCCGGCGGCCGACCAGATCCGCGACGAATTGGCCGCCCTCAACGTCGAGGTCATGGACGGCCCGTCCGGCGCGACCTGGAGACTGAAGGAGAGAACGTGATGGCGATCCGCCCGCCGCCCATGTTCGGCATGAAGGGGGGCGCTCCCAAGGCGACCGGGGGCGCCGTCCCCTTGCGCGTCGAGCACCGGATCGGCGCCCAGGTCCCTCCGGAGGTCCTTTGGGAACTCCTCGTCGAGGTTGATGGATGGGGGGCCTGGAACCCCCTCTATCCGCAGGCTCAGGGACAGATCCGCATCGGCTCGCAACTGGAGCTGACCGAGGTCCTGCCCGGTCGCGCCCCACGCCAGGCCCGGCCCGTGGTGCTGGAGTGGGTGCCCCTGGAGCAGATCCACTGGCGGGATTCCCGGTCGGAGGGCTGGGTCAGGTCGGTCCGGTTCATAGAGATCGACATCGTCAGCCCCACCGGCTGCATCATCTCGAACGGCGAGCTCTTCACCGGCTTTCTGGCCAAGCGGCATTTCAAGGCGCACCGCAGCGCCCATCTCCAGGGGTTCCGCGCCATGAACGAGTCCCTGGTGGACCAGGCGACGCGGATCTGGGCGGAACGGGGCGGCGCCCTGCCGGACGCGTCATGATCGACGACATCTACTCCGCCAAGGTTCTGGCCCTAGCGGCCAACCTGCCGCACCTCGGTCGGCTGGAAGCCCCTGATGCCTCGGCGGAGAAGACCTCGCGCCTCTGCGGCAGCCGGGTGACGGTGGACGTGGGGCTCGACGCCTCCGGCCGGATCGACCGCTTCGCCCAGGACGTGAAGGCCTGCGCCCTGGGCCAGGCCTCGGCCGCCATCCTGGGCGCCGGGGCGATCGGCGCCAGCCTGGGTGAGCTGGAGTTGGCGACGGACGCCTTCCGCTCTATGCTGAAGGCGGGCGGATCCCCGCCCGAAGGACGCTTTTCGGATCTCGCCATGCTCGCCCCGGTGAAGGACTATCCCGCCCGCCACGCCTCAACCCTGCTGGCTTTCGAGGCCGCGCTGGAGGCCGTGCGCCAGGCCCGGGCCCGAACTAGCGCCGCCGGCGCGGCTTGATCCGGCGGACTCCCCGGGATAAGCGCAAGCTCAATTCGCAAGCCTGCGAGCCGGCATGACCCTCTACGAACGCTGCGTCAGGGGCGCCCACCGCGCCTATAAGCTGACGCTCTCGCCCCTGATCGGGCGCCAGTGCCGGTTTCTTCCGACCTGTTCGGATTACGCCGCCGAGGCCCTGATCACGCACGGTCCCTGGAAAGGCGCCGGACTGGCCGCCAGCCGACTGTGCCGATGCAATCCCTGGGGGGGATCGGGCTTCGACCCGGTGCCGCCCCGGAGCCCGAACGACCCCGCCGCGGCGGAGTCCGAGGCTCCGAATCGGACGACCTGAACCATGATCGAACTCATCTTTCCCGATGGCTCCAAACGCGCCTTCGATGACGGCGCTAGCGGCCGGGACGTCGCCGCCTCCATCGCCAAGTCGCTGGAGAAGCGCGCCCTCCTGGTGCGCCTGGACGGCCAGCTTCTGGACCTGGATCGCGCCCTTCCCGGCGGCGGGACCTTCGAGATCCTGACGCGGGAGAGCCCGGACGCCCTGGAGGTGATCCGCCACGACGCCAGCCACGTGCTAGCCCAGGCGGTGCAGGAACTCTTCCCCGGCACCCAGGTGACCATCGGCCCGGCCATCGAGGACGGCTTCTATTACGACTTCGCCCGGGACGAGCCCTTCTCGCTGGACGACCTGGCCACCATCGAGGCGCGCATGGCCGAGATCGTCGACCGGGACGAAAAGATCGTCCGGGAGGTCTGGGACCGCAACGAGGCCATCGCCCACTTCAAGGGGATCGGCGAGGCCTACAAGGCCGAGATCATCTCCGACCTGCCCGGGGACGAGGTGATCACGGTTTATCGACAGGGGGACTGGAAGGACCTGTGCCTGGGCCCGCACCTGCCCTCGACCCGGCATGTGGGCAAGGCCTTCAAGCTGACCAAGCTGGCGGGCGCCTACTGGCGCGGCGATCACCGCAACGCCCAGTTGCAGCGCATCTACGGTACGGCCTGGGCGAGCGAGGCGGACCTTGAGGCCCACCTGAAGCGGATCGAGGAGGCCGAGCGCCGGGACCACCGCCGGATCGGCCGGGCCATGGACCTCTTCCACCTGCAGGAAGAGGCCCGGGGGATGATCTTCTGGCATCCCAAGGGCTGGACCCTCTACCGGACGGTGGAGTCCTACATGCGCCGCCGCGTGGAGGCGGACGGCTATGTGGAGGTCAAGGCGCCGCAGATCATGGACCGGGGGCTCTGGGAGAAGTCCGGGCACTGGGAAAAGTTCGGCCAGGCCATGTTCACCTGCGAAACGACGGAAGGCGAGGAGCTGGCCGTTAAGCCCATGAACTGTCCGGGGCACGTCCAGATCTTCAACTTCGGCCAGAAGAGCTATCGCGACCTGCCCCTGCGCATGGCCGAGTTCGGCGCCTGCCACCGGTATGAGCCGTCCGGCGCCCTGCACGGGATCATGCGCCTGCGCGCCTTCACCCAGGACGACGCGCACGTCTTCTGCCGCGAGGACCAGATCGAGGCGGAGACGACCAGGTTCGTGAAGCTGCTGAACTCGGTCTACTCCGACTTCGGCCTCGACCTGCACAGCGTGAAGCTGGCCCTGCGCCCGGACATCCGCGCCGGGTCGGACGAGGTCTGGGACATCGCCGAGGCCAAGCTGGACCGCGCCGCCCGCCAGGCGGTGAACATGGAGGTCGAGCCCCTGCCCGGCGAAGGCGCCTTCTACGGCCCCAAGCTGGAGTTTCACCTGCGCGACGCCATCGGGCGGACCTGGCAGTGCGGCACCCTGCAGCTGGACTTCGTGCTGCCCGAGCGCCTCGACGCCGAGTACGTGGCTGAAGACGGCTCCAAGCAGAGGCCTGTCATGCTGCACAGGGCCATCTGCGGCTCCATGGAGCGATTCCTGGGGGTGGCCATCGAGAACTACGCCGGGGCCTTCCCCCTCTGGCTGGCGCCCACCCAGGCGGTGGTGGCCTCGATCACCTCGGACGCCGACGATTACGCCCGCGAGGTCGCCGCGACCCTGAAGGCGGCGGGGCTGAGGGTCGAACTCGACCTGCGGAACGAGAAGATCAACTACAAGGTCCGCGAGCACAGCCTGGCCAAGACCCCGGTCATCGCCGCGGTCGGGCGCCGGGAGGCCGAGACCCGCGCCCTGGCCATCCGCAGGCTGGGGTCCGAGGGTCAGACCGTCCTGCCCCTGGACGAGACGGTGGCGGGCTTGGCGGCTGAGGCCGTTCCCCCCGACCTCGCCCGCGCCGCGTTGAGAGGGTGATGCTGGAGCTTGCCAGTCCGGGGGAGTCGTCGGCTGCGGCCCCTGCGCAGAGCGCTGGGGCGTCGGTCGTGCTTGTCGCCTACATGACGGGAGACTCCCTCTTCCCCTCCATCAATAGCGCCCTGGCCCAGCCGGAGGTGGTGGAGGTGGTGGTGGTCGACAACGGCTCGACGCCGCAGGACGCCGCCCGCCTGTCTGATCTGGCCGCCGCGTCAAACCGGCTGCGTCTGGTCACCGGCCACGGCAATGTCGGCTTCGCCCGCGGCGCTAACCTGGGCGCCCGCGCGGCCCGGGGAGAGCTCCTGGTCTTCCTGAACCCCGACGCCTTCCTGAGCGCCGGCGGGGTCACCACCCTGGCTGAGGCCCTGGAGGGGCGGCCCTCGCCCAGCCTCGCCGGAGCCCGGATCCTGAACAGCGATGGGACTGAACAGAGGGGCGGGCGCCGCGGCGAGGTGACACCCCTGTCCACTCTTTTGAGTCTGTCCACCCTGACCCGCATGGTCCCGGCCCTGCGCCGGTTCGAAGTGCATCTTGAGGACGAGCCGACGCCGTCGGGTGTAGTCGAGACCCCAACGGTCTCCGGCGCCTGTTTCGCCGTTCGGCGGGCGGACTTCGAGGCTCTGGGTGGCTTTGACGAGGGCTACTTCCTTCATGTCGAGGACATCGACCTCTGTTGGCGCGCCCGGCAGGCGGGCGGTCAGGTGGTCTTCCAGCCTGCAGCGCAGGTGGTCCATGTCGGCCACACCAGTCGCGCCAACCCCCTAAGGGTGGAGTTTGCCAAGGGCTGCGGCCTCGCCCGGTTCTTCCGCAAGCGGGCCAGGACACCCTTGGACTATCTGGCCGCCTGGGCCCTGACGCCCTTTATCGTCGTCGCCGCCGTCGTCCGGCCGTTGATCTGGCGGGTGAACGGCCCTCCCGCCTGAGCGGGATCAGGCGGACAAGGGAAAAAGGCCCGCGCGGGTAACCGAGGCGGTCGGGTTCTTGCCCAGAAGACCGCAGACCCACTCCGCCGTGGAGATCAGGGCCGGCAGATCGTAGCCGGTCTCGAAACCCGCCCGCTCCAGCATGTAGACTAGGTCCTCGGTGCCGATGTTCCCTGTGGCGTTGGGAGCAAACGGACAGCCGCCCAGGCCGCCGCAGCTGGCGTCGAGCACGTCCACCCCGGCCTCGATCCCTGCGAAGGCGTTGGCGAGGCCGGTATTGCGGGTGTCATGGAAGTGAAGGCGCAGGCGCTTGCCGGCGACTCCGGAGCGACAAGCCTCAACCAGCCGGCGCACCGCCCAGGGATCCGCCACGCCAATGGTGTCGGCCAGGGCGATCTCGTCCAGGGGCAGGGCGGCGGCCTCGCGGACCAGGTCGATCACCCGGGTGGGGGCCACCTCACCCTCGAAGGGGCAGCCGAAGGCGACGGAGAAGGTGACCGACAGGCGGGGGCCGCCCTCAGCGGCCCGACGCTCGGCGATGGCGGCAAGGGTGGCCATCTGCTCGGCTGTCGTCGATCCCTGGTTGCGGATTCCGAAGGCGTTGGAAGCGCAGACCACCACATTGGCCTCGTCGCATCCAGTGGAGACGGCGCGGTCCCAGCCGCGCATGTTCAGCACCAGGCCGATCCGCGAGCGGGCCGCATCCGTCGGAAGCGCTGCGCAGACCTCCTCGGCGCCCGCCATCTGGGGCACCCTGGCCGGGTTGACGAAGGACACCGTCTCTGTACGCCGGGCGCCCGCCGCCTCGAGCCGACGGATCAACGCCACCCTCTGGGCAGGAGTCAGGATCGTCTTTTCATTCTGCAGGCCGTCCCGCGGCCCGACCTCGACGATCTCGATGAAGCGGCTCATGGCCGGGCCTCCGGGGCGGCGCGGGAGGGTGGGGCGTAGACGGTGAGCTCTGTCTCATCGCCCTTCGAATAGTTGAGACCGGCGATCCGGCCGACCTCTACCGGCCGGACCCCGGCGCGGGCGAGGGCCTCTCGGAACCTAGCCTGCTCGCGGGATTCCACCACCGCGGCGCGCCCCGAGGCCAGGGCTTCGGCGGCCTCCTCGGGGCCGCCCAGCCCTGTATCCGTGCCAATAAGGAAGACGAGGCTTGGCTCGGCATATCCCGCCACCGCCACAGGGCCGGGAATGACCCCCTGGGCGGGAAGCAGGCGGCCGGCGGCGAGGACCTCGGCGGTCCTTCCGGAAAGCATGAGAGGTTTCAGGCTGGGAACCAGGAAGGCTGTCAGGGCCGCGTGGGCGAGGACGCCGGCGGGCAAAGCCCAGATTATCGCCTTTCGGGGCTGCCCGCGAAGGAGAAGCAGAGAGCCCGCCCCGCCCGCCAGGAGAAAGAGCCCTGCGGTCACAGCTGCGGCGGGGGCGTCCCAGTTCTGGCCGTAGGTCAGGACGAGCATAAAGGCGACGGCGGCCAGCAGCACGCCGGCCAAAGCGTGGAGCGCTGCACCCAGGCGCCGCGCAAGGGGTCCGGTCGCCTCTGACAGACCCGCGGCGCAGAGCCAGGCGAGGGCGGCATAGCAGGGCAGGACGTAGTGGGGCAGCTTGGTGGGCGTCAACTCGAAGACGAGCCAGGCGGGAAGGAGCCAGGCCAGGGCGAACCTGACCCCGGGCTCGGCCCGCCGCCGCCAGGCCACAACAGCGGCCGCCGGAAGGAGCAGGGTGGCGGGGAACATCAGCAGGGGCGCGGCCAGGGCGTGCATTCCGGGAGGGGCGCCATGGCTCTCGTGCCCGCCCGCCAGCTTCGGCGCAAGGTCGCCGCCGATGGCCACGGCCCAGAAGGCTCCGTCGGTGGCGATGGTCACCGCCCAGGCCCAGGGGCCAACAATGGCGGCGAAGAGGATCAGGCCCCAGGTCCAGTTTATCGGGCGCGCCGTCAGGGGCCGACGGTCGGCGAAACGCAGCGCCAGAGCGGTGAGGCCGACGACCAGGAGAGCGATCGGCCCCTTGACCAGAACCGCCAGCGAGAGGGCGACCCAGAGGACGAGGGTCGCAAAACCTCCCGCCGCTGGACCGCCCCGGGCCTCTGCGTAGAGGCGCCCCAGGGCCGCCATGGCCAGGACCGTCAGGCCGGCGAGCATGGCGTCTGTCTTGGCGATGAAGGCCTCTGTCGACAGGAGGAGGCCGCCGCCAAGGATCAGCCCCGACAGAAGAGCCACTCCCCGGCTGAAGAAGCCCGCTGCACCCCAGACGCAGGCTGCAGCCGCGAGCATGGCGCCAAGCAGGGAGGGGATCCGGTAGAGCCGGATATCCCTCTGTCCTGCATCCCCGAAGGCGGAAACCACCGCCGCCTGCATCCAGTGGATGCCCACAGGTTTCTTGAACCGGGGCTGATCCTGGAATCGGATGACGACATAGTCGTCCTGCTCAAGCATCTGGGCGGTGGCCTGGGCGAACCGGGCCTCGTCCCTGTCGAGGGGTGGCAGGGTCAGGAGTCCGGGAAGGCCGGCCAGGAAGGCGAAGGCCGCCGCCGCCGCCGGACCCCGCCAGCCGCCGGGACGCCGGAAGACGTCGATGATGTCCGAGAGCCACATGGGAGGCTGGTTAGCATGATCCGGGGGCGGCGTCGTTTCCCTTGAGACGGGAATGGTCGTAGGATGGCGCATGCCTCTTGATCCTCCCTCGATCCCGACGGCGAGCCCTGCGCCCCAGGTCTCGGTGGTGGTCCCGGTGTTCAACGAGGCCGGCGCGGCGCCGGACCTGGCCCGGGAGATCGCAGGAGCCTTTGCGGGACAGACCGTCGAAATCCTCTTTGTGGACGATTGCAGCCGCGACGACACCCGAGAGCGTCTGGCGGCGCTGAAGTCAGAGATCCCGACCCTGCGGCTTCTCGCCCACAGCGCCAACTCCGGACAAAGCCGGGCGGTAAGGACGGGTGTTCTGGCGGCAAGGGGTGACATCATCGTCACCCTGGACGGGGATGGACAGAACGATCCCGCCGATGCTCCGAAACTGGTCGACGCCCTCAGGGCGGGCCCGCCCGATCTCGCTCTGGTGGGGGGCGAGCGGGTGAGACGGCAGGACAACGCCGCCAAGAAAATCGCCTCGCGGATCGGCAATGGCGTGCGGCGCCGACTGTTGCGCGACACGGCCAACGATTCCGGCTGCGGGCTGAAGGCCTTTCGACGGGAAGCCTTTCTGCGCCTGCCCTACTTCGACCACATCCATCGCTTCCTGCCGGCTATGATGCTGCGGGAAGGCTATACGACGCTCTTCCTGCCGGTGGGTCACCGGCCGAGGACAAGCGGGGCCTCCAAGTACACCAACCTGGGCCGGCTTTGGGCCTCGGCGTCTGACCTCGCCGGTGTGATGTGGCTGCAATCCCGGGCGCGCCGGCCGGGCCCCGTCATTGAGCTCTGACCCTTTGGGGAACTCGCCGTCAGGTGAAGGCTGTAAAGATGGCGACGACCACGGCGATGTCGAAGAACCGGGCGATGAAGGCGGGCATGGTGGAACTCCGGCGAAGGTTTTCACCAAAGGCGGAGCAAGCGCCGGGCCATGGCCTTGGAGCCTGAAAACATACGATAAACTAAGGATAAGAGCATTGTCGGGCAGGGCAATCCCGACCGGGCGGCGGAAATGACCGGGCGCCGGGTCAGGTCTTGATGCGCGCCTTCTTGCCCGACTTCTTGCGGCGGTCGGCGCCGCCGGACCACTCCGTCGTTTCGTAAACCGAGCGTGCGGCGTCAAGGACAGGCGGTCCTCCCTTCAGTCCGCGACGCACGCTCTCCTGTCCGATGAGGTGGGCGCGGAGGGCGACAGCGGCTTCCGCAAGGGGTGTTTCCGGCGGTGGCTTGACCCGGTCGCTTCGGCCCGCGCCAGCGTTTGGCGCTGGGAGTTCCGGCGCGGGTTCACCAGAGAGATTCCGGGTGTCACGGCTTCTCCGGGTGCGGCGGATGGGATCGATCGACCCGGTCATCGTCCTGAGGCGAGCCTCTCGATCTGGGCCGACATCTCATCCATCCGGCGCTTCAAATCCGCAATGGCGGCCTCAGAGGCCTTCTCAGAGGTCGCAGATACAGGCTCAGGCTCAGAGGTCGCAGATACGGGCTCAGGCGCAGCTGCAACCGGAGCGAGCGGATCGGAGGCGGCGGCGCCAGAGCGTCCGTAGGTGAAAGGTGAGAACATCTGCATGGCCTGGCTGAACAGGGCCATATTCTTCTTCACTTGGTCGTCGTAGGCGGCCAGGGCGGGGAGCTGGCCCGCCCCGGCGACCTGCTGGCGCAAGCGCTCCTGCTGCTCAGCGAAGGAGGCCAGGGACATCTCTAGGTAGGAGGGAAGGAAGGCCTGCATGGAGTTGCCGTAGAAGCCGATCAGCTGGCGCAGGAACTGGATAGGCAGCAGGCTTTCCGAGCGGCTCTCCTCGTCAAAGATGATCTGAGCCAGCACCGAGCGGGTGATGTCGTCATTCGTCTTGGCGTCATAGACGACGAAGTCGACCCCCTTGCGCACCATGTCGGCCAGGTGCTCGAGTGTGACGTAGGTGCTCGAGGCCGTGTTGTAGAGGCGGCGGTTGGCGTACTTCTTGATGACGACCGCGCCCTCGCCCGTCTTGGCGCGTTTATAGTCGGCCATTCCGTTTCCTTCCTGCGCAATCTGCGCCAGTGCATGCAGTATTGCATTGCAGTATTGCCGATGCGAGCGTCTTGTGAAAGGCGACGGAATCGGCCTGCTGGGCCCGACCGCCGCAGCCCTGAAGGAGCCTTAAGCCATGACCGACGTCGTCATCGTCTCCGCCGCCCGGACCCCCGTCGGGTCCTTCAACGGCGCCCTTTCCGGCCTCTCCGCCCACGCCCTGGGGAGCGCCGCCATCGCCGGCGCCCTTGATCGGGCAGGGGTCGCCGCGGCGGACGTCAACGAGGTCATTCTGGGCCAGGTTCTGCAGGCAGGCGCCGGCCAGGGTCCAGCCCGCCAGGCGGCGATCCACGCCGGCGTCCCGGCGGAGGCCCCGGCCTGGAGCCTGAACCAGCTCTGCGGTTCCGGCCTGCGGGCCGTGGCCCTCGGCGCTCAGCAGATCACCGACGGCGCCGCCAGGGTGGTGGTGGCCGGGGGGCAGGAGAGCATGAGCCAGGCCCCTCACGCCCAGCATCTGAGGGGCGGCCAGAAGATGGGCGATCTGGCCTTCGTCGACACGATGATCAAGGATGGGCTCTGGGACGCCTTCCACGGCTATCACATGGGACAGACCGCCGAGAACATCGCCGCCCGCTGGCAGATCACCCGCGAGGACCAGGACCGCTTCGCCGTCACCTCCCAGAACCGCGCCGAAGCGGCGCAGAAGGCGGGCCGCTTCGCCGCCGAGATCGTCCCGGTCACCCTGAAGGGCCGAAAGGGCGACACGGTGGTCGACCAGGACGAGTACATCCGCCATGGAGCGACCCTGGACAGCGTCTCGGGGCTACGCCCGGCCTTCACCAAGGACGGATCGGTGACGGCGGCCAACGCCTCCGGAATCAACGATGGCGCAGCGGCCCTGGTGCTGATGTCGGCGACCGAGGCGAAGGCCCGGGGCCTGACGCCCCTGGCGCGGATCGCCTCCTGGGCCCAGGCCGGGGTCGAGCCCGAGATCATGGGAACGGGGCCCATCCCCGCAACCCGGCGGGCCCTAGAGCGCGCTGGCTGGAGCGTGGCGGACCTGGACCTGGTGGAGTCCAACGAGGCCTTCGCCGCCCAGGCCCTGTGCGTCGTGCGCGAACTGGGCCTCGACCCTGACAAGGTGAACGTCAATGGCGGTGCGATCGCCATCGGCCATCCCATCGGCGCCTCCGGCGCGCGGATCCTGACCACCCTGCTGCATGAGATGAAGCGGTCGGGCGCGGCCAGGGGCCTTGCGACCCTCTGCGTCGGCGGCGGCATGGGCGTGGCCCTCTGCGTCGAGCAGGTCTGAGATTCTGAACCCCCACGGAGACGGCGATGGCGAGAGTGGCGTTTGTGACGGGCGGGACCCGGGGCATTGGCCGGGCGATCTGTGAGCGTCTGAAGTCCGACGGTATGAAGGTGGCGGCGGGCTATTCCGGTAATGAGGAGGCGGCCCAGGCCTGCGCCCGGGAACTGGGCGTCATGGTGGTGAAGGGCAATGTCGGATCCTTTGAGGACTGCGACCGGGCGGTGCGGGCGGTGGAGGCCGAACTCGGGCCGGTGGACGTGCTGGTCAACAATGCCGGCATCACCCGGGACGGGGTCTTCCACAAGATGTCGCCCGCCCAGTGGTCCGAGGTGATCCGGGTGAACATGGACTCGGTCTTCAACATGACCCGGCAGGTCATCGAAGGGATGCGCGAACGCGAGTGGGGCCGCATCGTCAATATCTCGTCCATCAACGGCCAGAAGGGCCAGATGGGCCAGACCAACTATGCCGCCGCCAAGGCCGGCGTGATCGGCTTCACCAAGGCCCTGGCCCTGGAGAATGCGCGCAAGGGCGTGACGGTGAACTGCATCTGCCCCGGCTACATCGACACCGAGATGGTGCAGGCCGTGCCCGAGAATGTGCTGGCCTCGATCATCGCCCAGATCCCGGTGGGCCGGCTGGGCCGCGGCGAGGAGATCGCCGACATGGTGGCCTTCCTGTCGGGCGAACACGCCGGCTTTGTCACGGGCTCCACCCTTTCGTTGAACGGCGGGCAGTACATGGCGGGATGAGGACAGCGTCCAAAATCCGCCCCAGTCGTTGTGCTATGATCGTCCGTGATGCCTACCGCCGGACATCCTGACCGAGCGTCCCCAAGCCGCCGCGGCCTCTTCTCCGCCATTCTGGCGGTGGCAGTCGTCCTTGTCTTGCCGGTCGATGCGCCCGCCCAGTCGGCGCCGACGACCCGGGGGGTCTTGTTCAGTCCGGCCGCCGGACAGGCGGGGCCGGCCGGGGCGCCGCCGGTGGCCCGCTACATGAGTGAAACGGGGGTCCGCTTCACCTTCGACCGCAGCCAAGGCCTGCCCCTCGTCAAGTTCGACCGCAGCCCCGAGGTCTGGGTCCTGAGGCCCCAGCCGGCGCCTCGGGGCGACATCCTCTACCTGAATGACCTTGGGGAGCCGATCCTGCGGGCCAGCCGGACTGGGGGCCTGACGGTCTTCACCACCGACCGACCGGACGGCCTGGCCGTGGCCCTTTCAGGTGGCGGGGGCGCCCTCAGGATGACCGCCCTCGGGCCCCAGCAGCTCCTGGAGCGGCTGGCCCTGGCCAGCACCCGGGCGACCCGTGCGGCCCGGCGCCTCATCCCCTTTGAGGCCGACGCCTCCCCGGCCTCCTCCGCCCTCACCGCCGACGCCGCCATGGTCGCCGCAGAGGCCATCATCCGCATGACGCGGCTGCCCGACGGGCGGATGGTCCTGGGGGCGGTGGAGCGGGTCCGTCTGGTCGAGGGCCGACAGGCCCGCGCCGACCTTCGCGAGGGCGTGATCGAGATCACGGTGGCCCCCGGCCAGGGCATGTCGGGCCGGCCGTCCTCCGACCGGATCCTGGCCGCCGCGGGAATCCGCTAGGTCCGCAGTCCCGAGCGGGGGGGGTCAAGGGCGTTTCCGCCTCACCCTTCCCGTCAGCCGCGGAAGCCGTCCTTCTCGGACCGCAGGGCCGCGAAGGCCTCGTGCGGGGGAAGACCCGGGCGAAGCCGGGGTGCCCGCAGGAAGGGATTGGTGGCCTTCTCCTCGGCCAGGGTGCTGGGCACGGTGGGCTCTCCCCGCTCCCGAGCCGCAAAGACCGCGTCGGCGCGGGCCTTCACCGCCGGGTCGGAATCCACGGCCAGGGCGAAGCGGGCGTTGGAGGCGGTGTACTCGTGCGCACAGTAGATCCGGGTGGCGTCCGGCAGGGCGGCGAGGCGTTGGAGGCTGGCCCACATCTGCGCCGGCGAGCCCTCGAACATGCGGCCGCAGCCGAGGGCGAACAGGGTGTCCCCGACGAAGGCCGCCCCGGCGGAGGGGACGAAGTAGGCGATATGGCCAAGGGTGTGCCCGCCGGACTCCAGCACCTGGAATTCGGTCTCGCCGAGAGTCACCGTCTCACCGGGCGCCAGGACCCTGTCCACCGGGAAGCGGCCCGTCACCTCGGACGGACCGAGGAGCTCGCAGCCGGTGGCGGCCTTGACCTCGGCGTTCCCCCCGGCGTGGTCCGCGTGCCAGTGGGTGTTGAGCACCAGGTCCAGCCCCCAGCCCAGTCTGTCCAACTCGGCCAGGATGGCGGCGGCGTCCGGGGTGTCGATGCAGGCGGTCCGCCCGGAGGCCTCGTCACGGACCAGGTAGCCGTAATTGTCGGACAGGCAGGGGAACTGGTGAACGGTCAGGGTCATGGCGTCCTTCCTCCGGCGCGCTTTCCGGACCTTCCGGGGCTCGCGGTCGCGCGCGACTAGGCCTAAATCCGCGTCATGCGGCAAGACATCTCTGACCTGGCGGCCTTCTACGCCTCGCCCCTGGGCCAGGCGGCCCGGGACATGACTCTGCGAAAGGTGCTGGAGAGCTGGGGCGACTGCGCGGGGCTGGAGGTCCTAGGTTCGGGATACGCCATTCCGATCCTGTCGGGCCTGTCGGGCCTGTCGCAAGGTACGACCCGAGCGGTGGCCGTCATGCCTCCCGAGCAGGGCGCCAAGGCCTGGCCCAAGGCCCGCCTCAATCGTGTCGCCCTCGCCGCCGAGGACGCCCTGCCCTTTCCCAACGCCCGGTTCGACCGGGTCCTGCTGGTTCACGCCCTGGAGGAGAGTTCGCAGCCGGAGGCCCTGCTTAGGGAGATGACCCGTGTCCTGGCGCCGGCGGGCCGGCTGATCGCCGTGGCCGCCGCGCGCAACGGGCCCTGGGCGCCCTTCGAGTCCACGCCCTTCGGCCATGGCCGCCCCTTTAGCCGCCGGCAGCTCGCCGAGGGCCTGCGCGCCGCCGGGCTGGAGCCTACCGGCTGGACCCGAGCCCTCTATGTTCCACCCCTGCCCTGGCTGGCCGGTTGGGCTGAGGGCTTCGAGCAAGCCGGCTCCCGTCTCTGGCCGCCCCTCTCGGGGCTGATCCTCATGGAGGCCGTTAAGCAGACCCTCGCCCTTCAGCCCCGGCCCGAACGCGCCGGCGTCCGAAGGCGCACCGCCCCGAGGGGGGCGACGGTCGGGGCGAGCCCGCAACCCGCTGGCCGCCGCCCCGCGGGGGCTTGATCCGGCGCAGCCCCATCGCCACCCTCACAAGGATCAGGACAGGAGACGGCATGGACCGAAGACTCGCCCTCGTGACCGGCGCCTCCGCCGGGATCGGCGCTGCACTGGCGCGCAGCCTGGCCGCGCGGGGCTATGACCTGGCTCTCACCGCCCGGCGGCGCGAAAGGCTGGACGCCCTGGCGGACGAAGTGCGCCTGCGTTTCGGGGTTGAGGCCCTGGTCCTGCCCGAGGACCTGGCCGACCCTGCCGCGCCCGCCCGGCTCCTGGCGGCGGTGGACGCTGCGGGCCGCGACGTGGATGTACTGGTGAACAACGCCGGTTACGGCCTTCCGGGGGTTTTTGCCGAGACCGGTTGGCAGCAGCAGTCCGACTTTCTCCAGGTCCTGCTGCACGCCCCAACGGAGCTTGTCCATCGGGCCCTGACAGGCATGATCGAGCGGCGTTTCGGGCGCATCCTCAATGTCGCCTCCCTCGCAGGCCTGTTGCCCGGGACGCGGGGTCATACCCTCTACGGCGCCACCAAGGCCTATCTCGTGCGCGCCTCGCAAAGCCTGCACCTGGAGACCCGCCCCCTCGGCGTGCATGTCAGCGCCTTGTGCCCGGGCTTCACCTGGTCGGAGTTCCATGACGTCAACGGGACCCGGGACCTGACCCGGCAGGCCACCCCCGACTGGCTCTGGATGGGCGCCGACGAGGTGGCCGAGGCCGGCCTCGAGGCGCTGGAGGCGAACCGTCCCATCTGCGTTCCCGGGGCTCCCAACAAGGCCATCGCCGCCCTTGCGAGGTTGATCCCTGAAGACTGGGCCCTAGCCCTCGCGGATTCCCAGGGCGGGCGCTTCCGCAAGCGCTGAGCCGGATCAGGATTTGTAGGGCTGGGAGGCCTCTTCGAGGATCAGGCCGGTGGTCGAGTCCGCGATCCCGGAGAGGATAAACTGCACCGCCATCGCACACAGGATCAGGCCCAGCACCCGGACGACGATGGCGAGGCCGATCCGGCCCAGCAGGCGGGAGATCAGCGGGGTCGCCCAGAAGGACAGCATGGTCGAGAGGGCGACCAGGACGATCACGCCCACCCCGGTGGCGATGCCGGCCACGCCATAGTCACGCGCCTCGCTGGCGTAGATGATCACTGTAGAGATGGCGCCGGGGCCGATCAGAAGGGGCATGGCGAAGGGCACGATCATGGACTCGAACCGCCGGCGAGCCTGCGCCGTCCGACCGCCCTCCTGGGGCTCGTCCGGACCGGCGGCGATGGACTCCGCAAAGTCGTTCCGGGTCATGTCGAGGCCAAGAAGCAGGAGCAGGATTCCCCCTGCGATCCGGAAAGCGGGCAGGGAGATGCCGAAAAAGGCCAGAAGGCTGAGGCCGGTGAAGTAGAAGAAGATCAGGAAGCCCAGAACGAACAGGGCCACGAAGACGGCGATCAGTCGCGCGGTGCTGTCCTTCACCCCCCGGGTGGCCGCCGCGAACAGCGGGACATTGCCCACCGGATCAATCAGGGCGAAGAGGGCGATGAAGAAGTTGACGGCGAAAATCTCGGGGATCATGGGAGGCTCTTACCCCAATTCGCCGCCGCCGCCGACCCCGGAGAGCCCAGGATGAAGACGCCCGCCGCGGATCCCCGCCTCATCGTCCCGTTGGACCAGCCCGGCCTCGCCGAGGCCCGCGCCCTCGTGGAGACCCTTGGCGACCGGGTCAGCTTCTACAAGGTCGGGCTGGAGCTCTTCGCCCGGGGCGGCATGGAGCTGGCGCGGGAGCTGAAGGGGAAGGGCAAGCAGGTCTTCCTTGACTGGAAGCTGCACGACATCGGCGCCACCGTAGAGCGGGCCGCCGGGGCCCTCTCGGACTCCGGTTGCGATCTCCTGACCGTGCACGCCGAGCCCCAGGTTATGGCCGCCGCGGTTCGGGGCGTGGGCCGGTCCGGCCTGAAGGTCCTGGCCGTCACCGTCCTGACCAGCCTGTCCGACGAGGACCTGAAGGCGATCGGTTACGCCTCCGGCGCGCGAAGCCTCGTAGAGCGACGCATCCACCAGGCCCTTGAGGCCGGCTGCGCCGGGGTGGTGGCCAGTCCCCAGGAGGCCGAGCTGGCCCGGCGGATCGGCGGGAAGGACTTCCTGGTGGTCACGCCTGGGGTCCGCCCCGAATGGTCAGCGAAGAACGACCAGGTCCGGGCCGCAACACCCGCCGAGGCCCTGCGCGCCGGCGCCTCGCACCTGGTGTGCGGCCGGCCGATCTCAGCGGCGAACGACCCGGCCGAGGCGGCCCTGAAGGTGATCGCCGAGATGGCGGCCGTTCCGGCCTAGGCCGCTGCGGGGAGGAGCGGCGAGTCCGCTGACCCCCTCACCGACCTTCGGTCGGAGCTCCCCCTAATGGGGAGCAATTGAGCGCTCTCATTCCTCCTCCCAGGGGGAGGTGGCGCGCGCAGCGCGTCGGAGGGGGTCAGCTGAGGCGCCGTAGACCCCGTCAGCCGGCTTCGCCGGGAGCTCGCCCTGGGCGACGCAGTGGGCCTAAAAGTCGACAGCGATGCCCTTGCGCTCCCAGTCGCCGAAGCGGGTGGGCTCAAGGCCGGCGGGACCGCCCTGTTCGGCCAGTCGTTCGGCCTCCGCGGCCTCGGCGGCCTTGCGGGCGGCGGCTTCCTCGAGGGCCCGGCGGGCGGCGGGGCTGAGGGCCTTGCCGGGGGCGGCGTTGGGGGGCGCGTCGTCTTCCATGATCCCCATCTAGGCGTTCGGGACTCGAAACGCCAGTTGCCATGGCCGCCGGAACCGGGCAGGCGGCTCTGCGTGACCGAACCCCGTCTTCCCACCGGATTGCCCGCGCGCCGCGCCGCGCTTGACCTCCTGGCTGCAGCCCTGTCCCAACGCGCCGGGCTTGAGGACGATTCCGCCGCGCCCGGCCTCGCCGGTCTTGAGCCCCGGGACCGGGCCTTCGCCCGGATCCTGGTCCTGACGGCCCTGCGGCGACTGGGGCCCCTCGATCGGGCCCTCGACGCCCGCATCCCGCGCCCGCCGCCGGAGATCGTCCGCAACATCCTGAGACTGGGCGCTGTCCAGGCCCTGGTCCTGGGCGCCCCGCCCCACGCCGCCGTCAGCGCCAGCGTCGACCTTGCTGAATCCCTGCCTGAGGCCCGAAGGTTCAAGGGCCTGGTCAACGCCGTCCTGAGGGGCCTGATCCGCGAGCCGCCGGACCTTTCCGACCCGGAGGCCCTCGCCCCGTCCTGGCTCCTGGCCCGCTGGAGCGCAGCCTGGGGCCGCCCCTCCGCCCTCGCCGTCGCCGCCGTGATCGCCGGGGAGCCGGACACAGACCTGACCCTGAGGGGCGATCCGGGAGCGCTGACCGAGGCCCTGGAGCTGACCGGAGTGGCCGCCGACACCTGGCGCACCTCCCGGCGAGGTGAGGTCTCGGCCTGGGAAGGTTTTGCGGAGGGCCGCTGGTGGGTCCAGGACGCCAGCGCCGCCGTCCCCGCCCGCCTTCTGAACCCCCGGCCTGGCCTCACCGTCCTGGACCTGTGCGCGGCGCCCGGCGGAAAGACCCTGCAACTGGCGGCCGCCGGTGCAGAGGTGACCGCCCTCGACAGGTCGCAGGGCCGCCTGCACCGGGTGCGGGAGAACCTGGAGCGGACCGGCCTGACCGCCGAGGTCATCGCCGCCGACGCCGCGACCTGGGACGATGGGCGAACCTTCGACGCCGTCCTGCTCGACGCTCCCTGCAGCGCCACGGGGACCTTTCGCCGGAACCCCGACGTCCTCTGGGCGGTGAAGCCCGGCGACATCGCCGCCCTGGCGGGCGCACAGGCCCGCCTGCTGGACGCCGCCGCCCGGCGGGTGCGGCCTGGCGGTCGGCTTGTCTACTGCGTCTGCTCGCTGGAGCCTGAGGAGGGCGAGGCCCAGGTCGCGGGATTCCTGAAGCGTTGCGGCGACTTCGCCCTGGACCCGATCGCCCCCGGCGAGGGCGGCGCCCCGCCCGGGAGCCGCCTCGAGGACGGGACGCTCCGCATCCTGCCGACCCATCGCGCCGGCGGCGCGGACGGCTTCTTCATCGCCCGCTTCGCCCGCAGGCCGAACCGCCGCGCCCGCCGGGACTTGGCGCAGGCCGCGGGGGCGGCTAAGTCCGAGGCATGAGCCTGCGCCCGATCATCGCCCCCTCGCTCCTCGCCGCCGATTTCGCCCGGCTGGGCGAAGAGGTCCGCGCAGTCCAGGCCGCCGGCGCCGACTGGCTGCACATCGACGTGATGGACGGCCATTTCGTGCCGAACATCACCCTCGGACCTGACATCGTCCGGGCCCTCAAGCCGCATGCGACCGTCCCCATGGACGTGCACCTGATGATCGCCCCGGCGGATCCTTACCTGGAGGCCTTCGTCGAGGCCGGCGCCGACATTGTCAGCGTGCATCCGGAGAGCGGGCCGCACCTGAACCGGACCCTGAAGCGCATCCGCCAGCTGGGCGCCCGGGCCGGGGTGGTCTTCAACCCCTCGACCTCGCCCTCGGTGATCGAGTGGATGATGGACGAGGTCGACCTGATCCTCGTCATGTCCATCAACCCGGGCTTTGGCGGCCAGACCTTCATGCATTCCCAGCTGGCCAAGATCGAGGCCTTGAGGCGGATGATCGACGCCAGCGGCCGGGACATCGTGCTGGAAGTGGATGGCGGGGTGACCGCCGAGACCGCACGCCTTTGCGTAGACGCCGGCGCCACCGCCCTGGTGGCCGGAACCGCGGTGTTCCGGGGCGGTCCCGACGCCTACGCGGCCAACATCGCCGCCCTTCGCGGTTGACGGCCTCGCAAGGCGGCGGTTTCCGGGAATCGCCGGCTGGGCTAGAAACCCGTTGTCCTGCGTGACTGGCGAAACAGGTGGTCCACCACCGGGGAGCGCACGGACGCCAAAGCGCCGCTCGCCTGGGCCAACCTTCCGAACCGCCACGGAGAGCGCCATGCCTGCCGCCCCTGACTTCCCGCCTGCGCCTGATCGCGTTCCCGTCCGCCGGGCCCTGATCTCGGTTTCCGACAAGACGGGGCTGGTCGAGGCCGCCCGGGCCCTGGCCGAAGGGGGCGTGGAGCTGGTGTCGACGGGGGGCACCCGGGCGGCCATCGTCGCTGCAGGGCTGGCCGTGAAGGACGTCTCGGACCTGACCGGCTTTCCGGAGATGATGGACGGCCGGGTCAAGACCCTGCACCCGGTGGTGCACGGCGGCCTCCTGGGCGTGCGCGACGCCCCGGCCCACGCCGCCGCCATGGCCGAGCACGGGATTGGCGGGATCGACCTCGTCTACGTGAACCTCTACCCCTTCGAGAAGACGGTGGCCGCCGGGGGCGACTTCGCCAGCGCCATCGAGAATATCGACATCGGCGGTCCCGCCATGATCCGCTCGGCGGCCAAGAACCATGGCTATGTGGCGGTCTGCACCGAACTGGAGGACCTGCAGGAGGTCCTGGCCGAGCTGGCGGCGGACGGAACCACGAGCCTGGTCCTGCGCAAGACCCTGGCGGCCCGCGCTTACGCTCGCACGGCGGCCTACGATGCGGCCATTTCCACCTGGTTTGCGGGCCAGTTGGGCGAGGCCGCTCCCCGCCGGCGGACCCTGTCGGGCCGCCTGGCCCAGACCCTGCGCTATGGCGAGAACCCGCATCAGGCCGCCGCCTTCTACGTGGAGGAGGCCCCGCGGACCGGGGTCGCGACCGCCCGCCAGGTGCAGGGCAAGGCCCTCAGCTACAACAACATCGCCGACACCGACGCGGCGATCGAGCTGGTGGCGGAGTTCGACCCCCAGGCGTCCGCCGCCGTCGCCATCATCAAGCACGCCAATCCCTGCGGCGTGGCCCTGGGTTCGGACCTGAAGACCGCCTACGCCCGCGCCCTGCAGTGCGACCCGGTCTCGGCCTTCGGCGGCATCGTGGCGGTGAACCGCCGTCTGGATGCGGCGGCGGCGAAGGAGATCATCAAGATCTTCACCGAGGTGGTGGTCGCTCCCGAGGCCGACGACGACGCCATCGCCCTGTTCGCCAAGAAGAAGGACCTGCGCCTGCTGCTGACCGGCGGCATGCCCGACCCCCTGGCCCCCGGCGACCTCTTCAAGCAGGTGGCGGGCGGCTTCCTGGTCCAGAGCCGAGATGCCTCGCGGATCACGGCGACCGACCTGAGGATCGTCACGCGCCGCCAGCCGACCCCGCAGGAGGTGCAGGACATGCTGTTCGCCTTCACCGTGGCCAAGCACGTCAAGTCGAACGCCATCGTCTTCGCCCGGGACGGCCAGACGGCGGGCATTGGCGCGGGCCAGATGAACCGCAGGGACTCAGCCCGGATCGCCGCCCTCCGCGCCGGCGAGGCGGCCGAGCAGGCCGGCCTGCCCGAGAGCCTGACCAAGGGGTCGGCCTGCGCTTCTGAAGCCTTCTTCCCCTTCGCCGACGGCCTCATCCAGGCGGCGGAGGCCGGGGCCACCGCGGTGATCCAGCCCGGCGGCTCGATCCGCGACGAGGAGGTGATCGCCGCCGCCGACGCCGCCGGCGTGACCATGGCCTTTACGGGCGTGCGCGTTTTCCGGCACTAATCAGCGCTAACGCCTTCCCTTTCCCTCAAACTCAGGGCCCCTTCATGACCCCGTTCCGCCCCCTCGCCCTGGCCGGCCTGAGCCTGGCCCTGGTTGTCCCGGTCCTTGCATCCGCCCCCGCCCTCGCTGCGCCCAAGGCCGCGGCGTCGCCGGCGGAGACCGCCACCTGGTCCTCGGCCACCCTCCGACGGCCGGTAAGCTTCGCCGAGACGGCGGCGCCGAAGTCCGGCGTGCTGGTGATCGCCGCCGGCTCCGCCGCCGAGGCCTCGGAGCGAGCCTCCGTCCTCCTCACGCCGGATGCGGGCACCGGCCTCCGCCAGGCGATCGAGGCGGCGGGGTTCGACTTCTCCAGCGGGGAGATTCTGGTCCTGCGGGCCTTTGGCGGGCTTGAGCAGGTCGTCGTCCTGGGACTGGGCAAGTCGCCGCAAGGCGCGAGCCTGCAGGGCGCAGGCGAGGCCCTCGGTCGGTCCCTGGCCAAGGTGAAGTCGCCGGTCACGGTGTCAGGCGGATCGCTTTCCTCGGAAGGCCTTGCCGCCCTGGCCAGCGGCTTCGGAATCGGCGAGTACCGATCGGACCTCCTGAGCGCGGAGCGTCCGACGACCGCGCCGGCGGGCGTGGTCTTCATGGGCGCCGGGGCTTCCGGGGCGGAGACGATCTTCCGGAGTCGCGGCCAGGCCTTGGTCGAAGCGATCCAGTGGACCCGGGACGTCTCCAACCTTCCCGCCAACCTGATGTATCCCCAAGCCTTCGTCGACAGCGCACGGGCGGCCTTCGCCGGCGTTCCGGGAGTGACGATCGAGGTCCTGGACGAGACGGCCATGCGCCGGCTGGGCATGGGCGCCTTGACCGGCGTGGGCATAGGCTCGGGCCGGCCGCCCCGGCTGCTGGTCGTGCGCTACCGGGGCGCCGGCGCCCCCGCAGGCGGGCCCCTTGTCCTGGCGGGCAAGGGAATCACCTTCGACAGCGGAGGCATCTCCCTCAAGCCCGGCGCCGGCATGGGCGACATGAAGATGGACATGTCCGGCGCGGCCTCGGTGACCGGGGCGGTCCTGTCCCTGGCGAAGTCGGGCGCGCCCGTGAACGTGGTCGCCGTCTCCGCCCTGGCCGAGAACATGCCCGACGGCGCCGCCATCCGGCCGGGCGATGTGCTGACGGCCATGAACGGCAAGACCATCGAGATCATCTCCACCGACGCCGAGGGGCGGCTAGTCCTGGCCGACGCCCTGGTCTGGGCCGAGCGCAACCTGAAGCCTTCAGCCATCGTCGACGTCGCCACCCTGACCGGCGCGGTCCGGACGGCCCTGGGAGACGACTACGCCGGCCTGTTCGGCCGCGGGGACACCCTGCTCGACCGCGTGATGGCGGCGGGCGAGCAGACAGGCGAGGGCCTGTGGAAGCTGCCGCTCCATCCCAGCTATGCAAAGGATACGGCCTCCACCATCGCCGACATCAAGAACACCGGAGAGGGCGGAGCGGGGGCGGGAACCGGGGCTTGGTTCATCGGCGAGTTCATCAGCCGCGACATCCCCTGGGCCCACCTTGACATCGCCGGCGTGGCCTATGGCGCAGCCAACGCCGTCAAGCCCGCAGGATCGGCTGGCTTCGGGGTCCGTCTGCTCGACCGCCTGGCCCGGGACTGGGGGCGGTAGTTCAGCGGGTTCAGGCGGTATCGACCATCACCAGTTCGGCGTCCTCCAGGGCGGTGATGCGGAGGCGGGGCTCGTCAGCGATGGCCGCCCCGTCCCGGGTCCCGACCGTCACGCCGTTCACCTCCACCGACCCACGGGCCGGAACCAGATAGGCGCGCCGGCCCGGCGCGAGATCGTAGTCGAGGGTCTCGCCGGCGCGCAGGGTCGCCCCGAGCACGCGTCCCGGGGCGCGGATCGGAAGGGCCTCTTCATCGCCCGGAACTCCCGAAGCCAGGGGTACGAAGCGACCCGCGCGGTCGCCCTTCGGGAAGGGACGGGCACCCCAGGACGGCGCGCCGCTGGACTGGGTGGGCACGATCCAGATCTGGAACAGGCGGGTGACTTCGGCTTCAAGGTTGTACTCCGAATGCCGTATCCCCGACCCGGCGCTCATGACCTGGACATCCCCGGCCTCGGTCCGCCCCTGGTTGCCCAGGCTGTCCTGGTGGCTGATGGCGCCTTCCAGGACATAGGTGATGATCTCCATGTCCTGGTGCGGATGGGGCGGAAACCCTGTTTTCGGCTGGATGACGTCGTCGTTCCAGACCCGCAGGGCGCCCCAGTTCATGCGGGCCGGGTCCTGATAACCGGAAAAGGAGAAGTGGTGCCGGGCGTTCAGCCAGCCATGGTCGGCGCCGCCGAGGGTGTCAAAGGGACGAAGGTCGATCATGGGACGGTTCCATAAAGGCGAGCTCTCAGGGCCGGAAGATAGGGAGCGGGCGGCGGGATTGGAAACGGCGGGCGTGAAAATTTCCCCCGGGTCCAGCGGACGCCGGGCCCCGCCGACCGAGCTCGCCTAGAAGGTTCGGGGCTTGACCCCGTTGGCGGCGAAGTGGGCCAGCATGCGGTCCCAGGCGTCCCGGGCCGCGGCGGGGTCGTAGCTGGTGCGGTAGTCGGCGTGGAATCCATGCTGGCTGTCCGGATAGACGACGATCTGGCTGCCGGTCTTGCGGGCGGCGACGAGGGCGCTGCGCATGGCTTCGACGTCGGTCAGGGGGATGCCCTGGTCCTTGCCGGCGTAGAGCCCGATCACCGGGGCGCGGAGCTGGGCGACGCCCTGGAGGGGCCAGGGCCGGTTCGGCTCACCCAGGAACTCGCCCGGCTTGGGGGCGGTCAGGCGTCCGTACCAGGCGGCCCCGGCGCGGAAGTCGGGCATGCGCTGGCAGGCCAGCCAGACGATCGCCCCGCCCCAGCAGAAGCCGGTCACCGCCATCCGGGCCCTGTCGACAAAGGGCTGGGCCTTCAGGAACCGGACGGTCCCCGACAGGTCGTTGAAGAGCTGCTTGTCGGTCGCGGCGCTGACGATACGTCGGATCTGGTTGAAATCATTGGTCTTGGATGGATCGCCGGAGCGAACGAAGAGGTCCGGAGCGATGGCCACATAGCCGAGGCGCGCGAGACGCCGGCAGATATCCCGGATGTACTCATGGATGCCGAAGACCTCAGAGATGACCAGGACGGCGGGGAAGCGGCCGCGGGCGTCCGGCCGCGCCATGTAGGCGGGCGCCATGCGATCCCCGACATCCACCTCCACATCCCCGACGACGAGGCCAGAGGCGTCCGTCGTGATGGTCTGGGCCTCGGCCGAGTAGGCGAAAAGGGCGTATCCGCCAAGGGCGGCGAGGGCCAGACGCCGGCGGGTCAGGTCGAGATCCCCGGGGCTCGTCCCTTCAGGTCGGGTCAGGGTCTTCATGGTTCCAGCCTCCCTCGCCGGTCACCGCCGGCCCGGGCTCATTTGGCGATCCCGGGGCCGACTGTCAAAGCCCCCCGCGCTGCATTGGACGATATGCCGACTTCCGATCCGCCCACGCGGGAGCGTATCTTCCGGCCATGAGCCGCGACCCCATGCGACCGGGCGCCTTGCGCCGCCTCACGGAGGGCGAGATCGCCCTGGCGAAGGGCGTGTTCGGGCGCGCCCTGTCCGCGGGACGGGTGAGGATCCTCGCCCTGCCGGTCTGGCCACGCGCCTTCGTGACCGGCGCCTCCCTGATCGTCTGGCCCGCGCGGTCGGCGTTGAGAGACTTCAGCCTGGCGGACCTGTCGCTCCAGGCCATCCTGGTGCACGAGTTGACCCATGTCTGGCAGGCGCAGACGGGGGTGAACCTGCTTCTTGCCAAGCTGCGGGCGGGAGACGGGCCCGCCGCCTACGACTACATCGCCGCCGGGGGGACGCCGTTCGTGGACCTCAACATCGAGCAACAGGCCATGATGGTGCAGGACGCCTTCCTGGCCGCGCGAAACGGCGTTGCACCCCTGGCCCTGGAGCGCTACGCCGATCTGCTGTCCGGGACCCCCTTCAGCGAGGACCTAAAGCCCTTCTCCGTTTAGGGGCTTTGCCCTTGCAGAGCGGCGGTTCCGCACCATATCGCACGACGACGGCGTGGTTCCGATAAGGCCCGCCGGCGACCCTGAACTGTTCAAGGGGGCCGCAGGAACGAGGGGTGCTTGGCGACGAGGCTCCTCAGGCGCGGTCCGCCAACTCGGAGCGTTTGAGACTCATCATGAGCAAGATCATCGGCATCGACCTCGGGACCACCAATTCCTGCGTCGCGATCATGGACGGCAAGACGCCGAAGGTGATCGAGAATGCGGAAGGCGTCCGCACCACCCCCTCAGTCGTGGCCTTCCTTGAGGACGGCGAGCGCCTCGTCGGCCAGCCGGCCAAGCGCCAGGCCGTGACCAATCCCGCCAACACCCTCTTCGCCATCAAGCGTCTGATCGGACGGAACTACAACGATCCGCTGGTGGAGAAGGACAAGGGCATGGTGCCCTACGACATCGTCAAGGGCCCGACCGGCGACGCCTGGGTCAAGGCCCAGGGCAAGGACTATTCCCCACAACAGGTCTCGGCCTTCATCCTGCAGAAGATGAAGGAAGCCGCCGAGCAGCACCTCGGCGAGAAGGTCGACAAGGCGGTCATCACGGTCCCGGCCTATTTCAACGACGCCCAGCGCCAGGCCACCAAGGACGCCGGCAAGATCGCCGGCCTTGAGGTCCTGCGGATCATCAACGAGCCCACCGCCGCGGCCCTCGCCTATGGCCTGGAGAAGAACGACGGCAAGAAGATTGTCGTCTACGACCTCGGCGGCGGCACTTTTGACGTTTCCGTCCTGGAAATCGGCGACGGCGTTTTTGAGGTGAAGGCGACCAACGGGGACACCTTCCTGGGCGGCGAGGATTTCGATCTCCGGATCGTCGATTTCCTGGCCGAGGACTTCAAGAAGGAGACCGGCGTCGATCTGAGGAACGACAAGCTGGCCCTGCAGCGCCTGAAGGAAGAGGGCGAGAAGGCGAAAAAGGAACTTTCGTTCACGGCCCAGTACGAGGTGAACCTGCCCTTCATCTCGATGAACGCCTCAGGACCCCTGCACCTGAACATCAAGCTGACCCGCGCCAAGCTCGAGGCCCTCGTCGACGACCTGGTCGCCAAGACCCTCGGCCCCTGCGAGCAGGCCTTGAAGGACGCCGGCCTGAAGAAAACGGACATCGACGAGGTGATCCTGGTCGGCGGCATGACCCGCATGCCCAAGGTGGTCGAGACGGTGAAGGCCTTCTTCGGCCGCGAGCCGCACACCGGCGTGAACCCCGACGAGGTGGTGGCCCTGGGCGCCGCCATCCAGGCCGGGGTCCTGCAGGGCGACGTCAAGGACGTCCTCCTGCTGGACGTCACGCCCCTGACCCTGGGTATCGAGACCCTCGGCGGCGTCTTCACGCCTCTGATCGAACGCAACACCACCATCCCGACCAAGCGCTCCCAGACCTTCTCGACCGCCGACGACAACCAGTCGGCGGTGACCATCCGGGTCTTCCAGGGCGAGCGTCCCATGGCGGCGGACAACAAGATGCTGGGCCAGTTCGACCTGGTCGGCATCCCGCCGGCGCCGCGCGGCGTGCCCCAGGTCGAGGTGACCTTCGACATCGACGCCAACGGCATCGTCAACGTCTCGGCCCGGGACAAGGCCACGAGCAAGGAACAGTCGATCCGGATCCAGGCCAATGGCGGCCTCTCGGACGCCGATATCGACGCCATGGTGCGCGAGGCCGAGGCCAACAAGGCCGAGGACGAGAAGCGCAAGGCGGGGGTCGAGGCCCGCAACCAGGCCGAAGCCCTGATCCACTCCACGGAGAAGGCTCTGGGCGAACATGGCGACAAGGTGGGCGAGGCCGAAAAGTCGGCCATCACCAGCGCTATCGAAGACCTGCGGGGCGTGCTGGACAGCGGCGACGCTGAGACCATCACCGCGAAGACCCAGACCCTGGCCCAGGCCTCCATGAAGCTCGGTGAGGCGATGTACGCAGCCCAACAGCCCGGGGATGACGCCGCCGCCCAGGGCGGAGCGGCCGACGACGTCGTGGACGCCGAGTTCGAGGAAGTCACCGACGACGGCAAGAAGGCCTGAACCTGACCGGGACCCGGCCCTGCCCCAAGACGAGGCGGGGCCGGCGTCCTTTCGGAAAGCTGCATCGGAACGCCTGACGCCTCATGCGCGACTATTACGAAATCCTGGGCGTCCCTCGCGGGAGCGACGAGGCGGCCCTCAAGTCGGCCTTTCGCAAGCTGGCCATGGAACACCATCCCGACCGCAATGGCGGCTCGGAGGAGGCTTCTGCGCGGTTCAAGGAAATCAACGAGGCCTATTCGGTCCTGTCCGATCCCAAGAAGCGGGCGGCCTATGACCAGTTCGGCCATGCGGGGGTGAACGCCGGCCAGGGCGGCGGCGGCCCGGGCTTTACGGACATCAACGACATCTTCTCGGAAGTCTTCGGTTCAGCCTTCGGCGACATGTTCGGCGGTGGCCAGAGACGCAGTGGCCCGTCGCGCGGGCAGGACCTCCGCTACGACCTGGAGATCACCCTCGAGCAGGCCTACGCCGGCTCCGAGGTCGAGATTACGGCGGCCACGGCCATGACGTGCGAGGCCTGCGAGGGGAGCGGAGCCAAGCCCGGGACCAGCCCGACGACCTGCCCCACCTGCGGCGGCGCGGGGCGGGTCCGGGCCTCACAGGGCTTCTTCGCCATCGAGCGCACCTGCCCGCGCTGCGGGGGCGACGGCCGCATTATCAGCGATCCCTGCACCACCTGCCGGGGGCACGGCCAGGTCCGCCGCAACCGCACCCTCCAGGTCCGGATCCCCGCCGGCGTGGACGACGGCGCCCGCATCCGCCTGGCGGGCGAGGGCGACGCCGGCGCCCGGGGTGGCCCCAGGGGCGACCTCTACATCTTCGTCTCGGTGAGGCCCCATGACCTCTTCGAGCGCGACGGCCTGGACCTGCTCTGCACCGTGCCTGTGCCCATGACCACCGCGGTGCTCGGCGGCGAGATCGAGGCCCCCTGCCTCTCGGATGGCTCGGCGGAGGACGCGGAGAACAACCGCCTGACGGTAAAGGTGCCGGAGGGCGCCCAGACCGGACGCACCGTCCGGATCCGCGGGCGCGGCATGCCCTCCCTGCGCAGCCGCGAACGCGGCGACCTCGTGGTCGAGCTCTTCGTGGAGACACCGACCCGGCTCAACGCTCGCCAGAAGGCGCTGATGCAGGAGTTCGCCGATCTCTGCGGCGAGCAGCAGCATCCTGAGTCCAGCGGCTTCCTGAACAAGGCCAAGAAGTTCTGGGAAGACGTCACCGGCGGCTGAGGTCCGGCCTTCCTTTCCGGCGGGCCGCGACTAAAGTCTTTCCAGCCTCGACTGTCGCCGGAGACGGGAGGAAGCCATAGTTGACGTCGCCGTCCGGATCGCCGCCGCCTGCGTGTCGGCCCTCCATGTAACAGGAACCGCCTTCGCCCGGGTCGAGGCCCTGCGCAGCGGCAAGGACCGGGTCTAAACCGACGCCAGCGGCCCGCTGGGCGCCATCACCGGCCCCGCCTCGGCCGCCAGCCAGTCGGTGACCGGCGTCTACTACGCCCTGTCCGACCCCACGGCGGAGGCCATCTTCTCCCTTCGGGTCGCCGGCATGGCCGCCGCCCTCAGGGTGAGAGCCCGGTACTGAGCGCTGCGCCGGCGCGGGTGACGGCGCCGCAGCCAGAGGCTAGTTTACCGGCCGAGATGAACGCTCCCGTCCCGCCTCAGGTCGATTCGGCCGGCGCCACGCCGGTCATGGCCCAGTTCTTCGAGACCAAGGCGCGGCAGCCCGACGCCCTGGTCTTCTTCCGGATGGGCGACTTCTACGAGCTCTTCTTCGACGACGCCCGCCAGGCGGCGGCGGCCCTTGGCATCGCCCTGACGGCCCGGGGCCAGCACGCTGGCGAGCCTATTCCTATGTGCGGCGTGCCGGTCCATGCGGCGGAGGCCTATCTCTCCAAGCTGATCCGGTCCGGCTTCAAGGTGGCGGTCTGCGAGCAGATGGAGGACCCGGCGGAGGCGCGCAAGCGCGGCTCCAAGGCCATCGTGCGCCGCGACATCGTGCGGGTCGTCACGCCGGGAACCCTGACCGAGGACGGCCTTCTGGACGCCCGGGGCGCCAACCGGCTGGCGGCCGTGGCAGTGCGGGCCGGCGCCGCCGCCATCGCCAGCGTCGAGTTGTCCACCGGCGAGGTGGAGGTCTGGGCGCCCGGCAAGGCGGCCCTCGCCTCGGCCCTGGCCGCCCTGGGCCCCTCCGAGATCGTCGTCCCGGATCGGCTTTTCGCCGACGAGGCCGTCAGCGCCGCCCTCAAGGCCGCCGGCGGCCGGGTCCAGCCCCTGCCTTCGGCCCTCGCCGAACCCGGGGCCGCCGAGGCCCGGCTGAAGCGACTTTACGGCGTTGAGACCCTCGACGGCTTCGGCGCCCTGTCTGGGGCCGAGATCTCGGCCCTGGGCCTGATCGCCGCCCACCTGGAGACCACCCAGGCCGGCCGCACCCCGTCCCTCGCCCCGCCCCGCCGCGCCGGGGAGGCCGACGTCATGGCCATCGACCCGGCCACCCGCGCCAGCCTGGAGATCGAGCGTAGCCTGTCCGGCGGGCGGGAGGGCTCGCTCCTCGCGGCCATCGACCGGACCGTTACGGCGCCGGGCGCCCGGCTGCTGGCGGCCCGCCTCGCCCGACCCCTGCTGGACCCGGAGCGGATCGAAGCGCGGCTTGACGCCGTCGACTGGCTGGTCGCACGGCGAGACCTCCGACGCCGGCTGCGCGAGACCCTCAAGGGACAGGGCGACATGGCCCGGGCCCTCTCTCGGCTGGCCCTCGGCCGGGGCGGGCCGCGGGACCTGGGCGGGCTGCGCGACGGCCTGGCGGCGGGCGGCGCCCTGCGCGCCCTGTTCGAGGCTGCCGAGGGCCCCCTGGAGGCGCCGCCGCCAGTGGAGCTGGCGGAGTGCCTCGCCGCCCTCGACCTTGGCCGGCGCCAGGAGCTGGCCGACCTCCACGCCAGCCTCTCATCCGGCCTCGGACCGGACCTGCCCCTTCAGGCGCGGGATGGCGGTTTTGTCGCCCCGGGCATCCGGCCCGAGCTGGACGAGGCGCGCCGGCTGCGCGACGACAGCCGACGGGTCATCCTGTCCCTCGAGGCCGAGCTGGCGGCGCAGAGCGGCGTGGCCCTCAAGATCCGGCACAATGGGGTGCTGGGCTACTTCATCGAAGCCACGGCCAAGGCGGCTGAGCCCCTGCTGCGCTCGCCCCTGAACGCCACCTTCATCCACCGCCAGACCCTGGCCAGCCAGATGCGGTTCACCACCGTCGCCCTGGCCGAGCTGGACGCGCGAATCGCCCAGGCGGGCGAGCGGGCCTTGGCCATTGAGATGGCGGCCTTCGAGGCCTGGCGGGACCTGGTCTGCGCCGCGGCCGATCCTCTGCGGGAGGCCGCCCAGGCCTGCGCCCGCCTGGACGTCGCCGCCGCCCTGGCCGAATGGGCCGAGGAGGCCGGGGCCGTCCGGCCGGAGCTGGACCGCAGCACCGTCTTCGAGGCCGAGGGCGCACGGCACCCTGTGGTCGAGGCGGCGGTGCGCCGGGCCGGCGGGGCTTTCACCCCCAATGACTGCCGGCTCGACGGTCAGGCCGTGACGGCCCCGCGGCTGGCCATCGTCACGGGCCCGAACATGGCGGGCAAGTCGACCTTCCTGCGCCAGAACGCCCTGCTGGCGGTCCTCGCCCAGGCCGGGTGTCCAGTTCCCGCCCGACGCCTGAAGCTGGGCGTGGTCGACCGTCTGTTCAGCCGGGTGGGGGCGGGCGACGACCTGGCCCGGGGCCGGTCGACCTTCATGGCCGAGATGGTCGAGACCGCCGCCATCCTGACCCAGGCGACCCCGCGTTCCCTGGTGATCCTGGACGAGATCGGGCGTGGCACGGCGACCTGGGATGGCCTGGCCATCGCCTGGGCCTGCGCCGAGGCCCTGCACGAAACCAACCGGTGCCGGGGCCTCTTCGCCACCCACTATCACGAGCTGGCCGAGCTTGAGCGACGCCTGCCCGGCGTGGCCAACCTGTCCCTCCGGGCCCGCGAGTGGAACGGGGAGCTGGTCTTCCTGCACGAGGCCGGTCCCGGGCCTGCGGACCGGTCCTACGGCGTCCAGGTGGCGCGGCTGGCGGGCGTGCCCCCCCCGGTGGTGGCCCGGGCCCAGCAGGTGTTGGAGCGGCTGGAGCGGGAGGCCGGCGCCCCGGCCCAGCTGGGCGACCTGCCCCTGTTCGCTTCCCCCGCCCCAGGGCTGGCGGAGGCGGCGGGCCGCTCCCCGGTGGACGAGGCCCTGGAGGACATGGATCCGGACGGCATGAGTCCGCGGGAGGCGCTGGAGGCGCTCTATCGCCTGAAGGGCCTGTCCCGGGAGGCCTAGCGTGCGGCGCCAGCCGGGGCGCCGTTGACCCCCTCAGTCAGCTTCGCTGACAGCTCCCCCTGATGGGGAGCAGTTGGCTCTTTCATTCCTCCCCCAAGGGGGAGGTGGCGCACGCAGCGCGTCGGAGGGGGTCTACAGCGTCTCGGCAGACTCCTCACTGACCTCCGGTAGACGCCCCCTTTTGGGGGCGCAATGGAGCGTTCCTCACCTGGAGGGAGGGCCTAGAACCAGCCCTTGCGTCTGAACCAGAGCAGGGGCGCCACCCCGCTCACCACCATAAGGCCGAGGGCCAGGGGATAGCCCCAGGGCCAGGTCAGCTCAGGCATGACCTCGAAGTTCATCCCGTAGATCGCCCCTATCAGGGTCGGCGGCATCAGCAGGACGGTGAAGACAGAGAAGGTCTTGATGCTGACGTTCTGCTCGATGTTGATCAGGCCGAGGGCCGCATCAAGCAGGAACGAGATGTGGGCCGACTGGGCGGCGGCGTGCTCCGTCAGAGACTGAATGTCCTGCTGGACCGAGGCCAGGTGGGCCTGGGCCGAGGGTTTGCCGGCAATTTCGGGCGCCAGGGCGGCGAAGCTGGCGAGGCGTGCGAGGCTGGCGAGGCTGGTTCGGGCGAGGGCGGCGAGGGACTGGGTCCGCGCCAGGCTGGTCAGGAGGGGCTCGAAAGCCGCCCCTCGGGGGCGGTCGAAAATGGCGTTGGAGGAGGCCTGGACCCGGGCCGATCCCCGCTCAAGCACCTCGGCGAGCCGCTCAATGACGGCGTCCAGGAGGTCCAGGAAGAGATCGGCGCCAGAGGCCTCCGCATAGTCCGGGCCGGAAAGCCTCTGGGAGAAGGCGCTGAAGGCGCGGAGGGGCTCGTAGCGAAGGGTGATGAGCCGCGCGTTCGCCAGGACGAAGGTGACCGGGGTCAGGACCGGATGCTCCTCCTCGCTGCGGCTGAGGAGACTGGCGGTCATGAAGGTGGCCCCGCCCTCAATGTAGAGCCGGCTCGACGGCTCGATCTGGGCCATTTCCCGGGACGTGGGGAGGTCGAGGCGCAGGGCGCTCTCAATGGCCGCCTCCTCATGCCGTTCCGGGCTGATGAGTTCGATCCAGATGACATCGTCGGGCGCCTGCCAGTCGGAGGGCAGGTCGAAGGCGTGCACCGCCCGGAAGGTGCGGGTCTCTCGCAGAAGAAGGTTGAGCATGGGTTTTGCGCCGGAGGCCGAGGCGGAGACCCTAGATCATGTTCCGATAGGTGGGAACCGGTTATCGGATCGGCGCATGATCTAACTTATTGGACTGAAAGACTATTTTTCCCCTTCAGACATTCCGCCTGAAAGGAACAGGCTTTAGCGCGGCGGAGGGGCGGTCACAGCCTGGATGAGGGCGGCGATCCGGTCACCGGCGTCGGCGGCCTGCCCCAGGATCGAAAGGGGCGTCGTCCCCGGCATCACCGTCGACGCCACCTGGTTAGCGGCGCTTTGGGCCACAGTCAGAGCGGCGTTCTGGGCGACATTGAACTGGCTGGCGGCGAGGCGAACAGCCTGGGCGTCCTGGTAAATGAAGCCATAGGTCGGATAGGTGCTGGAGCCGACATCGCGGACAGGATCATACCAGACCTTAACCCGCGACCAGTCGCCCGCCGGCGAGACGTCGATAACCGTGACGTCGCGCTCGACCTGACCGCGGGCACCGCCTATCCGCGACCAGTTGGCGTGGGTGATCTGGATGACCCGGTCTGTGAGCACCTGGCTGACCACGGCCACATGACCAAGAGACATGGAGCCGGTGGGCTTGAAGCAGAGCACCGAGCCGGCGCGGGGCGCCACACCGGTTTCGTAACGACCTGTCGCCTGACGCCACCAGGTGTGGGCATCGCCGAAAATCTGGATTCCGGACAAAAGCCGGGCGAAGGGAGCGCACTGCCAGTAGCGGTCGGCCATCGCGCTGGAAATCGGGGCGAACGCCACGACCCCGGCCACGAAGGCCGCGATAGCAAGATGGACGCCTCGCCTGAACAACGGACCTACACCTCCGGCTTTGCGTGAAACCCTCTAGCCGCCCCAGACACGAAGTTCAAGTCTATCGGGGCGTGCGCCCGCCTATAGGGCAGGGCCGAAGGGAGGAGAGTTTTATCCTCAATTCAAATTAAACAAACTCAAGATTTATGCTTCGATCAACAAAACCGAGAATATACACACTCATATGGATCAGTTTTCTTTATCTTTGCAAAAAATGTCCCTGATAACAATCCAAACGATAATGGCAAAAACAGTACGCGGGAGCCATAGTCGGGATCTTTGACATTGTGAACCAAGAAGAAGGGTGCGCGCGGACGCCGCGGATTCAAGAGAACCCTTTCATCCAGAGGGTGTGAGCCGACGCATCCCGATGGTTCCAGAACGGCAAGGCGCCCGCCCACTGGGCTTCCGGCGCCTCAGACCCGGGCGTTCAAGGCCGAGTGATTGAGAGGATGTTCGCGCTTTTCCGGACTCGCAGTCTGGCGAAAGGACGAAAAATGCCTTAGTTCCGCCCCATGGACGCGATGCTACCTCTTCTGACCGACCCCGCCGCCTGGGCGGCCCTCATCACCCTGATCGCGATGGAGGTGGTGCTCGGCATCGACAACCTCATCTTTATCTCGATCCTCTCAAACAAGCTGCCGGAAGGGCAGCGTCAGAAGGCGCGGAGGCTGGGCATCACCCTGGCCTTGGTCATGCGACTGGCCCTGCTGTCGACCCTGGCCTGGCTGGTGCATCTGACCGATCCCGTCTTCTCCCTGGGAGCTTCGGCAGGAGCGTTGGACCTGACCTTCTCCTGGCGGGACCTGATCCTGATTGCAGGCGGCCTCTTCCTGCTGTGGAAAGCCACCAAGGAAATCCATGGGGCTGTCGATCCCAAGCCTGCGGACTTCCTCGACAAAACCTCTCTGGTCGCCACCAACTTCGGCGCGGTGATCTTCCAGATCATCCTCATCGACATGGTGTTTTCCGTGGACTCCATCCTGACAGCGGTCGGGATGACGGATCACCTTCCCATCATGGTGACGGCCGTGATCATCACTGTGATCGTCATGCTCGTCGCTGCTGACCCGTTGGCGAACTTCATCAACGATAATCCCAGCGTCGTCATGCTGGCCCTCGGATTCCTGCTGATGATCGGCATGGTTCTGGTCGCCGATGGCTTCGGGGTCCACATTCCCAAGGGCTACATCTATGCAGCCATGGCCTTCTCTGTGGGGGTCGAGGCGCTCAACATCATTGCCCGGAATGCAAAGACGAAGAAGGAAGGCTCGGCGGAGCACTGACCTGCCGGGCCTCTCCCGGCTTCAGAAGAAGCTGTAGGGGTCAACGTCGATCGTGATCCGGATAGAGCCGCGCGGCTTCATCCGGGCCCTCCAGGCGGCCATGTAGGCCGAGAGATCCACCTGCCGGTCGGCGCGCACCAGGAAACGCTTGCGCCGCCGTCCCCGCACAAGGGCCATCGGCGCGTCGGCCGGTCCATAGACCTCCACGCCCTCGGCGTTGGGCGCCGCCGCCGCCGCCTCACGGACGAAGGCCTCCAGCGCCGCTGGGTCGCGTCCTGACACCACCACCGCCGCCAGGCGACCGAAGGGCGGCAGGCCCGCCAGTTCCCGCTCATCCAGCTCGGTCCGGACGAAGGCGTCGCGGTCCTGGGCCTGTAGGGCCAGCATGACCGGATGGTCCGGGGCCCAGGTCTGGATCAGGGCGCGGCCCGGCCGGTCCCGGCGCCCCGCCCGGCCGGTGGCCTGGGCCAGGAGCTGGAACGTCCGCTCGGCGGCCCGCAGGTCTCCGCCCCTCAATCCCAGATCGGCGTCCACCACGCCCACCAGGGTCAGGTTCGGGAAGTTATGCCCCTTGGCCGCGGCCTGGGTGGCGACAAGGATGTCGATCTCTCCGGCCGCCATGGTCTCGACCATGGACCGGGCGTCGGCGGCGCTGCGCACGGTGTCAGAGGAGAAGACCGCGATGCGCGCTTCCGGGAACAGGGCCCGGGCCTCTTCCTCGAGACGCTCGACACCCGGTCCGATGGAGACCAGTGAATCGGCGGCCCCGCAGTGCGGACAGGTCGCCGGGCGCGGCATGGAGAACCCGGTCAGATGGCAGACCAGACGGTTGGTGTAGCGATGCTCGACCAGCCAGGAATCGGTATCCGGCGCCGTCAGCTTCTGGCCGCAGGCCCGGCACAGGACGAGCGGGGCGTAGCCTCGCCGGTTCAGGAAGAGCAGGGTCTGCTCGCCCGCCGCCAGGGTCTCAGCCATGGCCCCGGCGAGGGGCGGCGAGATCCAGCGCCCGGGGTCCGGAGGCGACTGCCTGAGGTCGACGAGGCGGATGTCTGGCAGGCGGGCTTCACCGTGTCTGTCTGCGAGCCGCAGCCAGCGGTAGCGGCCCGTCTCGGCGTTCCGGAGGGTTTCAAGAGAAGGCGTCGCAGAGGCCAGGATGACCGCAGCGCCCTCCAGTTTGGCCCGGACGACGGCCAGGTCCCGCGCCTGGTAGACGAAGCCCTCCTCCTGCTTGAAGGAGGTGTCATGCTCCTCGTCGACCACGATCAGGCGGAGGTGGCGGAAGGGCAGGAAGAGGGCGGACCGGGCGCCGACGACGATCCGACAGCGGCCCTCCGCCACCGCGTCCCAGACCTGCCGGCGGGCGGGGGGCGCAATGCCCGAGTGCCACTCGCCGGGCGGGGCGCCGAACCTCTCGGTCACCCGGGTGATCAGGGCCTGGGTGAGGGCGATCTCCGGCAGAAGAATCAGGACCTGCCCGTCAGGGTCCGCGGCCAGTGCGGCCCGGACCGCCTCCAGGTAGACCTCCGTCTTGCCGGACCCTGTCACCCCGTCCAGCAGGGCGGCCTGGAAGCCTCCCTCGGCGATCATGCCGCGCAGGCCGCCGGCGGCGGCGGCCTGGCTGGCGTTGAGGGGCGGCGCCGGCGTGTCCAGGTCCGGCGGGCCGAAGCCGTCGGGCCTGGGCGCCAGGCGCAGCTCCAGGGCGCCGTCGTCGATCAGCCCCTTCACCACTGCGGGCGAGACCTCCGCCCGGCGGGCCA